>ENA-ORSX01001320-ORSX01001320.1-human-gut-metagenome-genome-assembly--contig:-NODE-1320-length-18541-cov-22.564644_pt1 | contig 18541 bp, 15 predicted proteins | sample MGYA00241904_ERZ509172 | MGnify/ENA primary metagenome ERZ509172 (study PRJEB26280, sample SAMEA2338795) | human gut metagenome | biome: human gut; feature: human-associated habitat; material: faeces...
AAAGAAACCGCGCCCGGATTTATTGCTTAACGCGCCCGGGCTTATGGGCGCACGTATACAGCATGCTCACCAGAAAATTCAGGCTGGTGTCGTTGTCCGGTATCACGCAGAAAATCGCGCGCTTTTCCTCCCCCAGCCGCCCAATATACATCTCGTCGCTGTCTGTGACGCGGGCCAGCTCCGGCAAATTGAAGGCCGCAAGCCGGACCGCCGCGCCGATGAGGATGCTTTTCGCGGTTTTGTCCTGCGCCTGCTTGAACACCTTGTACTGCTTGAGCGCAATGCTCTGCGGTTCTTCGCTTTCCAGCTCGTCAAACAGCAGGTCCAGCGCGCTTTTGAAATTCGGGTCGCCCTCCCGCACCTCCGCCGCGTTGATCATCTCCATGACCATCGTGAAGTTCTGCTCGCACACAGGCGCTTTGTGCTTCAGATACAAAATGAGCGCCTGCAGGAGCGCCGTCTCCGCACGGTCCCAGAACGGGTCCGAGTTTTTCGCGCCCTTGGGCGTCGTGTTGGCCACAAGGTTCGTGACGAGCCTCAGCGCGTCGCTGTCTCTGCGCAGATAGGCGAAGGGATTGTAATGGCCGCGCATATTCACAAGGTCCAGCACCGTGAACGGGATACCCTGCTTTTCAAACAGCCCGCCCACGGCGCGCAAAATCTCGCCCTTGCAGTCTGTGATAATATATGAGCAGCAGGCGTTCATCACATTGGGCAGGCAAAAATACCGCGTCTTGCCCGCTCCGGAGCCGCCGACGATGAGCTGGTGGGTATTGCGTTTTGTGATGCGCCCATCCAGGCCCAGCGCGACATGCTGTGTCAGCAGGATGTTTTTCTCCCTGTGCCGCCTGTCCCGGTACTTTTTTCCGATGGCCCGCGGGTCGCCCCACCGGGCGCTGCCGTATTCTTCGCCCGGACGGCGGTTGCCGCGCCCGGATTCCACGGCCACGGCTCCCGCCGGATACAGCAGCCCCGCCAGAAGCAGAAAACGCCCCGTGTCCTCTGTCCAGCGGACCGAAAACGGAGCGTTCATGCAGACGGAGAAACGGGCTAGCACCCTGGACAGGGATGCGCCGCCGGAAAACGCATCGGCCAGCGCCGCGGCAAGCCACAATGCCAGCGGGAAGCCCAGCGCCCACAGGATGTACCGGGCCGTGCGGCCCTGCTGCGGCTTCACCGGGTCAGCACGGCGTTCTTTGCCTTGCTGCGCTGGCGCAGGTCCAGCGCGCGTTCAATGCTGCGGTTCAGCACCTTGGAAAGGTCGCAGGTCTCCCGCAGCATATTCAGGCGTTCGGGCGCTTCCAGCTCCCCGTACTGCTGTACGACGCCGGAAAAGTCCGGCTGCTCCACCGGGACGCCGTACCGCCTGCACAGCGCATAGCATACGCTGTGCGCGTCCAGCTCATAGGGCCGCGGGTCAAAGTCTCCCGCCTCCATCCCTGTTCCGATCTGCGCATAGACGATCTCGCGCGCCAGCGCGCGGAACGATGCCGCGCCCGAAAGGTCCGGCTGGATGGCGATGCGGTTTTCCTCCGGCTGGTATTCCGCCTCCCCGAAGATATCTGCTGTCGCGACCACCTCCACGGGGCTGCTTTGCAGCAGTGCGCCCAGCGCTTTTTCCATGTCCGGCGTTCCGTCCCGCAGTATCCCACGCACGGGAACCGGGTCGCCTACGGTCTGCGCCTTGTCGTACACGTAGTCCAGCTTGATGTACCCGCTGCGCGTATCCCGCATGAACACCTGTACGGGCGTTTCAGCCTCCCGTATTTTCCGCCCAAGCTCCGCCCATTTTTTGCGCGGCAGAAGCTGCGTTGCACCGGGGCGCTGCTTCCATACTGTGGCGGTATTGGCCGCATTGTACATGGTCTGCGCGTGCAGGTCCAGAAATGCCCTGTATTTTTCCGGGTCCGAGGTGACCTCCATCACCGCCGCGTCACGCCGCTCATAGGCCTCTGTGCGCTCCTCCTGTTTTTTCTGCTTAAAATCCTCAAGCTCCTGATTTCTGTTTGCGATCAGGTCTGCGATATTTGCCATAGCTTTTTCACTCCTACAAATCAAAATACGGCTCGTCCCGCACCGCTGTGCGGACGGCGTTGTCCGTCTGCGTGCGCGCCTGCTTTTGCAGGCGGTCGATGGCCGCGCGCACGGACGGACGTTCAGTAGCAGTCGTCCTCGCATTGCTGTCTGAGCCATGCCCGCGTGTCTGCGAGGCGCTGCCGGACCGACCGCGGGCGGCTTCTTTTTTTACCTCCACCGCCTTTTCCCGCGGCACAGGATAGCCCATATGCTCCAGCACGCGGTTGACGCTTGCCGCCGCGCTGGCCGGAAACAGGATATCGTTCAGCCCGTTGTCCAGAGATTTGTTTTTGATCGGGCAGAACAGGACGCCGTATTCCTTTGCAAGCCGGCGGAACTGCCGCAGGTCTTCGCTTTTGATGGGCAGCAGCTTCAATTCCTCGCCGCTGCGCAGCAGACGCGTCAGACGCGTGGGACCATGGGTCTTTTCCTCTTCTTTGGCCAGAGCCACCAGGATCGCCGCAAGATTTTTTGCGCCAAGCCCGGCCAGCTTCACAGCCTCCTCCGTGATCATCAGGCTGTCCCGCACCAGACGCTCCGCCGCGTCACCTCCCGTATTCATCGCGCTTCACCTCCTTTCGCTTTTCTGTTTCTTCCCGCTGCGCGTCCGTATGGGCCAGTGCAAGCTGGTCCCGGATATGCTCCATATCCGCTTCGATCTGTTCACACAGGCGCATATCCCGGCGCATGGCCCGAAGCGCGCTGGTCAGACGGTCGATTTGGGCGGACAGCTCCGCCCGGTTCATACCATTGGATGTATCACCTCTTTTCCGGTACAGCGCCGCACGCTGGCGTACCATGCGCCCGATCTCCGTTTCCGTCTGCGCCCTGTACGCGCAGAGCGCGGCGCTGTCCATGATTTTGTGTTCCAGCAGGAACCGATGCTGTGCCAGATACCGGTCGAAGCGGCGCAGCTCCCCGCGCAGCGCATAGGATACACGGCGGGGCGCGCGTTTGCGCCGGACCTTGCACAGCAGGTGCAGGTATCGGTAAGTCAGGGCGGCAAAGCCGGAATACCCGGCCCGCCCGGACGCAAAGCGCCCGCGCAGGCGGTAGGCCTTGCGCGGGCGTGAAGAGGACTTTTGATTTTCTTTTTTCCGCATGTTCCGCCGCGCCGGGCGCGGCGGGGCTTCGGGCGCGGCGGGCGTCCGAAGCTGCGGCGGCTGCCCCAGCCGCTGACGGATGGCCGCCTCGGTGTATTCCGGCCCCAGGGATTTCAAGCGCAAAAACTTGCCGCCCGTTTTATGGCGGACCGCCATATATTTGATCTCCGGGCCGTATTTGACGATGTATCCGCGCCGCTGAAGGCCCAGCACAAAGGTCTGGAAGCTGGCAGCGGCGGCAAGCACTTCGTCCACATCCGCTTTTACCATTCCGCGCATGGTGGGCTTTTTCTCTTTTTCGTCCAGCCATTCCCGGTACTGCTTCCCTTTGTTTTGTGGCTCAATGACGGAAAGGCCGTATTCGCGGCAGAGCGCGTCTGAAACGGCACGGATTCCGTTGTAGTAATCGTTGAAGTTGTTTCGGAACATCCTGCCGTCCGCATACGAGCAGGCGTTGAACACGATGTGGTTATGCGGATGGGCTTTGTCCAGATGCGTGCCGATGACGGTTTCATACCGTCCGGCCAGAAATCGGCGGACAAATTCACAGCCGATCTCATGCGCCTGCTCCGGCGTCACCTCTCCGGGCCGGAAGGACTGGATGATGTGATAGCCCTGCACCCTGTTTTGGTCCTTGCCCCAGCGCCGTTTGGTCGCGTACATTTCCGTGCAGGGCGCGGTAAGGCCGCAGTTGAATGCGTCCGTGAACAGGACGCTTTCTGTTTTGGCGGCATCCAGTGCATAGCCTGCCGCTGTTTCCAGCGCGGTCTTTTTTCCGTTGAGCGCATAGCGCACACGGCGGTCAAGGCGGGTGCGGATCGGAAATATTTTTGTGTATGCCATTCACAGACTCTCCCTTACAAGCGAAAGCACCTCGCTGCACAGCCGCTGCAGTTCCTCCACCTGCGTGGGGGAAACGCTTTTGACCGTGTTGGCAAGGCGCGTGATCTGGTTGATGTTGTTTGCGATCCCGGATATCTCACGGACGAGCCGGAGCTGTTCTTCCGTTGGCCGCGGCTTTATTTCCACGCCCATGATAAGGCGGCGGATGAGGGGTTCTTTTTTACTGCCGCATTCCGATGCCAGTGCATCGAGGCGGGCGGCTTCTGTCTGTGAAAGCCGGACTGAAATTTTTATTGGGCGCTTGGTCATATTGTTTTTCTCCAGTAAAAAGCGCGCAGCCAACAGACTGCGCGCTTTTTGATTATAAGAATATTTTAACTATTTCTTGACCGTTAATCTCTACCGTTTACAGATTTTCTCCGAATCCACACATGACCAAACAGCGGTTCCCAATGCGCCCACATCTCGTGTAACTATTTGCCCAAACGGTAGTCTTACGGGCTGGGCATCTCTCCCAAATATATTCTGGTCGAGTGGATAACGATACAAAATCATGTTTATAAGGTCACGCATATGAAACACACGAATCACTGCGTTGCCAATTACAGAGATTCGTACCTTTCCTTCCTGCTCAAGCCAAAGCCCAAGTTTATTGAAATCGTGTGGATAAGCGTAATACTCACCTGTTTCCGTTGGTTTCGGCTGGTAATCCAACATTACTGTCTGTTCCAATGATCCGTCCGTTTTTTTCAAGCGCACATGCTGTGCAACAACGTGCCTGTCCGGCACCTGCAAAAGATACTCCCCAAAATGGTGAGATGTGGAATTGATATATGTCACACCTGCTAAAATCACTTTTGTATCCAATGCCAGCATTCTGCCGAATGAGCTGCGCATGTCAAATACCGGGAGGGTATAATCCACCTGTGTTATACATCCAGCATTTTTTCCAATAGCCGAAAAACTATGGCGATATGCTGTACTGCGCAATGCACCTGAAAGAAGCCGCACTGCTTCGCTGATAGCTCCCATTTCAGACGGATCATTTGCCGGGTCAATAATAGGATTCTTTTCCATTTCATGGGCGAAACAAAATGCCGGTGCAACAACAGTGCCTTCATCGCTCACCACTTCACACAATGCACGCGCAACCGTATCTCCACCACCTTCTACATATCCAAATGGCCGCAGCGCAGAATGCATCAACACGGTGTCTCCTTTGACGATTCCTGCAGCCTGAAAACCGTCCACTACATTCTGAAAGGTTACATTACAATTCATTTTCCCGTCTCCTTCAAGTGGCATTGTAGCCTCATATTTAATATTGGCGAAGGCCCCATCAGCAACAAATCAAATACATTGTATCGCCCCAGGCACTTGTCGATACATATATTCCATGTGCTACCGGCTCCATTCCTTTTCTTATATAACTATAAAAGCAGGCTTTGAAATTCCCAGCTCCAACATTTCCGATGTCTGAAGCATACCGTGGTTTTCTTTCAAGGCAGTATCCATCTGTTCAAACTGTGTCATTCAATCACTTCCTTTGTACTACTATTATATATAGCGCAAAAGGAAACAGCAAGGGACTGTTATTTTCATCCTCTGCAACAGAAGCCGCAGAGTAAATGCAAAACGGACAATCCCTCGGATTTTACGTTTCATCATCGCCTCTGCAAACCGTTATTGAGGGTCTTAGGGAGCTTGCTCCCTAACAAGCGGGCAATTTGCCGTCAAATTGCCGTGCTTGCAAGGACAGCGTACGCGCCGTCCTTTACTTGTCGAAAGAAAAATAGCGCCATCCTTCTTTGCATTCAGTTATCTGCATTCCAACTTCCGACACGATTTATCTTGTTACTTCTATTTGACTGTGATATATTTAAGCTACCAGCTATCTTTAATCTATGTATTGTAGGAGCGTGACTGAATGTCTGAAGGAAAACGTATCCGGAGAACCCCGGAACAAATCGCTGCTGATTTGGATGTCCAAATTGAAAATCTGAAAGATTTCATTTTAGAATTGGAAAACAAAAAAGCGGCGTCTGTCACCGAATTCGATAACAAGATCGCCGCTGTTAAAGAAAAAATCGCTAAACTGGAAGCCAAAAAGAAAGACGTACTTACGCCGAAAAAACGCAAACCGCGTAAAAGCAAAGCCGACCAGATCAAACTCCTTGTCAGGCAGGCACAGAAATCCGGCATGAAGTTGGACGAGATTGCGGATAAGCTTGGCATGGCGCTGCCTGAATAACCCTCTTTACCGCAGCCTTTCGGCTGCGGTTTTTCATTGCTCATTGCCATGCTCAAAATTGATCCGCTGCATAATTTGTATTGCCGATAAAATACGCCTCTATCTTTCCATAATCCCCGAACTGCACCTTCGTCCCCGTGAGATAACAGACAGCTTCCTCCCACATGTGCAGCGGATATCTTTCTCTCTCCCGCATATGGCGCATAATATCCAGTGCCTGGCGCTTTGTTTCCGGCACAAGGCGCAAATCCGAAATATTCACGCCAAGCTCCCAGGCAATATCGTCAAGCAGCCGGGCAGGCTGTGCCTCGCGTCCCTCTGCGTATCCCCAAAGCGTAAGCTGGTTCCCGTCTGCTTTTTCCGCCGCCTTGTCGTTCAGCCACCATTCAAACCACTGCTCCGGCGTGCTGGCAAATTCCAGAACCGGCAGGCCAAGCACGCGCCTGTCCTCCAGCATGTGGCCAAACGTGCGCAGATACTGCGCCTTGAAATTTGGCCAGCGGCGGAACTCCTGCTCACGTCCCACGCGCCGCGCCATAGGGCAGCCGATACAACCAAGCCGCTCAAATCCCTCATTGTACAGGCCGCACTGCTCCAACCCTACATCCCTGGAATAGGACCAGATATCCGAATCCGTCCAGTACGCCAGCGGGTTGATCCTTCTCTGATTGTCCTGATAGCAGGTCTCGAATATTCTGCGCTTTTCACTGTTGTCAAACGGCATGATGATGCTGTCGCCGCGCTTTTTGTCCGGTGCGATCTCTAGCTCATCGCGCTTTTTCCTCCGTCCCACACTCTCATACTTGCGCACGCCCAGCGATAAGATCGCCCGGCCCTGCTGCGGTACCGGACGTTCTTTCAGATGTTCGCAGCAGTATCGCATCTTGCGCAGCGGCGGGATCTTCTTTCTGCGCATCAATTGCCACATACTGTACTGGTACATCACGTCATAGGTCAGATACCCCAGATCGCGGTATGTCTGGAAATTTGCACGCTGGAAATAGACAAGCTCCGGCGGGTCGATACCTGTAACACTATGCATATAAAAATGCTTAACCCCAGCCCGGCGCATCAGATGCCCCAGCACGCGGCTGTCCTTTTCCTCGGATGTACAAACACAATAACCCCGCGCATCGTAGTGCAGTGCCAGACCCTCGTAATACCGGAGCAGGCGCACAGCTTCTTCATCCGGCGCATTTTTTGTAAAGCTCATTTGATGTTCCATCGAAAAAGGCCGAAGCGCATTACCGCTCCGGCCCGCCGCCTCCTTTTTCCCTGTTCGTTTTTCGCCGCTTCCGCATCGACACATATTCGACAAAATACAGGTCCAGCGGCATATATTTAAAGCTTCTGTTGTATGCAAGGTGCTCATTTTCGATCCCGTCCCGGACCGCATGGTCAAGCAAATTCTGTATATCCTCCACCGGGATCGTGCGCACCGTACAAAATCCGGGCAGCCGCCAATCGTCCGGCATCGCCGCCTGCAGCATGTTACTGCTGCGCTCGCCCGCTGCCAAAAGCAGTACGGAACCCGCCGGGCAGCCTTTCAGCGGTGCCTGCAGCCTGACCGCGGCGGGAATGTCCGCTAAGAAACGCCCGTTGGGGTCCTGCTGCCGCGCCATAAGATACTCTTTTACGATCTGTCCAACCTGTTCCTGCGGTTGAATGTACATAAGGCTTTCCTGATAACCCACTGTGTCATCTCCTCATCATACAAATAGATTCATCCCATCGGATGTTCTTTTCGAAACGCCTCGGTCTGGCGCTTGAGATAGATGCGCCGCGTCTCGCGACGCACAGCCCTGCGCAGCGCGTCGATGTGCGAATATTCTGTTTTCAGCCACAGGCGGTAAAGGAAATCCAGCGGCCTGCGCTGCGGCGTCAAAACAGAAAGCTGCTGATGGGTAAGCGGCGTTTCCCGTAAAACGGAAAGCAGGTCCTGCTTGATGACATATTCATATGCCCTGCTCATCACCTTTGCGGACACGCTGCCCTCCAAAAGGTCCCGCAGGCAAAACATCTCATGCTCCGCCTGCGCGATCACTTTCATCTGCTGTTTTGTCATTTTCCGTATCCTCCATTTTTTCTATCGGGCTTCGCCCGCAATTCTTTCCCGGTTTCTTTTTCGCTGCCGTCCGGCTTCCTCTGCCGCCGCGTCCTGCATATGGTCGATCAGGACATTGGAAAGGCCGGTGTCTTTTCGCAGATACTCCTGATACAAATATTCCAGAGGCGTGTGCATGGCCAAAAGCGCCTTTGTTTCCTTTGGGCCAAGGAACGCTTCTTCCACCAGCAGCGCCATATCTGTTTTCACTGCGATCTCACCCGCCTTTTCGATCACGTCCTGCACGGGCAGCCGTTCCAGCCCGGCCACAAAAGCCGCCAGCTCATCATTCATTTTTCCGATCAACCGTTCCGTATTGTTCATAAAGCTCCCTCCGTTATCTCTCATAGTCCTTCGCCGCCCGCTGCGGCGGCTCAATATCCAGCGTGTCGTCCATCAAATCCGGGATGCTGTTCTTCCCGTCAATGTTCAGCAGTGCATTCACCGCCGAGAGCCGCGCTTCCTTTTCAGCCAGCTCCTGCTCCTGTGCAAACGGCTTCTCCAGCTCCTGACGGGTATTTTCCTGCTGCTTTTCGATCTCCGATATCTCCTGCGTCAGCTTTTTCAAATGGGTTTCCATCCCGTTCAGCGCATTGTTGAGACGGGCAAGGTTGCCCTGTACATCCGTGCCCAGCTCCGCGAAATACACCGCCGCGCCGCGCAGGCCCACGACAAACGCCTGTTCCATCGCACGGTATTCAAGCCGCATCGCAAATCCGCGGTATGAGCCTATTTCCATCGCTTCGCCGAGCTGCACCACGGTCTGGCACAAAGCCAGCAGCTCAGCGCCCGCCGAGGCCTTGTCCGTGTACTCCCGGCCCATGACCGTCATGGAAAACAGCTCCCTGTCCTCCGGTGTGTTCGCGTCGCGCCGGGGGACGTCCTTTTCAATGGCCCCGATCTTCTGCCGCCGCTCCAAAAGCTGCTGCGGATATTGCAGCAGCAGCATATCCTCCAGCCTGTACCGCTGGGACACATGACTTGATTTCAAAAGCCGCAGCTTTGTCACGTCCGTTTCAAGCTGTACCTTCTCCAAAATATGCGGATTGCCTGTGGACAGCGCCTTGATCTCACCATAGGACAGCACCGCTTCATCCAGGTCCTCGCAGGAACGGGACGGCGCTTTGCCGCTCATCACCTGGGATATGAACCGCTGCTTTGTCTCAATGAGCTGCCACGAATAGGCGTCAAATGTCCCTTCCGTCACATAACGGTGGATGAACACTTTTTTGTTGGTGTTTCCCTGCCGGATGGCCCTGCCCTCCCGCTGCTCTATGTCGCTTGGCCGCCACGGCACATCCAGATGATGCTCCGCTGCAAGCAGCGTCTGAACATTCGTGCCCGCTCCCATTTTCTGCGTGCTGCCCAGCAGGATGCGCACCTTACCCGAGCGCACCTTTGCGAACAGCTCCGCCTTTTTCTTTTCGTTGTCCGCGTCATGGATGAACGCGATCTCGCCGGGCGGTACGCCGTGCCCGATCAGCTTGTCCCGCACATCGGCATACACGCTGAACGCTGCCGCCTGTACCGCCGCCACGCCGTCCGTCATGCATTTGATCTTCTTCTCAGCCTTTGGCGTGGACAGGTCGCAGAATACAAGCTGTGTTCCTTTGGCGGATGCAAATTCCTGCCAGAGCCGGAACACCTCCTCCACAGAGGCATTGACCTTGCTGCCCTCCTCATCCGGCAGAAGCGGATCGATGAGCCGCTGGTCCAGCGCCAGCTTGCGGCCATCATTTGTAATTTTCAGCATATTGTCCTCGCTGGGGTCTACGTTTCCGTTCCGCACCGCCTCGGCGCGCTCGCCCAGTTCAGCCACCATTTCCCGCTGGATGTCTGTGGGCTTCACCACAACATTTTTCCGCTCCACCTCCGGCACAGGCAAATTCAGCATATCCGCCGTCTGGATATCCGCCGCCTCGCGCCACAGCGCCATCAGCTCCGGCAGATTGTAGAACCGGGAAAACCGCGTGCGCATCCGGTATCCCGTCCCCTCCGGCTTCAGCTCCACCGCCGTGGTCACTTCCCCGAACGTGGACGCCCATTCGTCGAACAGCGTCAAGCCCCGCTCCTGCAGCATGCCGTATTGCAGATACCGCATCATCGTATACAATTCCGCCATGCTGTTGGAGATCGGCGTGCCTGTGGCAAACACCACGCCGCGCCCGCCCGTCAACTCGTCAAGATATTGGCATTTGGCAAACAGGTCGCTGGATTTTTTCGCTTCCGTCTGCGCAATACCCGCCACATTTCTCAGCTTTGTGTACAAAAAAAGGTTCTTAAAGCTGTGCGCCTCGTCAATGAAAAGGCGGTCAATGCCCAATTCTTCAAAGGTCACAACAGCATCCTTGCGGCTGTCGTCGTTGAGACGCTCCAGCCGTGTTTCCAGCCCCTTGCGCGTCCGTTCCATCTGCTTGACCGTAAAGCGCGGCGTATCCCTGTCCATAAGGCCAAGCTGCGTGGTGATCTCGTCGATCTGGCGCCGGAGCATGGCCGCCTGCCGCTCCGCCGACAGCGGGATCTTCTCAAGCTGTGAATGCCCGATGATCACCGCGTCGTAGTCGCCCGTGGCAATGCGTCCGCAGAATTTTTTCCGGTTCGCGGTTTCAAAATCCACTTTCGTAGCCACAAGGATATTTGCGCCGGGATACAGCTGGAGCCATTCCGCGCCCCATTGCTCCGTCAGGTGGTTTGGCACAACGACCAGGCTTTTGCTGCACAGCCCCAGGCGTTTGGCCTCCATCGCCGCCGCTGCCATCGTGTAGGTCTTTCCGGCCCCGACAACGTGTGCAAGCAGCGTGTTGCCGCCGTAAAGGATGCGCGCCACGGCGTTGCGCTGGTGCTCCCGCAGCACGATCTCCGGCGACATGCCGTGAAAGGAAATATGGCTGCCGTCATACGCCCGTCCGCGCAGACAATTGAATTTTTCGTTGTACAGCTTCACAAGGCGTTCCCGGCGGGCCGGATCCTTAAAGAGCCAGTCGTGGAACGCCTGCTTCATGGCGTCCTGCTTCTGCTGCGCCAGTATCGTCTCGTTTTTGTTTAGAACTCGTATTTCCCGGCAGGACACGGCGTCGTATTTTGTGTCGTACACCTTTACCGTGCGCATATTCAGCGACGCTTCCAGAATGTGAAATCCGTTGATGCGCTCTGTACCGTATGTCTCGTTTGCTTTCACATTGGCCGCCGCGCCCTTTGCCTTGTTTGTGATGTTCCATTGGCCTGTGTATGAGACATATATCACTTCCATCACCGCCGCGGCATTCCAGGACGGCTCCAGCAGCTCCACCATGAAATCCTTCACAACATCCACCGGTATCCATGTAGCGCCCAAATGCACTTCGATGTCCCCGGCTTCAACAGGCGCGGGCTGCACCTGCTCCAGCGCGGATACATTGACCGCATATGCCGCATCCGCTTCCGCCGCTTTTTGTGCCGTGTGCAGCTTTTCACGCACATTTCCGGACAGGTATTCGTCCGCCGTCACCCAGCCGCTTTCCGGGATACCCTCCCGCACGCGCGACGGGTCTCGAAAAATAGCGCCCTGCAATGCACGGACGATCCCGTCCTGGTCCTCCGTGCGCAGGAGCTGCGCCATATATGGAAGGTCCACGCACGCGCGTTCGGAAATGGAAACAGCCAGCGCTTCGCTGGCTGTCCCCACCTCAGTCACAGGCCTGCGCGCCTGGATGGTGCGCTTTGTGAACATGTCCGATTTGCACTTGAAGTTCCCCTCGTCATCGAACACCTCCAGCGCGCACAGAAGAAAATATCCGCTGTCGTCCCGGAATACGCCCGCGTTTCCGCGGCTGTTGATGCGGCCATACCGCCGCACAAAATTGTCGTACAGCCGGTTCAGCCTGTCCTGCTCCAGCTGTACCGCCGCGTCTCCGCAGCCGTCAAGCTGTACCTGCATGAGCCTGCACGCCTGGCTGCGCAGCGCGATCAGCTCCCGCACGCGGCGCGTATTCGCCCCGTCCAGCTTCACCGCGCGCATGACGGAGTTTTCCCGGAAGTACAGCCTGCCGTCCACCTCCGTGAAGCTGTAATTGCGCACATCCGGGTCCGCGGGCAGCACCTCGATCTCCTGTTCCGCCTGTTCCAGCGGCAGCACCGCCGGGAGCCGTGTGTCCAGCCCTTCCAGTGCGGCGTGCAGCGCCGCGCCCAGGTCCTGTCCCGGACGCGGGCGGCAAACGGAGCGGGGGCCGAACGGGCCGCTCTCCATCACCATATCGCCCAGCACCATTTCCGGATGCTCCGCAAAATACTGGTTGATGGGCACGCCGTCCCCGGTCTTTCCCACATGCAGCCACGGTTCATCCCGGTCCGCCATGCGTTCGCGCTTTTGCAGAAACAGGATATCCGACGTCACCTCTGTGCCCGCGCTCTGGCGGAACGTGTCGCTGGGCAGGCGCACCGCGCCGATCAATTCGCACCGCTGGGCGATGTACCGCCGCACATTGCCTGACGCCTTGTCCAGCGTGCCGCTTGAGGTGATGAACGCGATGATACCGCCCGTGCGCACCTTGTCGATGGTCTTGCCGAAAAAGTAATCATGGATGAGCCAATGCTCCCGGTCGTACCGCGTGTCATGTACGCCGAAGCTGCCGAACGGAACATTGCCCACGGCGCAGTCAAAGAAGCTGTCCGGCAGTGCTGTTTTCTCATAGCCGCAGGCATAGATGTGCGCCGACTGGTAGAGCTGCCCTGCAATGCGCGCGGAAATATGGTCCAGCTCCACGCCGTAAAGCCCGGTGGAGTTTGTATCAAACTGCTCCGGGCGGCAGCCGAAAAACGCGCCCACGCCCATGGACGGCTCCAGAATGTTTCCGCCCGTCACGCCCCAGCGTTCCAGCACGCTGTACATAGCCCGTATCACCGTGGGCGGCGTGTAGAATGCCGTCAGCGTGGATGCGCGCGCCGCCATGTATTCCGATTCATCCAACAGGGATTTTAATTGCGCGTACTCCTGCGCCCATTCGGTTTTTTCTCCGTCAAAGGCGTCCGCAAGGCCGCCCCATCCCACATACCGCGCCAATATGCCCTGTTCCTCCGCCGTGGCCAGACGGCCCTCGTCCTCGATACGGCGCAGGGTCTCAATGGCTGCGGCATTCAGCGCAAACCGCGCCTTGGGGCCGCCCGGAGATGCATCCTCCGTGGGATAACGGTAATCCAGCTTTGGCACAGGCGGGGTATCCTTCTGTACCTGTGCCGCCCGCGGCAGCTCCGCCATCCGCTGGCCGTCCTCCTGAAATGCGTCATAGGCGCTGGACACGTCCATCGTCGTATACCGCGGCTGGCCCGGCGCTGGCTCCATGTCCTTGAGAATGACCGTCCGCGATTTGAAATTGACTTCCGTGATGCTGTGCTCCCGGCCCTCGATCTCGATGATGCCGCCCCGCGGCAGCGCCTCTGCCGCACGGCACAGCCTGACCGGCTCCGGCTGGCCTGCGCCCGGCTCAAACAGCGCTGTATCCACGCCCGCGCACAGCAGCTTTTTCAAATATGCGGGCCATTGCTCTTTAAGGAAGCCCGTAACATCCACTTCGCCCAGCGGCGGCACATCGGCATGCAGCACCTTTGTGTGCAGCGCTCCCGATACAACGCGCGCGTCCTCGTCGTAAAACAAAAAATACGCATCGTTTCCGCAGCCCAGCGCGTAACGGTTGTATTGATCCTTCAGATCCAGATAACGGTCCCCGCTGAAAGGCAGCGAAAGGTCCCGCGGGGCTTCTGTGTACACAGCCTGCCCGCTCGCCGGACCGGGCGGCAAAAGCTGCGCGTTGCGGGTGTCCGCCCGGAGCAGCGCAGCAAAGGCTTCCATGCTTTCCTTCCGCATGAGCAGCGGAAAATCCGCGTCCTCCAGGCGGACGCCGTCCCCGCTGATCTCCACGATGCGGAACGCCTTGCCGTCCTCCAGGTATACGGTGTCGTCCACAGCACAGGGACGCTGCGGGGCGGGCGGCTCGCGGGCAGCATCCCGCCGCACGGCTTTCAACTTTTGCGCCTGTTTTTCCCGCTTCCATTCTGGATATTGCTGTTCTTCCTCGTCCGTCAGGTACAGGCCGTCTTTCACAAGCCGTCCGATGCGCCGGGCCGCCTCCGGCCATTTCAAAAGCTGGTACGGTGCGTCCATACCCGTGCCGCGTATCACGGAAATGCCCGGCCTGCCGTACATGTTGTAGTCCACACTGCCGTGTGTGCCGTCCGGAAATGTCCATGTCATCCCGCCGACGCCGTATTCGTGCTTCAAAAAATCCGCGGTCTCCTTTTCCGTGTGCTTTCCCCCATACCATTCGGCAATGCGGAATTTCCCCTTCGAAAAACCGGAGCCATGGCAGAGCACCGCGTTGATCTCAGCTTCGCTGAACCCGGCCCGCGCCGTTTTCGGGGCCTCCGTTCCATCCGCTTGCTCCTCCCTCGCGTCCTCCACGATGGGAAATGCGGCGGGCGGGGCCTCGCGCCGGTATGTTCCCTGTTCAAGGAGCTGCGCCGCGCGCTCCGCCACTTCCAACAGCGTGAGCGTTGTTTTCGCCCGCGCGGACAGATAACCGCCGCGCCAGAATTCCACCGTGCCGTTGCCCCGGTTGCAGTATCCGTAACGGTGGTTTCCGATGAACAGCTCCGTATATATATGTCCCATGGCGTCCGCCAGAAAGGCTTTGCGCTCCTGCATATCCATGGTGGTGCTGAAAAAGGCTTCGATATCCTCTTTTTTGCAGCCTTTTTTGTATTCCCTGTCACAGCGCAGGATATCGTCTATTTCATCCGGAGACAAAGAAACAGGACGCTCCGTGCCGGAACGCCCTGTTTCCTGTATCTCTTCTTCTGCCGGGAACAGGCTCAGCTGCCGTAGATCAGCTCCATCGCCGTTTCCTCCGCCTGCTGGCGCAGGCTGTTCATCGTCCCGGCCCAGCCAAGCGGGTCCGTCTGTTTGTCCGGCAGCCTTGTGCGCTGTACCAGACGCTCCATCGTCTGCTCCACCTGCCCGCGCACCTGACGGTCGATCTGCGCCAGATGGCTGTTCAGCGCGCCCTCCAGCAGCAGGCTGTTCAGCTGGCCGGGGTCGCTTTTCTCCAGGTATCGGAGGCGCAGCAGGCCGTATTTGCCCGGTGCTGCCTCCGGTTCTTCCAGCATCAGGTCCGGATAGCGCACGCCGTTCTGTGTCGTGTATGTCATTGTCTTTTACCTCCTTTGCGGCTTCAGCCGCATGTGAAAATTCCTCTCTGCCTTCATTCTGCACGCTGCGGGCCGAAATTGCAAGCCTGCCGTTTTCCCTGGCCGCGCGTTCGATATCCCGCAGCACCGACGCAGCCAGGCGGCTGGCATAGGTGCCCGCGAGTGCGGCCAGTCCGGGGCTGTTGAAGCGCGTGATGCTTTCCAGCGCGTCCGCCGTGACCGCGCCCGCTCCAACGCCAACACGGACGCCCGCCATGTATGCCGCGCTGTCTGCCACGAGCTGCTGGAACTGCCGGGCCAGCGCGGCGTCGTCCTGCCCGGACCATCGGCCTTCTGCGTCCGCCGCACGCAGCATCGCCGTCAGCTGCATCGGATACAGCTCCTGCGGCGCGTTCATCACAAGCGCGTAAACGCGGTCCGCCACCACGGGTTCCCGGGAAATTCCGTATTCCTGTCCCAGCCTGTCCGTCACACGCTCCAGCGCTTCAAACGGCAGGCTCCATTGCCGGAACTCCGGCGCGCCCGGCAGCGGCTGCGTTTCCCTGACGTCAAATACATATTTGAGCCGCCCGAAATGGCTGTGCGGGTCCGGCAGCGCGATGGCCTGCGCGTCCGGGCGCAGGCTACGCTTCATCCGCGTATACCACACCTCTTTCGCTGCGCACGCCGTGGCCTCCGGCTCCTGCGCGTAGATCAGTACCTGCTCCGGAAAGCTGTATTTGTACAGCCGCGCCGCGGCGTCCAGGAACGCCCGCCACGCCTGCCCGCTGCTCGTAATGTTGTACAGCGTTGTCCGGGACAGCTCCCGGACCGTCTGCCTGTTCACCGGCATCGCCGCTCATCTCCTGTTTTCGTTTTTTACCGGGCTTTGCCCCGTTCTTTTTGGGACCTCTGCTTCGGGGCTGTCATGCGCCCCTGTTCGTCATAGCTGCACGGGTCCGCGGCCTGTGTCTGCCAGCCGAACATCGAGCCTGCCAACATCGCCGCGGCCTGGGCGCGGCTCACGCCCAGCTTTTCGTTTGTCTCCAAAACAAACGCGCGGTTTTCCTCCCGTCCCATGTCTGGAATATCGGTTTTGAAAAAGCCTGTTTCTCCCTTTTTGACAAGGATGATCCCGCCTGTGCCGGGCAGAAGACCGTAGCACTGCTCCGGCAGGGACGAGCGCAGCGGGATGACCGTGCCGCCGTTTTGCTGGAGCTGCTCCGCAAGCTGGCAGATGTGCCGGATGCCGCCTGTGCCCCGGCCCAGCTCCAGATGGCAGTCGTCGATATATCTGCAGGTACGCTCGACCCGTTCCCCGTCGCTCCATGTGATCCGGATCTTATCGCCGTCCGGGATTCGGAACAGCTCTTTGTAGTCCGGTGTGATGAAGCGGATGCCGCGCTTCGCGTTCTCCATGTGCCAGTCCAGATGCTCCGCCACATACGCAAACAAATAGAAGTTGTAGTCGCCCGGATCGGTATGGCAGCGCAGCAGATAGCTGTACTGCTGTGTGTTGATCCGGAATCCATATTCCCTGCAATCGTTTCCGTCAAAGCCTGCGTCTGCATGGTCCTGGCAGAAGCGTGCCATTTCACTTCTGCCGGAAAACAGGCCGCCGGGCTGCCGCAGGGTATTGACCACCCGGTCGAACTCCTGTCTGAACGCACCGGTTTTGTACCGGCCGGGTCCGTCCTCCCAGGTGGTGAAAAATTCCCGGCCGCTCCTGCCAAAGTCTCCCCGCAGATATCCGACGCCGCCTGTCTGGCCCTCAAGCTGCGTGCTCTGCCTGTATGCGTACAGCCGTTCCCCCGGCTGCATCGTTTGGATTTCCAGCTCCATCATCGCTCCCCGCCTTTTTCCTTTCCGCGTGTCTGCGCCGCCCGTGGGCGGCGCAGGTTTTCGCTTGTTTCCTTTTCCCTGCGTGCCGTCAAAAATTCCTCCAGCCGCTGTTTTTCAGCGGCTTTTTCACGCTGGTAGTCCTGCCGCAGCGCGGCGGCCTTTTCCTTGGCCCAACCGGGCAGACGGTCCGGCTCGATGGCCCCCATTACGTCCGTGCGGCGGATATATGTATGCTCCCCGGTATATATATTGATGCAGAATACCTTTGTACCGTGGCCGCTGGCACGCGCGCCGTTGCCGCCCACGGCAAAATACAGCTGATGGGCCGCGTTCCAGTATTCCGGGCGCAGAACACCGGGGCGCATTACAAGCACCTTGCCCTCGTAATCACCCGCGCGGCTGTCCCGGATGCAGTCGGCCTCCGTCAGGAGCTGCTGCGGCGCATGGTGTTCCGAACGCTGCGCGTGCACCTGTTCGATCTGCTTTTGCAGGCGCTGGATGAACAGCTCCCAGGCTTCTGTATATTCCGTTGTGCCCTCTATTCCGCTGAACCGGGCAAGGCCCAGCTCATAGCTCACTTCCATGTACCCGACATAGAACGGGAGCGGCGCGTCCTGCTGCACCGCAAGGAATATTTCCTTGTCGCCAAGATGCACGCGGTGCGTCACCCTGTGTCCGTCCACGATGTATTCTTCCTGTTCCATTTTCCTTTACCTCTCGAAAAAGGAAAAGCGGCCGGAATTCCCCAGCCGCTCGTCCTTTGGTTTTATTTTCGGGTCACAGGGCAGCGAATACAGCCGCCCGTCCCTTTCTTCAAACTTTTCCGGAAAGTGCATACGCCGTGAATACCGCTGCGCCTGCTCCCGCGTCAGCCCCACAAACCGGCCCCTTCGGCTGCCGCACACGATGAACCGCCCCTGTACAAGGCCGATGCTGCCCAGCGTCCGGTTGTACGGCTTTTCCGCATCCTCTCCGTACACGGCGGCGATCACCGTATTGTCAAAGGGGAACGCTGCGGTATACTGGTCCGACTCTAAAATAGCCGTAAGGGCCGCGGGTGTATTCTCCAGGTCCGCCTCATAGGGCGAATACCCCGGTGCCGTCAAGAGTTATGCGCAAATTAGTTTGCAGACTCTGGCTGAATGAGGTCAGCCAGCAATAGAG
>ENA-ORSX01001323-ORSX01001323.1-human-gut-metagenome-genome-assembly--contig:-NODE-1323-length-18518-cov-2.939501_pt1 | contig 18518 bp, 22 predicted proteins | sample MGYA00241904_ERZ509172 | MGnify/ENA primary metagenome ERZ509172 (study PRJEB26280, sample SAMEA2338795) | human gut metagenome | biome: human gut; feature: human-associated habitat; material: faeces...
GGTTTTTAATAGATTTAAACAATAAAAAACAGGTAGTTTTTGACACTACCTGGCATTTAGTGGAGGATAAATTATGAGTAAATTAACAGAATATGCAAGAAATGAGTTAGACAGACTAATGTCGAATAATGATGACGGAATGCAGAGTTTGATGAATCAAAATATACTTGATTTGATTGAAATGTTTTCAGAACAGGGGCACAGTGGTTTTTCTGCAAGCTATTTAATCCATGCACTGCAAAGATTGATGAAATGGAAGCCGTTGCAGCCATTAACAGGAGAAGACGATGAATGGAACGAATGTGGATATACAAGAGAAAGCGGTGCGACAGTTTTTCAAAACAAAAGATGTTCATCTGTATTCAAAGATGTGCTTCCGGATGGGACATGGACTGCACATGATATTGATTCAGTCGTATGCTCTGATAATGGTGGGATAACATGGTTTTCCGGTGGAACTACAAAACAGTGGATGGAAGATATCACATTCCCATATCTTCCTCCAGTAGAACCAAAAAGAGTATATATAGAATATACAGAAGAAGTTCCAGTTGGATTCACGGGGGATAAGTTTGACATTATAACAGATGATGAGGATAGGATTAAGACATTGTACGAAAAGAAACGCAAAGAGTTTGATGATAACTAAATGGGCATTTAGCGAAACAAACGAAGGAAATGGAGATGATAGATTGAAGGATCGGAAAATGGACAGGGATCCCGGGGAGAAGGCGAGGGAATGGATGCGCCGGCCGGCCTATGCCCCTGGGGAGTTATCCTTCCAGGCAAGGCGCCTGATCCGGCACCAGGGCAGGCAGATGGAGCACAAAGATGTGGAACAATACTTGAGAGATAGGGGAGTGACCGGGCTTGGACAAAAGAACATTGAGGCAGTACAGACCGCTTCTGAAAGAGATAGAGTTACTGAGCAAAAAACTGGATAAGCTGCAGGAACGGGCGTATAATGTGCCGGAGGTATTGGGGAAAGTGACCGGGTCCAGCAAGGATTTCCCTTACACAGAGGAGCACATCACTGTCAGGATGGATGAGCCGAAGGAGTCAGACGAGATCAGAAGCATGATGCGGATCAATGAGAGGCGCCTTGATAAGGCAGAAGCAGCCAGGCTTGAGATCGAACAGTTTATAGCCGCTATTCCCGACAGCACAGACCGGCAGATCTTCGAACTGTCATTCCTGGAAGGGAAGAAGCAGAGAGAGGTTGCGGATGTTGTGGGATACAGCAGGGGAAGGGTATCGCAGATAATTAGTAAATACGTAAAGGATTAACACAATTAACAAAAATCTGTGGTATTATTTAAAGTGAAGAAAGTGGATATGATTGACGTGTCACTTGTTTCCTCCCAACACACATAGACGATAGGGCGTCCCGCAGGAATGCGGGGCGTCTTTTCGTTGTGATAAAACAGACAGAACAGAGGTGAGGTGATTGCCAAAGCAGAGAAGCCCGGACTCTTACAGGGCCGAAGAACTGTACAAGTCAGGAATGAAGTTAGTTGAGATTGCAAGTCAACTAAATGTATCCGAAGGCACGGTTAGGAGTTGGAAAAATAGATATCGTTTTGATGGGTCAAACGCAACGTTGCGAAAGAATAATCGCAACGTTGCAAAAAAGAAGCACGGCGGACAGCCCGGGAACAAGAATGCGGTCGGACACGGCGCGCCTAAAAGGAACAAGAATGCCGAGAAATTCGGATTCTTCTCGAAGTACCTTCCGGAAGAGACCGTCTCCATCATTCAGGAGATGCCCGCCGATCCCCTGGACGTCCTATGGGACCAGATACAGATTGCCTATGCCGCTATCATACGGGCGCAGCAGATCATGTACGTCCGTGACCGGGATGATCTGACCACGACGCAGATCCAGGAGAAGAACGGGGATTCTGTGACTGAGGAGCGCTGGGAGGTGCAGCAGGCCTGGGATAAGCAGGGAAGCTTCTTGAAGGCGCAGGCCAGGGCGCAGTCGGAACTGCGCAGCATGATACGGCAGTATAAGGATCTGGCAGAGAGGGTCGGAGGAAAGCAGGAGGCGATAGACCGCCTGGATGAGATACTGAAGGGAGTGCGCGAGAATGCAGCTAAGCAGGAAGCAGAATGAGTACATCGTGCATGCGACGCATAGATGGAACATCAAGTCCGGTGCCGTCCGATCGGGGAAGTCTTATGTTGATACGGCCTTCGTGATTCCCTCCCGGATCCGGGAGAGATCAGGCAAGCCCGGGCTGAATGTGATCCTGGGCGTATCCAAGGAATCGATAGAGCGTAACGTGCTGCAGCCGATGAGGGAGATATACACGGAGTCACTGGTCGGCACGATCAACAGCCGGAACGTTGCCAGGATCTGCGGCGAGGATGCCTATTGCCTTGGAGCCGAGAAGATCAGCCAGGTGGCCAAGATCCAGGGATCCAGCATCAAGTATTGCTACGGGGATGAGGTGGCGAAATGGAATAGAGAGGTATTCCAGATGCTGAAATCCCGTCTGGATAAGCCGTATTCCTGTTTTGACGGGTCCTGCAATCCGGAGCATCCCACGCACTGGCTCAAGGAGTTCATAGATGATGACAGGCTGGACATCTACCTGCAGAGATACACGATCTTCGATAATCCATTTCTGGATCCTAGATTTGTGGAAGAACTATGTAAGGAATACGAGGGCACGATCTACTATGACCGCCTTATTCTTGGATTATGGAAGCGAGCAGAGGGTGCCATCTACAAGAAATTCGCGGATAATCCAGAAGCATTCCGGTGCCGGATAGTGGATCAGTACTCACAGGCTCCGCCTTGCAGGGAATTCCGGAAAGAGGATATCACCTCCATCGAGATTGGCATTGACTTCGGGGGGAACCGGTCCGGCCATGCATTCGTTGCCCGAGGGTATACGGATGACTATAGAGAAGTGATTGCACTGAAATCCAAGCGGATTAAGGCATTTGACGAAACAGAGGACATTGACAGCAATCGTCTGAATGAGCTGTTTTGTGAGTTTACACAGGAAGTCTTGGAGAAGTACGCGGATATCACGATCCACTGGGGGCAGGTGGAATACTGCAACGTGGAATCGGTATTCTGGGACAATGCAGAAACGGTCCTGGGTAATTCCGTCCGCAATGCAGTAGATAAAAAATTTCCCTGGATCTCTGTCCGGCCGGCAAAGAAGTTGCCGATTAATGACCGGATCCGGTGTACCGTCAAGCTTATGGGGGCTGGGCGGTTTTTTATTACAGAAGACTGCGAGTCGTTAGAGGCTGCCTTTAAGGATGCAGTCTGGGACAAAGAAAAAAGCATCAAGGACGGGGATGTAAGGCTGGATGATGGCAGCACGGATATCGACAGCCTGGACGCGTTTGAGTATACGATTGAACGCGACATGAAAATGCTGATACAAGAGGTGGAAGATGTTTGATAGATTTAAAAGATTATGGAAAGGGATCAGGAAGATGTTTGATTACACGACATTAAAAGGCATTGCCGAGCAGGATATTGCACTATCCAAAAAGATGATTGAGGCCCTTGACGGATGGAAGCAGATGCTGGACGGGAATGCATCGTGGATCATGGATCCCGTGGAATCCCTCCGCATTGAGAGCGGTATCTGCCGGGAGTTTGCCGATGCCGTACTGGTAGAGATGGACACCGGAATTCAGAATAATGACAAGCTGGACAAAGTGTATCAGCACTGTATCGCTGGTCTGAATGAGAACCTCCAGGACGGCCTTGGCCTTGGCTCTTTCGTCCTGAAACCTCTGGGGCCGGATCATGCGGAGTTTGTGACAGCAGACAAGTTTATCCCGGTGAAATTTACAGACGAGGGGAAACCGCTCGATTTTATCTTTCTTACGGTAAAGCAGATCGGGGGACACAATTATACAAGGGCGGAACGGCATTACTTTGTAAACGGCAGCCTTACGATAGAAAATAAATGCTACCATTCCCAGAGCAGGGACTACATCGGTGCGGAATGCAGCCTGTCAGATGTCCCGGAATGGGAAAGGATTGCACCGGGACCGATTACCTATAGGGGAATGGACCAGATGGACTTCGGTTACTACCGGAATCCGATAAAAAATACAGTAGATGGATCCAACTGTGGCGTATCGATCTTTGATTCGGCTAAAGAACGTATCAAGCTGGCAGACATCCAGGCGGCAAGGCTGGACTGGGAATATGATTCTGGAGAACGTGCAATCCATGTAGATAGCCGTGCACTGAAAAAGCAGAGCAACAAGGTTGTAGGGATGGCAAAACTGAACCGGCGCCTGTACCGTGGCCTGGAGCTGGAAGATGGGAAAGATAAAGATCTGTTGAAAGAGTATTCCCCGGATATGAGGGATGATGCCTATATCCGGGGTCTGGAGAGATATTACCGGAGTATCGAATTTATCGTCGGCCTGGCTTATGGCGATCTTTCGGAGGTCCAGGAGGTGGCAAAGACAGCCACGGAAATCAAGACATCAAAAGCACGGAAGTATAACCGGGTGACGGCCATTCAGGAAAATCTTAAGGGCTGTCTGGAGGATTTTGCCGCGGGGCTGGCTTTTTACAATGGGCTTTATACATCCGGGTATGAATTTGGCTGTAAGTTCAACGATTCCATTCTTACGGATGAAGAAACAGAGCGCCAGAATGACCGTGCAGATGTTGCGGCGGGGTTCATGCAGCCATGGGAATATCGTGCAAAATGGTATAACGAGGATGAGACAACTGCAAAACGAATGGTAATGGACGAGGCCGATACAGTCGAGAAATAGAGGGTGGGATATGACACAGGGAGAGATTGAGGCGTTGACAGTCACAATGGAGCAGGCTGCATCAAGGCTGGAGATGAACATCATGAAGGACATTGTCCGTCGGATCAAAGCAAACTCAGACATGACTGCAACGGCGGAATACCAGATCAACAGGCTCAGGCAGATGGGACTTGCTGATGAATACATACAGGAGCAGATTCAGACCTATCTGAATGTATCCGAACGGGAAATGGAAAGAATATTTGGTAATGTTGTGGAGAGTGAGTATGATAAACTTGGAGAACTTTATTCGCAGGCAGGCGTGGATAGACAAGCTTTTGGAAACCATCCAGGGATCCAGACGGTTATCCAGGCAGCCATAAAGCAGACACGGGATTCTTTTCAGAATATTACACAGACAATGGGCTTTACGAAGATGCAGGGAGGGAAAACAACGTTTCTTCCACTTGCAGATTATTACCAGCATACGCTGGATGATGCTGTGTTAGGTATTGCCACAGGGGCTTTTGATTATAACACGGCACTGAATAAAGTGGTCAAGGAAATGACCCGGAGTGGCTGCCGGTCCGTGAACTATGCGTCTGGCCGGAGTTTCCGCGTTGACTCGGCGTCCAGGACTGCACTCATGACAGGATTCAGCCAGGTGACTGGATACATGAATGAACAGGTGGCGAATGAACTTGGGACGAATGACTTCGAAGTATCTTACCATATGGGAGCCAGAATCGAGCATCAGGTATGGCAGGGACGCGTGTACAGTTATGCTGAACTTAGGATAATATGCGGGCTTGGCACAGTCACAGGTTTATGCGGAGCAAACTGTTATCACTGGTACGAGCCTTTTCTTGAAGGTGTATCGGTCCGAAACTATACGGATGAGGAACTTGAGCACATGATGACAGAGGAAAATTGTCCACGGAGATATGCCGGAAAAGAATATACCACCTATACTGCACTGCAAAAGCAGCGTCAAATGGAGTTGCTGATGCGCAAACAGAGGCAGGATATTGCTCTGCTGAAAGAAGGGGAAGCAAATGAACTTAGCATTCTGGCTGCCCAGACGAGGTACCGTTTCACCATGCAGGAATATGTGAAGTTCTCACAGAGTATGAAGCTTCCACAGCAGCGGGAGCGTATTTATATGGATGGGCTTGGTAAAGTAGGAAAAAGCGGTCCGATTCCGAAACCGAAACGAAAGGAAGCAAATACAGGAGTTTTTAAGGATTTGAAAATTCCTATGCAGAGTAGATACATTGAAAGAACAGCAAACAAATACGGTGTAAAAATATCAGACCTGACTATTAAAATACAGAGAGATGAGGAACTATTAAATCTTCTGCTCTGTGGTTCTACAGATTATGATAACATTGGTCGAATAGACTTATTCCCGAAAGCATTCAGTGATGAAGAAACACTGCTCCGCACTATCATTCATGAAAGATGCCACGTATTACAATTAAAAAAGCACGGTAAAAAATATACACAGGAACATATTGCAATAATGGAAAATGAAGCATACAAATTTGAAGAATTCTGGTATAATATAGTTAGAAAGAGGGTGAAGAGATGAACTGGATTGACAGCCTTAAAAATATAGCGCAACACGGAAAACCAGGGAAATGTCCGAAATGCGGGGGTGATAACACAGACTATGCCTGCCATGTTATAAGTCCGGAGAAAAGGAATGGCTATATGGATGTATGGTGCAATGACTGTAAAAGGGCATATCACATATCCAGAATGGAAGTCACCGACAACATGAAAAAAGGAATATGCCCGAAAAATTTAATTTATTAGTACCACCCATTCTTAGGAGTGAGTGGTATTTTTGTAACTAAGTTTAATAATCACAGTAACAGCACCGGTAATGAATACCGGTGTTTTTATATGTCAGCAGATGAGACGTAAAACAGTCTGGACTTACTTGAAAACAGAGGAGCGACCTCGTAAAAAAGCGTAGAAGAAAGGAAGGTAGAGCGACATGAAAAGAAAAGAATTAGAAGACCTGGGACTGGAAAAGGAAGCTATTGACAAAATCATGGACTGGAATGGCCAGGACATCGAGACTGAAAAGAAAAGGGCCGACAAGGCAGAAGGCGAGCGTGACAATTATAAGGAACAGCTTGATACCGCTACCGGTGAGCTTGAAAAGTTCAAGGATGTGAAACCGGATGAACTGCAGGCTACGATTGAACAGCTAAAGAATGACCTTAAGGATAAAGATGATGAGTATGCTGCCAAAGAGGCAGACCGCATCTTCCTTGATGGAATTAAGGATTCCATCAGGAGGGCCGGGGCAAGGAATGAAAAGGCAGTCATGGCTCTCTTAGACATTGACTCATTAAAGCAGTCAAAAAACCAGACCGAGGACATCAAAAAGGCATTGGAAACCGTCAAGGAATCCGATGCTTATTTATTTGGATCAGAGGAACCAATCAACAACCCGGTAGGGCCTATAGGCGGTGCAGGAGGCGGTGATACTGCCCTTGCAGCAATGAGGGCCGCGGCAGGACTTCCACCGGCAGAAAAGTAAAGAAAGGATGATTAGAACATGCCAACAAATTCAAATGCAATCGCATTAGCAAAAAATTATATCAGTATTCTGGACGAGGTGTACAAGAACGCCTCTGTAACAGCAGATCTTACCAGTGACGCTTCTATGATGCGGGAAAGTGCCAACGTAAATGAGGTACTGTACCCACAGATTGAGGTGGGCGGCCTTGGTGATTATGACCGGAATTCCGGTTACACATCTGCTGGAGTCAAGTTAGGATGGAAGACAGCAAAGTTTAACTATGACCGTGGCGCAAAGCTGGAGGTAGATGTTATGGACAATCAGGAGTCCATGAATCTTGCTTTCACAAGAGCAGGCGCGGAGCTTCAGAGAACCAGGGTGGCACCAGAGGCGGATGCTTTTACCTTTGCAACGATCTGCGGTTTTGAAGGGATTACATTGAGAGAGGAAGCCTTTGCAAATGCAGTGGACTTCTTATCTGCATTGATTGAAGCAAAAAATAAGATGGATGAGGACGAAGTACCGGAAGAGGGCAGAATCCTGTATACCACACCGACATTGTTGAACGGGGTCATGGCTCTGGATACCACAAAGTCCAGGGAGATCCTGAGCGCCTTCACTGTAAAGAAGAAAGTACCTCAGTCCCGGTTCTATACCGCGATTGATCTGCTGGATGGAAAATCACCCAGTGAAGAGGCAGGACATTACAAGAAAGCAGCTGGGGCAAAGGATGTCAATTTCATGATTATCCACAGACCCGCTATCATTAAGTTTGATAAGCACGTAGCCTCTGACGTGATCCCAGCCTCTCTTAACGCAGATGCAGACGGAGACATTTTGAAGTACCGGAAATACGGGCTTGTGGATTACTACAAGAATAAAGCGGCTGGATTTTATGTATCTCATAAACCGGCACAGGCTTAAGGAGGGAGGTATTGCAATGCGGACAATCGGAAAGGTGTTTGAGAAGCCAAAGAAGGAAAGAAAGCCTGTAAAAACTGAAACAGAAAAGCAGGAGCAGGAAAAGCAGGAGCAGGAAAAGCAGGAGCAGGAAAAGCAGGAGCAGGAAAAGAAAGAAAAGGGATAAAGATGCAGGTTATGAAGCTATATGCAGACGAACAGTATTATCGTGAGGAATATCTCTGTGAGAGTCAGGCTAAAATACCAGGCGGTGAATTTAACCGCCTGGCAAGGCTTGCATCGGCAGAAATCCGTCTAAGAGCTTATGGACGGGTGGAAGAAATGGCGGAAGTTCCAGATGAAGTAAAAATGTGTTGTTGCGAAGTGGCTGAAAAGCTGTATTCCAGAGAGTCGGCACGAGATGAGAACGGACTGGTGTTACAAAGCTATAATACAGATGGGGATTCAGGCAGCTATAAGACAGATGATGTGTCAGATGAATCAATTCAAAGAAGTGTTGATCGGATTGTCCAAAAATGGCTTATTAACACAGGCCTATTGTACTGCGGGGTGGATGATGAACCCGAATTATAATACTACAGTGACATTATACAATTGCCTAAGGGCTGCAGATAACCCGGATAAAAAGGATGCCTGGTATAAAACAACGCTGACAGAGTGCTTTTATAAGAATGTCATTGGCAGAGTAGATGACGGAAGGACTTCCAGGATGGCGAATGCATATACTGTCCGCATACCGGAAAGTAACCGGTATCTTCCTTATGCCGAGTGGGTAAGACTGACAGAGGAAGAACGCCAGGCATTTTTTACACTGCACCTTGACGACATTGTGATAAAAGGGGCGTGCAGTGATAATGTTACAGGGACGTCCCCTTACACTGCCGCTGAACTTTTACGGCGTCACAAACCGAATTCCTTTGTGATCACAGTTATTTCTGATAATACGCGGTGCAAATATGCGCGGCATTACAGAATCGGAGGGTAATAGAAGATGAAAGTTGATTTTGATGGAACAAACCTAAAAAACAGATATTATCCGAAGCCACAGGCGGAAACCGGACGCTACTGTTCATGGCCGCAGAAGCTAAACGGCTTATGACCCCTTACGTCCCGGCTCGAAACATGATCCTGTCAAAGAATGTAAGGACCTATGTGGAGGGAGATAAGGGAATCGTCCATTATCTTTCTCCACATGCCCGGTACCAGCATGAGGGCTTTTTGATGGTATCGCGGATAACCGGAAGCCCTTGGGCCAGACGCGGAGAAAGTAAAGTGGTGACAGGCAGAAAACTTAATCACAGCGGAAGCAGACATCCTCTGGCCACATCTGAATGGGAAAAGGCAATGAAAGTCGCTAAGCTGGATGCGTACGTTCAGGCAGTGCAGAGATATGTGAAGGGTGGCGGTTAAGGTGACAAAACATGAAATAATGATTGAGTATGTTAAGGAAAAGGTCGATGAATTAACCAATGCTATCTTGACCTTTAATTATGCAGGTGACGTACCTTTTTCCATATCATTTTTAACAAATTACTCGGGAAAGGTTTTGAAGAAATATTTAAGGGCGGCAGACAAAGAATATGGCTTTGTTATATTGATCACCTGGCCATACTCCATGGAATCAGACAACTTGAACATACAGGCAATGAATTTTGCACAGGAATTCATGGACTGGATTGATGATCAGAATAAAACCAGAAATTTCCCAGACTTTGGAAGTTCCTGCCAGATAAAGAGGATAGAAAGCCTGCAGAACATGCCAGACCTTGCAACAGTAGACATGGAAAACCATCTTGCACAGTACCAGATACCGTGCAGGGTGGTGTATTTCGAATATGAAAGGAGATAAAAGACTATGAAATTAAGCGAACTTATGACAGGCTATACGCCAAAAACAGACTATGAAGGATGGGTAACAAATGACGATTATGTATTCGCGATTGACTTGGCACCAGGAGGTAGCGAGCCTACTGCAGAGAAAGACTTTGCGGTTGTCGAAATGGGCATTGCCGGACTGGATGCACAGTTGAATCCTGTAACTCAGGATAAGCAGTACATCCGTGCTGGGCAGAGCACAACGAAGACTGGAACACAGAGATCATTCGCTGTAACAGGAGACAGATACGTTGGGGATGATGCGCAGGACTTCTGCCTGTCGCATGCTATGAAATACGGTACAGGAAGCGGCGTGGTGACGAACTATATATACTTTAATATTCTTACAGGAAAGGGAGAGAAGGGGCAATGCTCGATTATCGTGAACAGTGATGGATCAGGAAATGCAGGTGAGTCATCCGCTGTAGATATCGAGTTTAAGAAAATTGGATCAAATCCGGCAGAATATACCTACTCTGCTGCATGAACTGAATCAAAACCCGAATTAATAAACATTGAAATGGAGGGAAAACCATATGAGAATGATAACGGTGGAGTTGCAAGGACAGAAAGTACAGGCGGATCTTCTGAATCCAGAAGTGACGAAGAGATTTGAGGATGGATTTGAAAGAGCCGTTAAAAAAATTGATGAGTCATCCTCATGCGAGAAAGGTTCTGAAGGAATCATGGCGCAGTGCGAGGCTGTAGTCGAATATGTTACGGAAATATTCGGAGAGTCTCAGGCTAAGTTGGTGTTTGGTAGTGAGACAGATCTACTATCATGCATGGATGTGCTGGGGGAGATGCAATCGCTGTATGCTGATCAAGTGGCCCCGCTTATCCGGCAAAAGACTGATGCTATCGTCAAAAAGGCAAAGAGAGCGAGTGGGAGTGATGCATCATAATGCGCTGCGATATTCTTACACGCGCTCTCCCAGTAACCGTAAATATTAGCGGAATGGAGTATCCTATTAACTGGGACTTTCGCATAGGCATCCAGTTCAATGATCTGCTAAGGAGCAGCATACCAGAGGGACGGAAGTTTATTGATATGTTATCTCTCTACTATCCGAATATTCCAAATGACGTTGAGAAGGCGGTGGATCAGATCAAGTGGTTTTACCGATGCGGAGATGAACTGGACGAGGAAAATGAGAAGGCACCTGTGAAGAGGCGTTACCATCAGCGGAAATCAAAGGATCCTGCCTTTGTGTTTTCGCAGGACGCAGCGTATATCTATGCGTCATTCCGCGAACAGTATGGCATCGATCTGACGCAGGGGGAAAGTCTGCACTGGTGGAAGTTTATGGCGCTCTTTGAATCACTGGATGAGGACACGAAGATGAGCCGTATTATGTATTACCGGCAAGCAAGCACATCCGGGATGCCAAAGAACAGGCGGGCATTTATTAATGAGATGAAGAAACTTTACCGGATACGCGATGGAGGCGGAAATATGACGCTTGCACAGCGAAATCAGAACTGGAAAGATTATATCAAGGAAAGATTCAGATAGGGGAAAGGCATGGCAGGGGATGTTCCTGCCGCCCCTAAAATAATAAGCAATTGAGGCGTGGCGAAAGGCCATGCCTTTTTTGCGTCACGAAAAGGAGCGTGATGCGGTTGGCCAGCGATGGAACAATAAAGATATCAACGGAACTGGATAGCGCACAGGCCGAGAAGGCTATGTCAAAATTCGGGAGAATGGCAAAGACCGGACTAAAAGGCATAACTGTAGCCGCCGCCGCTACTGGCACAGCAATCGCGGGCATTACAGTATATGCTATCAGGACAGGAATAGAATTTGAGTCAGCGTTTGCTGGAGTAAAAAAGACAGTAAACGCAACGGATGAGGAATTACAGGGATTTCGCGATAGCATACGTGGTATGGCAAAAGATATTCCGCAATCTGCCGCCGCCATATCGGAAGTTGCAGAAGCAGCGGGACAACTGGGAATCAAGAATGACTACCTGATGGATTTTACGCGAACGATGTCTGATCTTGGAGTGTCTACGAACATGTCGTCAACGGAGGCTGCCACATCACTTGCGCGTCTTGCAAATATCACTCAGATGCCACAGGAAAAGTTCGGTAATCTTGGATCTACAGTTGTTTCACTGGGAAACAGTCTGGCTACAACCGAGTCTGAAATTGTTGAAATGGGACTTCGGCTAGCAGGAGCAGGGAAACAGGTAGACATGAGTGAAGCACAGATACTTGGCTTGGCCGGAGCGTTGTCAAGCGTTGGAATCGAAGCAGATGCCGGAGGATCTGCTATGTCTACTGTGATGTCCAAAATACAACTTGCGGTAGAACAAGGAGGCGATTCATTAGAGCAATTTGCTGATGTTGCCGGTATGAGTGCGGAAGATTTTAAGACGGCATTTGAAAACGATGCGGCTGGAGCGATCGTATCATTCATTACAGGGCTTGGGACAATGGAAAGCCGTGGGAAGAGTGCAATCGGTACCCTAGCGGATATGGAAATTACAGAAATACGGCAGAGGGATGCATTGCTGAGATTATCCGGCGCCGGGGATGTATTGTCTAAATCTTTAGGAATTGCTACTCAGGCATGGAATGATAATAATGCATTGACTAATGAGGCGGAACAACGATATGAGACGTTGGAAAGTCGCCTTCAGATACTGAAGAATAATGTGGATGACTTCGGAATCAGCATCTATGATAACCTGCGCGATCCTCTTAAGAATACCGTGAATGAGTCGATTGGCTATGTAGAACGCCTGCATGATGCATTTAATGCAGGAGGGTTAAAAGCGGTAGTAAGTGAACTTGGAAGTGTATTTAATGATGTTGCAGATGATATTGCAGGAACCAGTAAAGCCGCCGAAGGGATAGTAACTCCAATTAAAGAGATTGTGTCCACAGGTGCAGAGTTGGCAAAAACGGTCCTTCCTGTTGTTGCAGATGATATCAAACTTGTAGCAGAAAATTCCAATACGGCCATTCCAGTCATTGTAAGCCTGGCAGCCGCATATAAGGGGCTGAAGATAACAAAAAGTATCGGGGACTCAACATCGAAACTAGGGGCCATAGTATCCAAAGGAACATCCTGGTGGAAAACCGCCGCGCAGGCAGTCGGCAGATATGCAGAGCAAATGGAGGCGGCAAAATATACCGGCAGAATGTACAATGTTGAACTTACCGCCGGGCAGTCGGCATTAGGGCTGTTTAAAGGGAAAGTTGACCTTGCAACAGCCTCCACGAATATCTTTTCACAGGCACAGAAAACCCTCGGGGCTGCGATAGCAAGCAATCCGATCGGTACTGCCGTCGTAATCATGACAACATTTCTTGCCGTTGGAAAGGCCATAGAAGCATCCGTAACGCGTCAGACCGAAGAGGAACGTAAGCATTCAAAAGCCTTAAGGGAATCCGCTCAGGCGGCAGAAGAAAGCCTACAGGTAGCACAGGAAAGAAAGCGGTCATATGATGAACTATCGCAGACTCAGAATGAACAGGCTGCTGGAGATATTGCACAACTCGATCGGTTGGCAAGCCTTAATAGCGAACTTAATTCGATTGTAGATGCTAATGGGCGTGTGCAGGCTGGAGAAGAGGATAGGGCAGCATTTATTACATCCCAGTTATCCAATGCGCTCGGTATTGAGATATCAATGACTGATAGCCAGATCACTAACTATCAGGAACTACAGACTGAGATACAGAATCTCATACAGCAGAAGCGGATAGATGCGCTGATGTCGGCACAGCAGGCTAAGTATGAAGAGGCAGCCGCAAATCAGATGAAGGTGGCTGCGGATGCTTCAGCGAACCTTGCAGAAATGAAGCAGGCAGAGGCTGATATTGATGCTGAACAGGCAGAGTTAGACAATCTTAAAACTCAGAAGACGCAGGCAGTGATTGATGGAAACAAGGCATTGGTAAAAATACTTGATGAGAAAATCAAGAAGCAGAATGAGGATGTGGATTCTGCGAAGGCTGCCTTGAAAGACTCTCAGGAGGCATACAAGGAAAATACGGATTTGCTTGCCCAGTATGCGAATGATATCGACATGTATACAGCAATTGCGGAAGCAGCGGCCAGTGGAAATGCAGAGGCTATTGAATCCGCAATCGCACAGATAACGGCAGGAATTAAGACGGCGAGTAATGCTACCAGGGAAGAATTGCAGAATCAGGTCGTAGATGTTGCAAATACGGAGTCTTTCATACGACAGGAAGTAGAGAATGGAACGCCTGGATTTACTCAAGCGATGGTGGATCAAGCACAGCAGGCAACAACAGCCGCCCTTGAGGAATTTGCAAAAGCAGCGCCACAGACGGCACAGGAATTATCTAAGGTACCTCCAGATGCCGTTGCAGCATTGGTGGCTGGTAATATGAAGGGGCAGTTGTCAAGCGAGGCAAAGGGAGCAGTCGATGGTATGCTTTCCCAGTTTAATGGACTTGATTCCGAAACACAGGAGAAATTCGCGCTTGCTATCTATGGCGCTCTAGAGGGGTTGGAGGGATTCGACAAGATCAAGGATCCTGCGAAGGAAGGAGTAGACGCATTCCTTGAGTCTCTTAAATCAGAATTAGATGAACATTCTCCGTCCAGGAAGACAGAGGAGATTTTCAAACTGGCAATGGAAGGCGCTGCTAATGGCGTTGACGCCGGTAAAGAAAGCGTACTTACAAAGGCAGGAGAGTTCATATCGTCATTTGTTGGAAAATTCTCAGATTCTAGCCTTGGGCAGACTCTGCACGATGCTGGATCAAGCATCATGTCATTCTTTGGATCCGGAGTGTCATCCAAGCAGGAAGCATCAAGGAGTGCAGGAAAGGCTAACGCGGATGCTGCAAATTCAGGTGCGGGATCAGTGGACCCTTCAGGAACAGGCGGTATTTTCGGAGGGCTGTTCAGTGGCGGAATTGGAAGCATGATTGGGACATTATTTGGAAAAGGACAGGGACTATCCAATAGTGCGAAATCAGGAGCAGGATCGGTGGATCCTACAAGTACGGGCGGTATTTTTGGCGCGCTTTATGCGTTGGGGGTAGGAAGCAAATCTGGTGAAGCAAATACGAATGGAAAGCATCTTGCAAACAATGCATCATCCGGCGCGGGATCCAAGGATGGGTATAGTCCCGGATCTGATTTTGGGTCTGGATTTGTCCGTGGAATTGGAGCATGGCTCAAGGATGCCGCAGATGCGGCTGCAAACCTTGCAATCAGCGCATATAACGCGCTTAGGAAGGCTCTGGATGAGCGGTCTCCATCAAAAAAAGCAAAGAAGTCAGGAAAGTACTTCTCTCAAGGATTTCAAATTGGAATTGCTGACGGAGAAAAGAAAGCAGTATCTGCAGCAGAAGATTTGGCCGGAAACACTCTTGATGCATTAAGCATGGATGGTCTGGCTGAAAGGATGCGTGATATAGATATCCCTGAGATGATGGCGAGCGTATATATGGCTGTGGACGATAAGCAGGCCAAAGTTGCCAGCAATATGACGGCTTCGGTGGCGGCTAAAGAAAGCCTGGCTTGGAAGGAACGGGATGCAGATACTAGTATTAGCCTATCCGAAGAAGATATAAAAAGGCTGGCAAGTGAATTCGCAAAATCTGCATCAGAAGAGATCTCTAAAGCAATGGATGGAATGGGAATATATGCCAGAGAAAGAGAAATATTCAGGCTGATCAGGGAGGTGTCAAATCAATGAAAGATATCTATTATGAAAATAGCGCAGGAATAAGACTGAATCTGCTTGCGCCTCCCTATCTGCTTCAGACTGGCGAGATTTTCGATACAAACTGGAATTATGATTATATTAACTTGGGATCAGGCGGAAGTAGGATTACTACATTCCGGAAGGATTTGGAGGAGCGTAGCCTTACCTTAAGCATTATCAATTATGGGAATGAAGAATTTGAGGCTGCTGTTGATAGGTTCCATGATATTACGGAATATGATGTACTACACGGTAGCCCTGGAAGGTTATATGTTGGGGACATGTATATGAGGTGCTACTTCATAATTTCTAAAAAATCTGAGTGGGAGCCTGATGCAAGTTATCTAGATAATGATGTGACTCTGGTTACTGAATATCCTATGTGGATACGTGAAGAAGAGAACCAGTATCGAAAAGCGATTTCCGATCAAAGCAGGGCAGAATATCTGGATTATCCATTTGATTATCCGTTCGATTTTTTGGGTGGTGTTCCAGGAGTGGGATATATTAACAATGCTGGTGATGCGGCCTGCCATTTCCGTATGCTTGTATATGGACCCTGTATGAATCCGCGGATTATCATAGCGGATCATGCATACGAGGTTGCTACGAAACTTGATGCCGGAGAATACATGATAATTGATTCACGAGACGGCTCAGTAAACCGAATACGAAATAATGGATCTGCTGTAGACGAGTTTGATAACAGGAACAAAAAAGTGTCTATCTTCGAAAAAATTCCAAAGGGGGGCAGCCTTGTGTCGTGGGACGGATCTTTTGGCTTTGATATCGTGATATTTTATGAAAGAGGTGAGCCAAAATGGAATTAATTATTGCATCACCAGGCGGGAAAGAAATAGGATTTTGGAATGATGAGAAGGAATTAGATCTTGATGTAGGAGATACAAATGACTTTGAGATTACTATTCCGCTTGAAGGATGGAATACTGATCGTCTGGGATTTGGGACACAGATATTTATTCCAAATACCGAGTATGGCGGAATTATTGGAGATATTCAGACACGAACCAAAAGCGGAACGGTAGTACTTACAGGAGATACATGGAGAGGGCTGCTGGCCCAAGAAATTATTGTGCCTCCAACGGGACAGGATTATTATACGGCAAGCGGAGAACTGAATACTATAATCAGAACTTTGATGGGAAACAGATATGGAAGTCTGTTTTCTGTTCCGATAACTAGCACGGGAGTAACCGTACAAAATTATCAATTTGAACGCTATTGCACACTGCTGTCAGGAATTGAAAAATTGCTATACAGCAGTAATCACCGCTTAGACATCAAATACATGCAAGGTGATCCGGGACAGCCTGGATATGTACAATTACAGGCAGTACCCGTAGGAAATTATGTGGATAGAACAGAATTTTCTCAGGATTGCAAAGTACACTTCGAGGTAAGGGATTATCGTAGAGGTATTAACCACCTGATCTGCTTAGGGAAAGGCGAATTGAAAAACCGTACGGTCCTTAACCTCTATGTCCAGGAAGATGGAACAATAGGACAAACACAGCATTATAAGGGTCTGGATCATCGTGCGGCAGTATATGATTATTCTAGCGTAGAGGATGAATCTAAATTACAGGAAGATGGGATAAAACGATTAAGGGAACTTATGGATTATAAAGAGTGTGAAGTCAGTGTTGATGATATCTCGCTTGAGGTTGGAGATATTGTTTCAGGCAGGGATTATGTAACTGGAATATCCGTACAAAAACCAATTGTTCGAAAAATTCTCAAGATTGATAATGAAAAAGAAACGGTAGATTACAAACTTAAAGGAGATGATTAAAGATGTATAATATGCAATTAAATACTGGATATGCAGGAAAGCCGCATGTTACTGCCGAAAATTGTGCAGATTTAAACCGTGGAATAGTAGGATCTGATTCTTACGTACTTCCGGTCGGTGCACAATTTGAAGTTGAACTGGTAACTAATAACCTTCTTAAAATAAAGGATGGATGCGGATGCATGCAAGGTAGACAGGTATCTATTGCAAAAGGTCAGACTGATGAAATCACGATTGAGAATGGGACTCAAGGTGAAAAAAGAATAGATCTTGTCGTAATCAGATATAGCAAGAATGCTGACACTGGAATTGAGACGGCAATTCCTTTTTTGGTTAAAGGAATTCCATCTGAAAATAATCCGGTTAGGCCGGAACACCTAGAAGGAGATATTCGAGGCGGTGATTTAACAGCGGATTGGCCGTTGTATGAATTATATCTCGACGGAATATCTGTAACAAATGTGAAACCACTGTTTGATGTTCTTATGAGCGTTGATTCACTAAATAGAAATTTTGCGAATGTGTTAGGGATATTGACAAATATCAAAGGAATCTATGTGGGCTCCAAAATAGCTGCGTGTAACCAAGCATATGCGTTGTTGCACGACACTGCATCTCTAACAAAAATCCTTGGAAAAGCGCCAACAGCAAGTAATTTTATATGCATGGTCATGAACGGAGACGCCAATGCGGCACAAACTTCCTATTACTCCCCACGGTATTATAGTGGCGATGGATTATACGTATATGTGTATCCGAATGTAACTGGAAGCATTCGCATCAATTATGTGATATTTGCAATTGAATAAATCGGATTTGCCCTTGATGTTCCACTGAAACTTAGGCTATTACAGCCTTGCCAGAATACGCTGACCAGTCTGATTTTGTGGTCACGACAATATTTTTACTGGCTGATATAGTAAT
>ENA-ORSX01001330-ORSX01001330.1-human-gut-metagenome-genome-assembly--contig:-NODE-1330-length-18394-cov-28.477561_pt1 | contig 18394 bp, 17 predicted proteins | sample MGYA00241904_ERZ509172 | MGnify/ENA primary metagenome ERZ509172 (study PRJEB26280, sample SAMEA2338795) | human gut metagenome | biome: human gut; feature: human-associated habitat; material: faeces...
AATTGTTCAGCCGCATTGAGATCGGCAGAGGATATGAAGTCAAGGTGGAGATCGCTATGAGCTACAAGCAATTTTTGAATCTCTCAGAGAATCCGCAGACTGCCAACAGAACGGTAGCATAGAAAGACAATATTAAGTGGTAAACGATACACAGGCGGGCGAAAGCGCATGGTAACATGTGCTTTTGCTTGTTCTGTTCGCATAGTGATTTGAAATGGAGGCAGAATTTTTCGATTGCTAAAAAAATATGTATGGCGTATAATATAGGTAAAGGAGAACGATATTATGGAGCGTATTCAAAAAAGAAAAAATGCTATCGCTTTTGCAGATGCCATTAATTCTATAGAGGGCGTTCCGCCTTCTCCAATAGCGAGGCATTTGTCGGACCAGTGGCAACAAGAAAAAATTTCTTCTACGGAAATGGTGAGGGCATTGGTTGAACATTATAAGGCATTGGGCAGAAAATGAGGAAGCAAGATCCATATTGCTATCCAGAAACTTCTGTTCTCAAAAATAAATTTAATATACAAGAAGCGTCTTTGCTTGAAAAAGCGGAAGCGGATTTATCACGCGCTAAAATGTCTATTCTGTATGAATCCCCTGTGGACAAGTTTGATATGCAATCCTTTTTGAGAGTACATGAGTTCTTATTTGAAGAAGTATATGATTGGGCAGGACAGTTGCGGACTATCAATATTTCCAAGCAGGAAGAAGTGCTTGGAGGAAAGAGTATTTGGTACGAGGATGCGCTTGATCTTCCAGAAAGCTTGGACAGAGTATGTACAGTTATAGTAGATACTGTATGGCATATTAGGGACAAACGCCGCTTTTGTGCGCAACTTGCACATGTTTTTGCTCCAATTTGGAAAGTACATCCTTTTCGAGAAGGTAATACACGGACAGTTGTTGCCATGATGGTTATGTTTATTGAGCATAATGGCTTTTATGTTGATACTCAATTGGTTACAGAATGTGCTGGCTATGTCCGCGATGCACTTGTATATGCATCGGCTGCCCAACCGGATTTCTATCCCTTAACAAAATTTCTGAATGATGCGATATCACGTGTGCCTTTTGATATGACTAAAGAGTCAGCATCAGAAGAACAAAAAAGACGTGAGAGTTATAAGTCGTACAAAGGTGGAAGGTACTATAATTATTCACATGAACTTAGACCGGAAACTTTTGAGAAAGACAAATATTCAGTTTAATGGAGCAGGTAGTGATTTTTATTATTGGTTTTAATTTGTTACTGTAGTTAGAGCAGCTGACTCTTAATCAGCGGGCCCAGGGTTCGAGTCCCTGGAAGTGCACCAGATATCCACTGTCCAGAGAAATTTGGACAGTGGATTTTTTATATCAGAAAACACACAATATCCTGCAATAGGACCGATCAGAGCCTGTGATGTTATAAACATCGCGGGCTCTTTTTTGTTGAAAATCGAACTCTCAAAATCCAAGGGGGAAGTGTACCCTTTTTCAGGCAGCGCCTCGGCTCATGTTGGCCGGGGCGCTTTTTTCGTTTTCTCCCCCTCTCCACACCTCTCCCCCTAGATTATTTACCGGCTGGGAAGAAGATATAAACGCTGCGAGATTTCAGCGTTTTTCAACGGGAAAAGAACCAGTGGCGAAACGGGATTCATCCGTCTTTCCCAGCCGGTGGATCCTGTTCAACACCCAGAGCAAAAGGAGGAACAAAATGTCGATTAAATTCAAAAACAGGGAACACGAGAAATTCTATGAGCAGTGCCTCGCTCGGACCGGCGGCCTTGATCCATACCACAAGGCGTTTTTTTACACGATGGGCATCAGCGACGAAACCCGAAAGCATGTTGAGGATGTCTTTGATTTCCAAGAGGATGTTATCCGGCCGGAGGGTCTGAACAAAGGTTGGCAAACCAGCGGAAGCAGTTGTCTGACCCGTTTGGCATTCAACCTTTGGAACGGGTGGAACGCCGATGGCTATGCAACGCCCTACGATCTGTTCAGCACATCGGATGCAGCCTATATGCTGGAAGCGATCCGCATCCGGTATCCTGAATACTGTCGGGAATCCCAGGTCCCCAGCAAGGGAGAGGCCAGATAAGATGGCAACCCGCAGAAAGAAGAAGCGAAAAAATCAAGGCACAAGCCAGAAAGGATCTGAAATCATGATTATGGGAATCGACCACGGGTACTACGCCATCAAGACGCGGCATTTTTCTTTCCCAGCCGGTGTGACAGCGTATACCCACGAACCCTACACGCTGAAGAACACCCTCCAGATCGGCGGCAAGTACTATGTTTGCGGAACAGGCCGTCAGCCGATCCTGCGGGACAAGACCGTCAATGACAACTACTACATTCTGACCTTGGCAGCCATCGCCATGGAACTCCGTTGTCGAAATTTGCCTGCGGAATGTTCAGTAACACTGGCAGCAGGTCTTCCCTTGGCTCGGTATGGCCGGGACAAAAAGCCGTTCACAGAATACTTGTGTCGCAATGGCCAGCCGGTCATGTTCCTCTTCGAGGGGGAACGCTACAAGGTCAAGATTGAAAGCGTAAAGCTGTTCCCCCAGGGCTATTCCGCCATTGCTCTTCATCCTGAGTTGGTGAAAGACGAACCGTCTGTGCTTCTCATGGACATTGGCGGATGGACAGTGGATCTCATGCAACTGGACAACAATGTTCCCAATGCAGCCACCTGCCGCAGCCTGGAACTTGGCATGATTCGCTGCATGGATGAGATCCAGGAGCAGGTGCGGCGGGACACCGGCTTGTCTGTGACAGACGCTCAGGTGGAACGAGTTCTCGCGGGGAAGTCCTGCAGCATGAATGAAGAAGCGCGAAAGCTGATCCAGCGACAGGGCCGTCTTTACACCGAGCGGCTCATTTCGGCGGCGATGGAAGCGGGGTTTGATCTTCGAACTCTACCCGTGATCCTGATGGGCGGCGGCGCGGCGACCGTCATGCGCAACGTGAACGAACGTGACGGCCTTTGTCGGGCTTTTCTGCTGGGGGACGACAAGGTGAACGCCGAGGGATTTGAGCGGATTTTGGAGCAAATGTCGGGCCGTGAGGCCGCTCGATGAACCGACCGCATTTCCTGTTCCGGCCCAACATGCAAAATGAGGATCACAGGCGGGCATGGCGGTTGCTGCAAGAGGTTCCCGAAGGGCAAAAGAGCGCCTTCATTGTTCGGGCAATTCTCCAAATGGACCAGGAAGACCGGCTGGAAACAATGCTGCGCCGTGTACTTAGGGAAGAACAAATTACTGTGTCCGGACAGAAAGATACAGCAAAGGAAACCGGGCTGCCGGATGGCATGATGGGCTTCCTTGATGCACTTATAGATGAGTGAATTATCCCTTCAAGCATTATTGCTTATGACGTTTGTAGAGCTCAAAGATTGTTGGTCTTGATGAATAGCTTTGTGCATGGCTTTGGGATATGCTTGTGTTGCCCGAAAGGAACGACTGAAAAAGGAGGCAATGACATGGAAACCAAGGGCATCACCTGTAAAATCCCGCTGGATCTGCACAATCGGATCAGCGAGGACATCCGTGAAAGTGAAAGCACGATGAGTAAATTCATCGAAATGGTCATCAACGAACATTACATGAAGGGAGCAAACGGTATGAGCAAAATGAGAACAATGGCATTCCAGGTAAGTGAGGAATTCTTCCAGCGGATCAAGGACTATCTGACGCGGTATGAGCAGACCTACGGCAAGAAGCTTAGTCAGAAGGATTTCGTCATCGGACTGATCGAGCAGGCACTGGAAGAAGCGGATGAGGAATTTGAAGCGGCCCAGGCAGCCCAGGAAGAAGCAGCTGGTGATAGCCATGAAACCTTAGAGGATACCGAAGATGCCGAGGATGAGGAAAACGCCGGCATCGCGGAACAGCCCGAAACGGGCGAAGAACCCGAAGAAGTCACTGAACCTCAAGAAGAACAGGAAACTACCGACTAAGAGAGATACAGCCCCTGCCGACCGGAGCGAAAAGCACGGCCGGCAGGGGCTTTTTTGTTTGTCTGTATGAAAGGGGGTGGGGCCTATGATTGCCTGATTTGAAAACTGGAAAGAGAAAGGAGAGGATGCGCAAAACCATTCGATTTATTGATATGTTTGCCGGGATCGGCGGTTTCCGGGAAGGATTTGGTCGGGCCGGAGGATTCGAGTGTGTGGGATACTGCGAGCGCGACCAATATGCCCTGCGCAGCTACAGAGCGCTGTTTGATACGGAAGGAGAGTGGTTCATTGACGATGCCCGAAAAGCCGATCCGAAAACAATGCCCGAATTCGACCTGCTCTGCGGTGGATTCCCTTGTCAGGCATTCAGCATCGCTGGCGCTCGAAAAGGATTCGGAGATCCCCGAGGGACCCTGTTCTTTGAGCTTGCCCGGCTGGCTGAAGCCCGGAAGCCTCGCTATCTGCTGTTTGAAAATGTTCCCGGACTGCTTAATCATGACGGCGGCCGGACGTTTGCGGCGATCCTCGATACGCTGGAGCGATTGGGGTATTTTGTGGAATGGCAGGTGCTTAACAGCAAGGATTTTGGCGTCCCCCAATCCCGCCGCCGTGTGTACATTGTCGGATATCTTGATGAGCGATGCAGAGGAAAAATACTTCCTTTCACCACAGCAAATGAAACGCCTCTTACCTGTATCCATGACGGACCCCAGGGAAGCAGGGTCTACGACCCCAGCGGAGTGAGCTGCACGCTCACGAGCGGAGCCGGCGGCATGGGCGGAAAGACCGGGTTGTACCAAGTGGGCTTCCCGGTCAAAGAGGCCACCCGAAAAGGCTATAAGATGGCATATCCGGGCGACAGCATCGACCTGGCATATTCGCAGATGAACACCCGCCGCGGCCGTGTGGGCCATAAAATCGCTCATACTTTGACCACAGATGCAACCCAGGGGACACTCATTGAATCGCCTCAATTCGTGGATATGAACGAAGACCCTGAAATCACCGAAATCGCTCGATGCCTGACCGCTGCACAGAACGGTGGAATCCGTAAGCATAAACGAGAGGCATCCGGTGTTCTGATCGGTGGACGGATCCGCCGGTTGACGCCTCGTGAATGTCTGCGACTGCAGGGCTGGGCAGATGACAGGATCGACAAGATCCTCGCCATCCAGAGCGACAACCAGGTATATAAGCAGGCCGGCAACGGTGTGACCGTGAATGTGGTGGAAGCTATCGGCAGGAGAGTGGCCGCTGTGGATGCGGAGGTGATGCGAAATTGATCTGAAAGAGCAATACTTTGGCTGTGAGATCGAGCTGACCGGACTGACACGCCAGCAGGCTGCGAAAGCCGTTGCCGATCTGTTTGGAACGAGCGCCCGGAGGACCTTTGAGTCAACAATATATGACCCATGGGAAGTGATAGATCGGGAAGGCAAAAAGTGGCGGTTTGTCTTTGATTCCAGCATCAAGGCCATCAAACGTATCCATGGTCATCAGATTCCGGTGGATATCGGGCTTTATAAAGTGGAGATGAACTCACCGAAGCTGGAGTACAGCGAGATGGGCAAATTGCAAGAGGTCGTTCGCGCGCTGCGCCATGCCGGAGCAGTGGTCAACGGCAGCTGCGGGATGCATGTTCATGTGGATGCCTCCCACCATACGCCGCAAAGCCTGAAAAATGCGTTGTCCATCATGTATTCCAAAGAGGATATTCTCTTTAAGGCGCTGAATGTGAATGAAGCCAGAGTACAGCGGTGGTGTCAAAAGGTACGGGAGCCCATGCTGGAAAAGATACGCAAACTGCCCACCAATGTGAGCATGGAACAACTGAAGCGGGAATGGTACGGCGGTGCGGACGGAAGCAACGAACATTACAACTGGACACGCTATTATGCACTGAATCTGCACTCGGTGTTCTATCGCGGAACGCTGGAATGGCGTTGCTTTGAAAGCACTCTCCATGCCGGCAAAGTCCGGGCGAACATCACATTGGCTTTGGCTATCTCAGCACAAGCCATCAACCAAAGCCGAACCGTGATGCGCAAGACCGAGATCACCGAAAACCCGGCATTCACATTCCGCACATTTCTGCTGCGCCTCGGCCTGATCGGACCGGAGTACAAAAATGTGCGGGAACACCTGCTGGAAAACCTTCCCGGTGATCGGGCATGGCGCTATGACCGGTCGAATTATCCCAGTTTGAGCAACAGGAGTCAAGGAGAGCGATAGGAGGCGAACAAGTTGAGCGAGCAATTGTATTTTGCATACGGGTCGAACATGAATATGGATCAGATGGCGTTCCGATGCCCGGATGCCAGTGTGGTCGGGGTCGTCCGTGTGGATGATTACCGGTTGACCTTCTGTGGAAGCGGCTACGCCGGAGTCGCCACGATCCTGCCGCAAGCGGGCAGCCATGTGGATGGCGTTCTCTGGCGTATTTCCGCGGCAGATGAAAAGCACCTGGATTTCTACGAGGGATATCCCCGGCTGTACGGTAAAGAACCTGTTGAGGTGATCGACAGCAGTGGGCAGAGAATGACCGTTATGGCTTATACCATGAATTCGCCGTATAAGGAATGTCCGACGCCGCCCTCGCAGGGGTATTTGCGGGGGATCCTGGACGGATGCCGGCAAAACGGTATTGATCCTGACCCCATTCGCAATGAAGCCCGTCGGCTTCTGCAAGAAAAGGAACAGCAACCGACTCGGAATACACAAAGAAGAAAAAAGGCTGACCGGGAGAATCGGTAAATGCACCGGACAAAGCCTGAAAAAGCATGTGAATCATTCGGGCGCCTGCAGCTGTGCAGGCGCCTTTTTTGTTGGAGGTTACGATGAAACAGAAATATAAAATGAGGCATCGCTTTACGGCGTTGCTGATGGTATTCATGCTCTGTCTCTCCTGCTTTGCTCCGCCCGCTTTTGCACTGGAGAGCAGTGCTTCGGCGTCTGCCTCGACGAGCGAGGCAAGTTCGGCGGTGGAGTCTCAATCCACCCCGGAAAGTGCAGAATCTATTTCTGAATCCGACAGTGAACCTGCGGACACTGCCCAAGATGAGTCCACAAGCGACGTCCCTGCCGACGAAAGGGAAGCCGAACTGAGCGCCGAAGCTCAGGCGTTCATTTCCGCCGTAAATGCGCTTGACCGTGAGAGCATTCTCTCGGCAGTCAACAGCTGGGCGCTGGCAAGCCAGGCCTGGCAGGCAGATAAAGAAAATCCTGATTTGATCGCCGCTCTGGACGAAGCTACGGCGTTGTCAGATGAAGCGTCCGCACCGGTAACTGCTGCGGAAGATCTGTACCTGTCCCTTTCGGAGGAGGAGCAGGCAAACGAAGCAGTAGCGGCTGCGTATTCCGCACTTGCTGCATTGGTTGTAACCATGCAGGCGACCATCGAGACTCCCTCTGTTCCGAGCGAAGGCGGTGACGATGCCGGATCTCCTCCCGATCTGGAAGAGATCCACCAGATGTTGTATGGGGATCTTCCTGATGCACCCACAGATAACTATATGGGCAGCTATGGCCTTCCCGTTGCGACTGGTGACACCAAGATTGGCATCAGCCACTGGAACGATGACCCGTCGGTTGCCATTGGCTATATGGATTCCGAGGCGCTGAATTCGGATGGGCTGTCCATCACAGTACCCCGTCAGGCCGGCGAGTCCTTTGCCATTGTGCCCATCTTTGTGCAGGTTGAATATCCCGCCAACAACAGCACCTCGCAGATCATCCTGCCTGAAGATGTGGTCCTGCTGGACTATTCCGGCAATCCGGCAGATGAGCAGACCACTGCTGCCATTCTGAACAGCAGTTATGTAGAATCTTCTGCAGCCACGACCGGCATCTATGTGCAGGCAGACCACGATTTTGCCGTGACATTCCGGTACAACGCCCCGGATGGTACCAGTCTGGAAAAGAACCTGAATGTCCATCTGGAAGGCGAAACGGCGACACAGGCAAAAGTCAATGGAGTCAGCACCTACGAAGCACGGCCGGAACCTGCGGTGAAAACGGGCAAAATCACGAGTGTGCAGAAAGTAAATGGCTCGTGGCTCATTTGGTTTAATGGGCAGGAAGCATACTGTTGCACCCACGGTGCGCAGGGAAAGCCTAACGGTTGCCCCACTTACAATTATTCGCACACTTCCATCGTAACGGCGGCCCAGTACACGCCCGGTGATCACTTCAGCAACCAGGTCAACATTTGGGGTGGACTCGGTCAGCTGAGTTTGGGCCTGATGAGTGCCGATGCCTCCATGGACACTGCATACGACGATGTGCAGCGTTGGGTCATTGCCAACTATCCTGACAGCGTTCCCGCGCAGAGTTACATCCGTTCCTTCGAGCAGATGAGCAGCGGCGTGTCCACCTTTGCAGAAGACAGCGACTACTACACCTACATTTATCAGCCACCCATTTCCGGCTGGCAGACTGTTGCTCTTATCGGACCTCCCACTGGCAGCATTGATCCGGACGTTCCGCCCGCAGGTGCCGAGTATTACGCCAGTTGGTCGGCTTCGCCCCAGACTGCCAGTGGCAGCTTTGATGCAAACTACACGGTCAATGTGGATAAGGAACAGCTGGAAACCGGCGAAAAAGTGGACGATGCCACCATTGAGATCGAGCCTTTGGAAAAGGGCGGTACGATTGACGATGGCAGTTGGGCGATTACGCCTGCGGAAAAGCAGACGGTGACCACCAGCGGCCATACGATGGACGATGAGTTCCAGAACAACGGCGGTGACGCCAGCGCCAGTTGGAGCTTGCACTACAGTGTGACCAAGACCTCCACCAGCAGCCGTAGTGGGAGCGAGGGTCCGTATTCCAGCCAGGCTGAGGCAGACGCAGCAGCGGCCAGTGCCAAGGCCAGCGCAGAGTCTGAGTTGCGCGCCGAAGCCCAAGGCATGGTAGACCGAGCCATTGCTGCGGCCAAAAGCGAGCTGGCCAGCATTGATTTCCGTTTCGATGAGACGGTCGTCCCGGTAGGATTTGAGTTCTACGATGGTGAACATGGAAGCAAGCAGACCATCTCGGTCCCCATGGACAGTTCGGATGAATACCTCATGCGAAACGATGAATGGTCGTTGCAGGTCAATATCCGAAAAACGGACAGCGAAACCGGCGAAACGATCACTTCTGATGCGGAGTATGAGGTCTTCGAATGGGATGTTGTTTCTCAAATGTATATCCCGTTCCACGCTGAAAAGCCGCGCGAAGCAACAGCACCTACCTATAACGGATACCATGTGGTCCGCAACGAGGATGGAACCTATTCCGTCGTCAACAGCACCGATTATGGCACCGAGTTCGATACCTCCCGGACCATGTACTACACCCAGCGCAACCAGGGCCGTTTTATCATCGTCGAGACCAAAGCGCCGGACGGCTACTTCGGCGATTGGACAGACATTGAACATCCTGGTGAGCCCGGCACTCCGTTTGGTAAGCGTGCTTACTATATTGAGATTACCAAGGACAATGACGGCAGCGTGATCTGGCTGGATAACGCCGACTACAATGCTGACATTTCCACCAGCTATACCGGTGGCACAAAGCTGATCTTCGGCGGACGAGAAGCCACCGTAACCATTTATGATCAGCCGCAGGATGCTGGCCGCACCTATGTGACTGACAGCACCGGCCTCGCAAACAACGAGGACAGCTACACCATGATTCCCCAGGACGATGTTTTCCAAAATGACCGAGCTCTGGGCGAGATCATCCTGGCGAAATCCGATTTGGATCAGCTGCGCCCCACCCCGGTGGCCGAGAATGGTGAAGACTGGGAAGTTCCCGGTACTGCGCCCCATGGCGAAGCAAGCATTGAAGGGGCCGTATACGACCTTTATGCCGCCGAGGATATTCTCCACCCTGATGGTGTGAGTGGTGTGGTTGATTACAGCAAGATCACCGATGAGGACGGAACTCCCATCTGGCATACCACAGTGCGCACCAACAGCGGCTGGGATGATTCCTACCTGCCTATCCTTTCCAAAGATCATCTGGTGGCCAGCGCCGAGATCAAAGACGGGCTGCTGGTGTTCAGCAATCTCTATCTCGGCAGGTACTATCTGGTGGAGCGGGCTACTGGTCTTGTGCTGCCCGTGGATACCAACAGCAAGTTCTATGTCACCGGTCAGTATCCTGAATTGAACCGCAAACGGGAACCCACCGGGGAATACTCTCCGCTGGAACAGTATTACGGCGAATACACCGACTACGTTTATAAAAACCAGTATTCTGCCGTTGCTGAAGGACGATCTCCGGAAGGCTTCAAAACCTACGACGGTTATTATCTGAGTTTTGCAGAAGGTTATCTTTGCGACGAAATCAACCATTACGAAACCCTGTCCTATGGCGATGAGTCCGGCTATGTGGTCCGGGAAGGAGAGCAGAGCCTGGATGCGGTTCTGAAGGGCGGCATTGAATTGCGCAAGCTGGTAAGCACCACCGGCCCGGGCAGCCCTGCACCCAAGCTGGAAGGTGCGGGTTTCACCATTTACCGCATCCCCGACCTGAGTAAGGCGGACCAGTTCACCCACAATCCGGACGGCAGCTACAACATCCAGAGTGTCTTGGATGCCTACCGTAAGGATGACTACGATAGCGAGACCCTCAAGTATGATTTCAGCAATGAAGCCCAGGCGATTGCCCGGATGTTCGAAAGCGACACCGAACTGGTGTATGCCTATAATGCGACTCTGACCGAGGCGGGGGACTATGCCAACGGCAGCGGCCTCGGCTGGGTGCCCACCGGCACGACCAACGAATATCGCCTAAGCGAGCTTTTCACCAATGAGGAAGGTGTTATTCGTGTGACCGGTCTGCCCTATGGCCAGTATCTGGTCGTTGAGACCACCATCCCGAAAGATGTGTTCCAGGCCGACCCCTTTGGCTTTACGGTGGACAGCGACACGCCCCAGAGTATCTTCTGTCAGCCTAATGGTAGTGTGACAGAGCCCAGCAACAGCTATGTGACCTACAACATCTTGGATGAGGAGATGGAAGGATATTTGCGGCTTATCAAAGTAGATGCCGAGACCGGCAAGGCTGTCAAACTGGCCAATACCGCATTTGCCATCTATATGCTCCATGATGATGGAACCAAGGAGCGCTTGTCCATGATCGATCCCGACAGCGGTGATCCCACTGTCAAAACCGATGTGTTCTATACCGACAGCGAGGGCCGTATGAAGACCCCCGAAAAACTGCCCCTGGGGCGGTATGAGGTCGTAGAACTGGAAGGTCCCAATGGCTTCTTCAACGATGAAGCCTATACGGTTCAGTTTGAGATCTCTTCTGACTCCGCCTGGGAAGTGATTGGCAATGCCGTCAACGGTATGGATGAGTACATTCTTACCCAGGAATACATCAACCACGAGACCCTCGGCAAACTCACCATCCGCAAGACAGGTGAAGTCCTGACCGGCTGGGAACAGGACTGGAGTCTGGATATCCTGGACCCCTGGTTCTTCGGCGAAGCATGGCCCGGTAACTTCACCTGGGAGGAACGCCCGCTGGCCGGCGCTCAGTACACCATTACGGCCAATGAAGACATCTATACCCAGGATTGCCAGACCGATGCCGACGGCAACCGCACCCTGTGGTATGCCAAGGGGGACGTGGTGGCAGTGGTCACTACCGGCGACGGCACCAGCGATATTGCAGTGTTCCGTCCTGGCCGCACTCAGGCTACCTACGATTTCCTGTCCGTCATCCATGACAAGGTTGGCGAAGTCACCGTGACTCTGCCGCTTGGAAGCTACCACATTGAGGAGACCAAGCCGCCCTATGGTTATACCGGCACTACGCAGAGTTACGATGTAACTTTCCAGTGGGATGAGCAGACCAACAGTGTGGTCATGGCCAAGAGCATTACCGCCATCGATGAGAACGGCAATGCTGTCGCCAGCGAGTTCGAGATCGTCAATGCGGAAGATGCCACTGCCGAGTTTACCGAACAGCAGGTTTTGAAGTTCCACAACGAGCGGGAAAAAGCGCAGGTCAAGGTCATCAAGCTGGACGAGAAAACCGGATTGGCTCTGGCTGGTGCGGTGTTCAACCTGTATACGCAGGATGACATCTACAACGCCGACGGCGACCGCCTGTTCCGAGCCGGTGATCTGTTGGCGACCTCTGCCCCCACGGGCGAGGACGGCACAGTCGTGTTCGATTGTGACCTGCCCATGCAGGATGCCCGCTATGGCGAGGTGGACGAGCAGAACAGCGGACGATACATCATCCGCGAACTGCGAGCGCCCACCGGCTACTTCCTGAACGATGAGCCGATGGAGTTCACCTTTACCTACACCGGGGCCAAAGTTCAGGTGTTGGAAAGTGAGCGCAAGAACGAAGGAACCAGTGTGTTCATCAGCAAGCGGCAGCTTACCGGCGACGAGGAACTGCCCGGTGCGACCCTGACGATCCAGGACGAGAATGGTGCTGTTGTGCGCCAGTGGGTCAGCGGCGATAAGCCGGTCGAGATCCGCGGCCTGGAGCTGAACAAGGTCTATACGCTGGTGGAAACCATTGCCCCGAATGGCTTTGCCAAGGCAGAAAGTATTCGCTTCAAGCTGGTTCAGCGGCAGGATGAGGATGGCAACCTGCTGCCGGAAAACGATGTGTATGTCTGCACGGACAAAGATTGGCTGATCTTCGATCACTGGACCCTGATGGAAGACGGGACTGTGGTCATGCGGGATGAGCCCGCGCCCACCCCGGAAAAGCCGGAACCCCCGACTCCCACTCCTGTGCCTCCGACTCCCACTGTTCCGCAGACCGGCGATATGAACTGGCTGTGGATCGCGTTGGGCGTTGTTGCGGCACTGTCTGCCGGCGGTCTGCTGCTGATCTTCAAGCGCAGCGGCACTCATGATGAGGATGAGGAATCCTGATGCGCCATTTCGCTAAGGGTTTCTTCATCGGCACCCTGTGCATCTGCCTGCTGGGGTTGGTCTGGCTGTTTGCCTTCCAGCCTCGGCTGACAGCACAAGAAGCACAGGACCTGAAAGCTCAGTTTACCACCATCCACGAAGATGACCTCTCCGGGAACGGACCGGCTGGAAAAGAAGAAACCCAGCTGGACTTCGAGACTCTGCAGGCCAGGTATCCGGACGTGAAGGGATGGCTCACAATTCCCGGCACAGTTGTGGATTATCCTGTATTGCAAAGCAGCGCCGAAGACCCGGAAAAGTATCTCCGGCGAAACTACGACATGAAGTGGCGGATGGCCGGCAGTCTGTTCTTCCAGTATGACTGCACAGCTGACAGCCGGAATCTGGTGATATTCGGCCACAACATGAACGACGGGACCATGTTCGCTGTCTTGAAAAAGATGGCGGATCCGCAGTTCCGGCAAGCGCATCCCATTGCTGTCCTGCAAACGGCAGAGGGGACGCATGAATACCGGATTTTGACCGCAATGACCACTGACACGACGCAGCTCCTGTTCAACAGGACGCAGTTTTCCGGAGATGAAGATTTTCTGGCCTTTGCCGGCAGTATGCTGGCCGGGACAGAAATCGTTCCCCAGAAGCAGGATCGCCTGCTGACGCTGGTGACCTGTGCTTATGATTGGGACGGCGCGCGCACAGTGGTTGTGGCAATCGAACAAGAGTAAATCTGTAATCGGCGGGGTGTGCAGGCACCCCGCCTTCCTTTATGAAGGGAGGAATTTATTGAAGCAAGGTCTGCTGGATAGGCTGGCGGAACAGAATCACGCATTTATTTCCAGCCTCCGCCTTGTGCCGCATCTGAAATGGGCAGCACTGCGTGACTTGTACCTCATGAAACACAAAGAACAGTATTCGCTCAAGGAATGGAGCGAGGCTGTTTCGTATCTGCTGGGCTGCACTGTGACGTTCAACTCTTATGATGAGATCACAAACAGCCTGAAACCTTTTTCGCTGGGATTGGAGTGAGTGCGAATGAAAGTTGTTATGGTAGAACCGGGACAGTATGCCCAAATCGAAGAACTGGACACCGGCCTGGAATCGCTGCAGAAAGCAGTCGGCGGCCTGATCGATTGTGCCTATCCCTGGAAGGATATGGCCTGTGTTGTCTGCAATGACGAGGGCCTGATCAACGGTATGCCTTTGAACAGAGAAGTTCCGGATTATGGTCCGATTGCAGGACCGTTTTTTGTGTGCGGGATCGAGGGTGAGGACTTCTGCAGTCTGACCGATGAACAGGCTGACAAGTACAAGAAGATGTTTTTGCAGCCGGAACTGTTCGTGCCGTATAAGGATGGTCTGATTCGGCTGACGTATGACAATCCTGCATTGGAGGGGGCACCGGAAGGGCTCAAGAAAACGTATGAGCTCAGACATAATCTGCCGGAGTTGTGCTTTTGTGCGCTGCCGGAACTCAATATGGTTATGCTGACGAAACGCGGGCAGTCCGGCTATTGGCCTATCGAGCACATCCCGGAAGGGATGGGTGCCGGAGAGTATGCGGACAGCCTCAATCAGATCCTTGGTGTTTCCAAGGCGCAGCAGGCCGCAATGATGTGCGGTTCGATGATCAGCTGGGCGATCCCGGCAGCACGACCTGACCGGTACGACGAGAACGGAAAGCTCAAACCGCGCGACCAGCAGCGTGGTAACAAAGAGCGATAAAGGAGGATGTGAGAATGGAACGATTTTATACCGCCGAATCTGTGACCGAAGGCCATCCCGACAAACTGTGCGACCAGATCGCAGACAGCGTGCTGGATGATTGTCTCGCTCATGACCCGCTGTCCCGTGTGGCCTGCGAAGTTCTGGCGACCCGCGGCCATATCATGGTGGCCGGCGAGATCACCAGCCGCCATGCACCCCGGATCTCCGACATTGTTGAGTCGGTGATGCATAGCATCGGCTACTCGACCCGCGGCTTTACCATTGATCTGCTGCTTCACCGGCAAAGCCCGGATATCGCAGCCGGGGTGGATAACCCACTGGAAGAAAGAGAGGTGATCGGGACGGGCGAACTGGGTGCCGGCGACCAGGGTGTCATGGTAGGTTATGCCTGCAATGAGACCCCCGAAATGCTGCCGCTTCCCGTGGTGCTGGCCAACCGGCTGGCGCTGACCCTTTCGTCTGTTCGTAAAGCCGGTCTGATTCCTGGGCTGCGCCCGGATGGCAAAACCCAGGTCACCGTGGAGTACGACGAGGACGGCAAGCCCTTGCGTCTGGACACGGTGGTGATCTCGGCGCAGCATAGTCCGGCCATGGAGCAGGACGAACTGGTCTGGCAGCTGACCGACAAGGTCTTGGCTCCTGCGCTGCATGACTTCCCGCCCGACGAGGATACCAAGATCCTTGTAAACCCTTCCGGCCGCTTTGTCTTTGGCGGGCCGGAAGCGGATACTGGGTTGACTGGCCGCAAGCTCATGGTAGACAGCTATGGCGTGTTCGCCCCCCACGGGGGCGGCGCGTTCTCCGGCAAGGATCCCACCAAGGTGGACCGCAGCGGTGCATATATGGCACGGTACATTGCCAAAAACATCGTGGCGGCGGGTCTTGCCAGCCGGTGTAAGGTGACACTGGCCTACGCTATCGGCAAGGCGGAGCCGGTCATGGTATCGGTAGATACCTTCGGTACCGGCACCCTCTGTGCGGATGACTGTCTGGAAGAAGCCGTCAAGCTGGTGTTCGGCCTGACCCCTGCGGCCATCATCCGGCAGCTGGATCTGCTCAAGCCGATCTATGCTCGCACGGCAGCCTATGGTCACTTTGGCCGTCCCGGTTTTGCTTGGGAGCGCATCGATAAGGCCAAGGAGCTGCGGGATGCAGTGGAATGAGGGGTGACGCAGTATGCCGGGTGTGACCCAAGAGCAGATCAGCGCGGCCAAGCGGATCCGTGCCATTGATTTTTTGCTGCAATACCGGCCGGACGATATCGTACCCAGCCAGTGCCGAGGGGAATTCCAGCTGCAAAGCCACGACAGCTTTAAGATCAGCGGTGAGACGAGTTTGTGGCACTGGAAAAGTCGGGATATTGGCGGCAAGAGTGCACTGGACTATCTCATTCATGTGGAAGGGATGCGTTTCACTGAAGCGGTCTTGCTTTTGTCGGACCAGATCCCGGCAGTTGTCCGCACCGTTCCATCGCCCCAGCAAATGCCGAAGCCGAAAGTGTTTGCGTTGCCCGAACCAGCCGCAGACAACCGGAGGGTGTTTGCATATCTGCTGCATCGGGGAATTGACCGCAAGGTCATCAGCGACTGCATCCGAGCCGGTATTCTGTACGAAAGCGCCCGGTTCCACAATGCTGTGTTTGTGGGACGGGACGAGAATGGTGTTCCAAGATATGCGTTTCTGCGAGGAACACTCACCAATGCGGAGCAGAGTTTTCGAGCAGAGGTGGCCGGCAGCGACAAGCGATACGGCTTCTGTCTGCCGTCGGAAGGTGAAAGCCGGAGGGTAGCTGTTTACGAAGCCGCCATTGAGGTGCTCGCCCACCAGTCGCTGGAACAAACCTACGATAAGTACCGATTGTCGCTTGGTGGAATCTACGCTCCCAAAGAAGGGGTCAGTGCCAGTTCGTTCAAAAAACCGGCGGCTCTGACAGCCTTTTTGGAACGTCACCCGAATATTTGTGAAATCGAGATCTGCACTAATAACGACCATGCTGGGCGCTGGGCGGCGGAGCACATTCGCAAGGAATACGAAGGACAGTACCGGATCATTATGAACCTGCCCGACCGGGAAGGGGCGGACTATGGAGATCTGGCACAGGAAAAGAGCAAAGAGAGGGCCGTCCGGCAGCGGGCGGCCCTTTCCCGATGAAAAGGAGGACTATGGAAAAAGAAACTTTGAAAGCCTATGTGATTACGGAGCTCACGGCGGAATTAGCCGTGGAGGACATGGAGAGTGAGTACGGTGAAGACGATTACGCCGAACTGGATGGGCATGACCTGACCGACTACGAGCCGAGCATCCGGGAGTACATCGAGAAGGAGAAGGAATCGCTGGATGACGGCGGCAACCTTGCCCCTTACATCGACGAATCTCTCCTTGGGCTGCGGGAGAACGTACTTCGCATCGAACCGGATGTGGTGGTCTACGAGGGGAAACTGTGCGGCTGTGCCATCGTGGAGCTCAAACAGGAATTGAGCGAGCGGGACTGGAACTCTCTGCTGGACTATATCTCAGGCCAGTATTCGGACGGCTGGGGCGAAGGGTTTGAACAGCGTGACATCCCGGTTGCCGACGGCATTCTGAACGTCCACTTCTGGCAGCCGGATCAAAGATATCCGATTGTGCTGGACACTTTGCCCGATCAGACCCCCACTGTCCCCCAGCAGGCACAAAAACCCAGGATGAAGCTGCTTGGTCAGGATGGAAACATTTTCTCTATTCTGGGCCGTGCAAGCAAATTGCTCCGCCAGAATGGCCAAGGCAAGCAGGCGGAAGAAATGTTCCGGCGCGTGCAGGACAGCGGCGATTACTATAAGGCGCTGAACATCATCAGCGAGTATGTTCAGACCGAGCTGTCTGCATCCGAAAAGGGTGACACTGCACCTCGCCCCAAAAGAGATCAACAGGAGAGGTGATGCAGATGTCCGTTTCCAACTATGATCTGCTGCAGGCAAAAGTGGATGCCGAGCTGGCGCGCTATACCGAAGAACTCATGAGCCACGGCCCGCAGGAAGTTGTGGACAACGCCTATGAACTGGTAATCAAGAGCGAACTTGCGGTTCGTTTGGAAAGCACCTTTTTGAGCAAACAGCAGATCTGTGCGCTCCTGGATCAGGAAAATCCGCTGGCCTACATCTATGAACGCTGGGAGAATGACCACGCCGCCATTGGTGATCTGCTGTGTGATACCATCTACACGGCGGGCAACGACGCCCACAGAGAAAGACTGACCCAAAATAAGCAGCGCAGAAAGGAGGAAGCTCGATGAATCAGAAGTATGAGATCAGCGAGATCGCTCATCCCAAATATCCCTGGCTGCACCGGATCCGTGCCTTAAGCGATGTGCGCCCCGGTGTCCAGAAAGGCGATTTAGGCGGATATGTCCAGGGTACAGAAAATCTGAGCCAGGAAGGAACCTGCTGGATCTTCGACAATGCCATTGCCTGCGATGACGCATTTGTAAATCAGCAGGCAGTTTTGAGCGAATATGCTGTGGTTCGGGGCTCAGCACTCGTTTCGGGCAATGCGAATGTTCGCGGGAATGCGGTGGTGGACGATCATGCGCTTGTTATGAACGGCACGGTCAGAGGGTATGCCCATGTAGCAGGGAATGCCTGTATCTGTGCCGACAAGGTAACGGAGCATGAGCCGACCGTTCAGGAACACGCCAGCGTGTATGGTGTTGTGGCAGGAAACGTGTGTGTAGAGGAAAGCGCCATTGTTCTGCCCGGAGCACGCATTGAAAATCCCACACCGGACCGATTTGTGCCCTTCCCGGTTTCGTGGACAGTAAAAATGAAGAAAAAACAGAAAGAAA
>ENA-ORSX01001334-ORSX01001334.1-human-gut-metagenome-genome-assembly--contig:-NODE-1334-length-18360-cov-7.031958_pt1 | contig 18360 bp, 19 predicted proteins | sample MGYA00241904_ERZ509172 | MGnify/ENA primary metagenome ERZ509172 (study PRJEB26280, sample SAMEA2338795) | human gut metagenome | biome: human gut; feature: human-associated habitat; material: faeces...
ACGCCGCCAAGTCCGACAAACGGTTCAAGGCAGTAGCCACGCTGAGTATGTTCAATTCCGGGCAGGTGAGGCGTAATGGCTTCATGAACACGCAGCTTGATTCCATCCAGACGCGCCTGAAGGAGGCTTCCGACGCCCGCGCCAGGGAAGCCGCCACAGGGGAAATCGGCTATTCGGGCAACGTCGATTTTGATGCACTGACGGATGAAAGCATCAGCAAGATTCCCACGGATCTCTACCGCGAAGGCATGATGTACTACGGGAAGACGCATCGGCATCCCAACTCCACCTTCCGTTATACGACCAGCAGCCTCATGGATTTGATGAGCTGGGACGCCACCGACAACATCGAACTTATCAATATGCCGCTGCTCATGATGGCCGGGGAAAAGGCCGACACACTGTACATGTCCGAGGAAGCCTTTGCGAAAGCGACGGGAACCAGGGACAAGGAACTCTTCAAGATTCCCGGAGCCACGCATATCCAAACCTACTTTGTACCCGAATATGTGGATCAGGCCGTTGCCAAGCTCACGGACTTCTACGGCAACCATCTGAAATAGCTTGTCGCCGACAACACGACTCATGGGGGAGGACGTTAATGCCCTCCCCCTGCCGCCGAACTTTTCACGGAGAATGCCATGAAACGCCTTTCCCTTTTCGTCCTTTGCCTGCTGTTTGCCGGGGTTATGACCGTGCCCCCGGCTCATGCTGAAGCACAAGGACAACTCGTGATTCCGGCAGGTTCCCGCCCTTCGTCCACGGCACCCGGACAGAATTTTACAGGCAATGTCCGCGTTGATCCGGCTTTTGAAACACAGACCCCTCAACGCGTCTACGGTTCCCACGTCACCTTTGAGCCGGGTGCGCGCACCAACTGGCACACCCACCCGTTGGGCCAAACCTTGCTCGTTACGTTCGGCGTCGGGCTGACCCAGGAATGGGGAGGTCCGGTACAGGTCATCCGGCAAGGGGACGTGGTGCTGTGTCCGCCCAACGTCAAGCACTGGCACGGTGCGGCCCCGGATACCGCCATGACGCATCTCGCCATAGGCGAACGGCTGGACGGCAAAAGTGTGACGTGGATGGAACAGGTAAGCGATGAGCAGTATAACGCCCGGTAACAGCTTATAATATAAGGATACAACGATGCACATAAAGTATTTCATAACCGTACTGGCGCTTTCCGTCGGACTCTGCTTACCAGCGGGAGACGTCACGGCCAAGGAAAAGTTGCCCCCCTTGATGATTCAGGAGCAAGGGAGTTTCGCGGCAGGGGGAAAAATCGTCACAACGCCCGGTACGTTTGACCCCCGTACCCCGACAAATCCTGCGGGACAAACATTGCATGGAGATCATGCCTACGTCTTTTATCAGATTCCGGTAAACGCCCACAAACTGCCCCTGGTCTTCCTGCATGGGGCCGGACAGTTCTCCAAAACATGGGAAAGCACTCCGGATGGACGTGAAGGATTTCAGAATATTTTTTTGCGCCGAGGATTTGGAGTTTACTTGGTAGACCAGCCTCGACGTGGAGATGCCGGGCGCAGCACGCAGGAAACAACCATCTCGGCGACAACTGACGATCAGCTTTGGTTCGGCAACTTCCGCGTGGGGAACTGGCCCGACTTTTTTGAAGGCGTACAGTTCCCGCGTGATGCGGAATCTTTGAACCAATACTTCCGGCAGATGACTCCTAATACCGGCCCGTTCGACGTTCAGGTAGTGTCTGATGCCGTGGCTGCATTGTTCGACAGGGTAGGGCCGGGAATTATGGTTACACATTCCCAAGGCGGTGGGGGAGGCTGGTTTACCGCAATCAAAAGTGAAAATGTCCGAGCCATAGTATCATATGAACCGGGCAGCAATTTTCCTTTCCCCGAAGACGAAATGCCTCCGGCTCTGCCGAGTGGGATTGATACGCTGGAAGGTGTCCCTGTTCCACTTAAGGATTTCATGAAGTTAACTCGAATTCCCATCATCATTTACTATGGTGATTTTATTCCGGCAACGCGGAGTGAATTTCCCGGACCGGATCACTGGCGTACCCGCCTTCAAATGGCCAGAGTATGGGCTGATGCAGTTAACAATAAGGGAGGCGATGTCACTGTGGTGCATCTGCCGGAAATCGGCATCAAGGGTAATACCCATTTTCCTTTCTCAGACTTGAACAACCTCGAAATTGCTGACTTGCTGTCCAAATGGCTTCACGAAAAGAACCTTGATCAATGAGGAACTCACATGTCTAACCAGATAGTTCGTCGTACTTTTCTGAAATACTGCGTGTTGAAGGCAGGCTCCGTTGTCTCTGGAACGTACCTGCTGTCCTCTGCCTCTTATGCAGCACAGAGCGGCAAGCCTCTCCGAATTCTAGTCGTCTATTTTTCCATGCCGGAAACGGACAATCCTCACAACATGAGCCGTGAGGAAGAGAACAGCACCGTGGTCATCAACGGAAAGGTATTGGGGAATACACAGTATGTGGCACAGTTGATACAGGAAATGACCGGCGGCGACATCTTCCGCATCCTGCCGCAGAAACCGTATCCCACAGCCCACCGTACCCTTGTCGATTTGGCCAAGGAAGAACAGGACCAGGACGCCCGCCCGGCCATTGCGGGAAAGATCGAATCCCCCGAAGCCTACGACACCATCTTTATCGGGTATCCCAACTGGTGGGGCGACATGCCGATGATTCTGTACACGTTTCTGGAGCAGTACGATTTCTCGGGCAAGACCATCATTCCTTTCTGTACCCACGGCGGCAGCGGTTTTTCCCGTACTATCCGAACCATGCAGGACAAACAGCCCGGAGCAACTGTGATACGCAACGGTTACTCCCTTTCCCGGAGCCGTATGGAACGGGCACCGTCCGGCGTGGCGGAATGGCTGAAGGAAATTGGACTGAAAAAATAAGGAAAAAACCATGAGCAAACGCATTCTCATTCTGGCGGGCAGCCCGCGTAAGAACGGCAATTCCGCCGCACTGTGCCGTGCCTTTGCGCGCGGAGCGGAGGAAAGCGGCCACCAGGTGGAAACCATTTTTCTGCGCGACAAGAAAATCGGCTTTTGCCTGGCCTGCTACCACTGCAAAAAAAGCGGCGGCATTTGTATCATCAAGGATGATATGGCCGATATTCTCGACAAAATGAACGCAGCCGACGTGTTTGTCATGGCCAGCCCCGTTTATTTCTATTCCGTCGACGCGCAAATGAAGGCGCTCATCGACCGCACGGTGGCGCAATGGCTGACCATCAAAAACAAGGAATTCTATTACATCATGACCGCCGCAGAGGAAAGCGATACCGTCATGGATTGCACGCTTGAATGTTTTCGCGGCTTGGCCAAATGTCTTGAGGGTTCCGTGGAACGCGGCGTCATCTATGGAAAAGGTGTGTACGGAGCGGGAGAGATCGAATCCAAACCGGCCATGCGGGAAGCTTATGACATGGGCCGCAAGGTATAACGGCAAGGAGAAAACATGAAAAATCGGACTTTAGGCAACGGACAGGCTGTTTCCTCCATAGGGCTTGGCTGCATGGGCATGGATCATGCTTATGGCAAACCTGCCCCCAGGAAAGACATGGTCAAACTGCTCCGCCATGCTGTGGATTTGGGGTGCACATTCTTTGATACCGCTGTTGTTTATGGCGAAGCCAATGAAGAACTGCTGGGCGAAGCTTTTTCTTCCGTTCGTGATCAGGTTGTGCTGGCAACAAAATTCGGCATTGCAGGACAGCGCATCGAGGACGGCAAGACGGTCAATCTGCTGGACAGCAAGCCCGCGTCCATCCGCGTTCAGGCTGAAGGTTCGCTGCGCCGTCTGAGAACCGACCATATCGACCTGTATTACCAGCACAGGGTAGACCCTCATGTGGAACCGGAGCTTGTCGCAGAAACCATGCACGACCTGATCCGGGAAGGCAAGATTCTGGGTTGGGGGCTTTCCAATGCGCCTGTGGACTATATGAAACGCGCCCATGCCGTCTGCCCTCTGGCGGAGGTGGAAAACCAGTATTCCATGATGTGGCGCGAACCTGAACAGGGGCTGTTCGACCTGTGCGCGGCCATGAACATTGCTTTTGTCGCCTACAGCCCCTTGGGTAACGGTTTTCTGAGCGGGCGCTTCACTCGTGATACCGTGTACGGAGAAGGCGATTTTCGCGGTTTCATGGGGAGGTTCAGGCCGGAAGTCATGGAGCGCAATCAGGCCCTGCTGGAGCTTATCCGGGACATGGCCGAAAGCAGGCAGGCCACGCCCGCCCAGATCGTCCTTGCCTGGGAATTGGCGCAGCGGCCTTTCATCATCCCCATCCCCGGCACGACGAATCCCGTGCGGCTGGAAGAAAATCTGGGGGCGGCGCTCGTTGAACTCTCCAGGGAAGAGTTGGCGGATATCAATGCAGCACTGGTTCAACTTGGTGTGGATGAAACGTATTTTTAACCGCCTTTCATAACAAGACGATATCTTTATTCATTCGATGATGCTCAGGAGATTTTCCATGAAAAATGTGATGCTTTTGACCGGCGCAGGGCAGATCGGTATGGCCATAGCCCGCCGGGTGGGATACGGGATGAAGATAGTCATTGGCGACAAGCGCAGGGAGAATGCGGAAGCAATAGCCGACACCATGAACAAGGCGGGGTTTACTACCGTCCCTGTTGAAATGGATTTGTCTTCCCGTGCGTCAATCCTTGCGTTGATAGACTCTGCGCAACAGTACGGGGAGATTTCCATGCTCGTTAATGCGGCGGGCGTTTCTCCCAGCCAAGCCTCAATAGAAACCATTTTGAAAGTAGATTTGTACGGCACCGCCGTTCTTTTGGAGGAAGTCGGCAAGGTCATCAGCAAAGGCGGTGTCGGCGTGACTGTTTCCAGCCAGTCCGGGCACCGGATGCCTGCCCTCGGCATAGAGCTTGATGAACAACTTGCAACGGCTCCCACGGAAGAATTGCTTACCCTGGAAGCCCTTCAGCCCCAAAATATCAGAGATACGCTGCATGCCTACCAGATGGCAAAACGTTGCAATGTGAAAAGAGTCATGGCGGAAGCTGTCAAATGGGGAAACAGGGGAGCGCGAATCAATTCCATTTCCCCCGGCATCATTGTGACGCCGCTGGCACTCGATGAGTTCAACGGGCCACGAGGTGATTTCTACAGGAATATGTTTGCGAAATGCCCTGCCGGACGGCCCGGAACGGCTGATGAAGTCGCCAACGTCGCAGAGCTGCTCATGAGCGACAGAGGCGCGTTCATCACCGGCGCGGATTTTCTGATCGACGGCGGGGCTACGGCATCTTACTTCTATGGGCCACTGAAGCCTGAAAAATAAAACATGAGTACAGACAGAAAAACGTCGTTACCTCTAAAAAGCGCAGAGGTCTTTCCTTCTTTCATTCCCTGCATGATGAAGTTTCTCTGCCTCTTCTTTTTACTGATCGGAACAACGGTTTTCTCCGCCTCGACCGCTTATTCCGCGAAAGGCAGTATGGAGGAGGACATGGACGAACCTGCATGGCTTACAGAATCAGATACTGTCGCCGATATGGTGAACCATCCCGCGTTTGCCGGATTTGGGGAACATCTCGTGCCGCGTCCCGGTGACGCACAAAGCCGTTTGCCTTTGCGTGAAGTCGGCAGGCTTATGCCCTGGCATAGTCATGTGCGGCCCAGCATTGTGACGGCTGCTCTGAACCGCATGATAAATGATGCCATGACCGGCAAGGCCGTGTTTTATCCTTTCTATACGGAGGGGGAAAAGCAGGAGCGAACCGGCTTGTTTTATTACAGAGGCAAGCCCGGTGCGCCCTTTGCCCTGATTTTTCCGGGTGGAGGCTTTAGCTATGTCGGTTCTCTGCACGAAGGGTTTCCGCTGGCGGATGTACTGAGCCGCAAGGGGTATAATGCCTTTGTCCTGCAATACCGCACCGGCAGTCAGGCCGTGGCCTATGAAGACATGGCCGCCGCGCTTTCCTGGATTTTCCACCATGCGGAAGAACTGGAAATATCCACGCAAGGCTATTCCCTGTGGGGCGGCTCGGCGGGCGGGCGCATGGCGGCCGACCTTGGCTCCTACGGCGCGGCGGCCTTCGGCGGCGAGCATGTCCCGCGCCCGGCGGCCGTGGTCATGGGCTATACCGGGCATACCCGTTACACGGAGAACGATCCCCCGACCTTTGCCGTGGTCAGCCTTGATGACCCCATAGCCTCCCCACGCGTGATGGAGCGCAGGATCACGGCGCTGAACGCGGCGGGCGTAGATACGGAATTTCATCTCTATCGGAACGCAGGACATGGTTTCGGCGTCGGTACGGGAACCGATGCGGAAGGTTGGATAGACTATGCCATCCATTTTTGGGAACAGCATTTAACAAAGAAAAAGTGAGGAGATGTGGCGATGAAGTCAAAAACACTTCTTGCAGGACTTCTATTTGCGGCGGGGCTTGCCACGGCGACGGCTGCAATGGCGGATGAAAGCAATTCCTCCCCATTAATTATCAGAGAACAAGGAAGTTTTGCGGCGGGGGGCACGGTTATCCCCGCAAGGGAAACATATAACCCCTTGAAACCTCAGGCTGCCGGACAGACATTGCACGGTGACCACGCCTATGTGTTTTATCAGGTTCCGGCAGACGCCAGAAAATACCCCCTAGTCTTTCTGCACGGAGCGGGCCAGTCAGCCAAGACGTGGGAAACCACACCGGACGGACGCGAAGGTTTTCAGAATATTTTTCTGCGTCGGGGATTCGGCGTTTATTTGATAGATCAGCCCCGACGCGGCGATGCCGGGCGAAGCACCGTTTCCGCCACTGTTGAGGCCAAGCCTGACGAGCAATTCTGGTTCGGGCAGTTCCGGCTCGGCATCTGGCCCGACTTTTTTGAAGGAACGCAGTTTGCCCGTGGCGACGAATCGTTGAATCAATTTTTTCGCCAGATGACGCCCAATACCGGCCCCTATGACGCCGAGGTCATCTCCGACGCAATGACCGCCGTATTCGACCGAATCGGTTCCGGTATTCTGGTAACACACTCTCAGGGCGGCGGCCCCGGCTGGCTGACGGCAATAAAGAGTAAAAACGTGCGGGCTGTCGTGGTATGAACCCGGTAGCGGCTTTGTCTTTCCCGAAGGCGAACTGCCTAAACCCATCCCCAACGCCAGTTCTTTCGGGCCATTCACGGCTGCGGAAGTCCCCTTGGAACAATTCAAAGCTCTGACTCGGATGCCCATCGTCATCTATTATGGCGACAATATTCCAGAACACCCCGTTTCAGAACCTCATCAGGACTACTGGCGTGCAGCCATGAGCATGGCAAAACTCTGGGCGGACGCCGTGAACCGGCATGGCGGCGACGCTACCGTAGTGCATCTTCCCAAAATAGGAGTACAGGGAAATACCCATTTCCCCTTTTCCGATCTGAATAATATCAAAGTAGCCGATATATTATCCCAGTGGTTAAAAGAAAAAAAGGTGGACTGACGCAATGAATACCTGGTTAACGGTCGGATGGACTTCCGGTCTTGGGAAAAGCCTGGCCAAAGCGGTTCTTGATCATGGGGATCAGGTTATTGTCACGGCCAGTCCCCCTGAAACAGTACAACTGTTCAGAGAACGCTTTCCGCAATCATATGTATTTCAGTAATTATATATTTATGTAGTTGTATATAACAAAATGCAGGACAATGCCGATAGAAATTCTTTCGTCATTGTCCTTATATTTTGAGGTATTAACATTACAGATTCAGTGTATCCGGAACTAGTCGCGGTTGTCGGCAGCCGAGTACCCGATTATCGGGGAATATTCCTGCGCGGCCAAGGTTCACAAACGAGTACACATTACGGCATCGTGACGCATTCCAGCGCGGCGCTTGGTCAGCTTCAGGGTGATGCCATCCGAGAAATCTGGGGGGAGATTCTAACAGGAGCCGTGGAAGAAGGTTCTAAGTTTTCAGGGGCATTTAGATCGGCTGAAATCGGTAAAGGAGGAGATGGAGGAGGGGGAGACTATGGCATTTATTTCCGAGCTTCATGGGTAACGCCCGTCGCTCAGGAAGTCCGCCCTGTAAACCGCGCTGTTCGATACCTCATCCGGGCAAGGTGACTTGCCAAACTTCCCGGAACTCCTTATCCTCAAAACATGAAAGGGCCAAGAATGCAGCTAACACCTCGGCCCCCGGCATGGGATGGTTCTTCAAGGGCCTCCCTCCGGCTAAAGGGTTATCACCACTTTACCCGATGGAGACCCCCAACAGTGCGGCAAACACTGTTGGGGGTCGCTTCATTCCATCGGGCTTGCTTCTAGCTCAGGATTTTACCCATGAGCCAGCTTGCCAGACGGGAAAGCACGCTCCACAGAACTGCTTCGCCATCAACTAGAGTAAAATAATACATATATCTTTTATGGTATTTAATTTTTCAATACGTTATTTAAGAAAATTAAATCTTTTTGGTCTCTTTCTTGAGTATCAACCCGATCTTCAATAAAAAAATATTTAGGTATTGTTCCATCTATCAATAGACACTCTGATGATTCTCTTTTTACTTTTATTTTATAAATTATAGAATAAAATATTGCTAAATATTTATCTTTGGTAAAAACAACAATATTTTCATCTGTGTATTTGTGAAAATTAAATAAAAGCTCAAAAAGTGCCATGTCGCATACAGCATTAAAAGCATCTTTACGTGAATAATTTTTTGATGGTTTAATAATTTTTTTACCAATATTAAAGCATTGAGGTGCTGTAGATGCACCAAGGGCACAAAGAACTATAATATCGCTTTTAGGTAGTCCTGCTTTTGTAGCTTCTAAACAAATTTTTTCCCATACTTCTCTTCTTCTATTATAAGGTGTATTTTTCGAAATATATTCCATTGAATTTATTAAAAATGACGTTCTCTTTTGTGTGTACTCTCTTTGTTCTTTTATCAAAGATTCTATTAATTTTATTTCATGTTCTAAATCATAAACAAAAGGAACTTTTTTAAATATAGTCTCAATTTTATTTCTTAATTTTATAATTTCAGTTCGTATTTCCTCTACGGTCAAAAAATCACCTGTATTAGATTCAAATCCATAATGTATACAAGAAAATAAATGGCTAGAATCACAAACTAAACAGGCTATTGAATCATCATCTTTTCCATTTTTTATTTTTCCATCTTCGAAGCGAGATTTAATTTCAGTCGCGGCATTACGGTCTAATAATATTCTCGCTTTTTTTATTGCAAAAGGGATTGGAGACCATCCATTTTCAAGAAGACAAAATGTTTTGTTATCAATGCTCGGAGCATAATTTATTTCCAATATTTCGTTATCGTTTATTTTTGGTTCTATATCATATAATGTAATTATGATATTACTTAATTTTTTATTTTTTACTATTGAGTCGACAATAAGATCACCATGTAATGGTTTTACTTTCCAATTTTTCAGAAAAATATTTTTTTTCTGGATTACAGCTATCTATAATACAAAGTTGATTATTCACTATATCAATATGATTTTGCATAAATGTATTTTATTAATTAGTAGTTGATGGTAATTTATATATAATTTACTAAGTTGTAAGACTTATCAATTAAGAATCGGAAGGCTCCTTATCCATATCTAATGTAGATATTACAAATTATAGTATAAAATTACTTGTCCGCTTTCGATGGCAACAAGGTAAGGAATCCCTTCTTGTAAATTACACGACTCTACCCATTATATCAAGATACGAACAACCCGTCCTGGTGGGGGCAACGGTGCCAGATTATCGAGGTATCTTTGCGTGGCCACGGCTCACAGGTATCCACAGTCTACGAGACTGTGTGGCTCATTCCAGCGCAGGCTTGGGGCAACTCCAAGGGAATGCAATAAGAGAAGTACGGGGAAGCTATCTAGATTGATCAGTCCGGGGGCGTCTTCAGCATATAGGGCAATGGCGTATGATGCTTCATCGTCCAATGGTGGCCACGCTACCAATAAGACTGATGGCTGGAGAAAGAGAAGTGCTGATTTCTATGCCTCTCGTGTCACTCCCGTTGCTGAAGAAATACGCCCCGTGAATAGAGCCATTCGTTATCTTATTCGTGCGAAATGATAGTTAAATACCGTGTCATTACAGTGTATCCGGAACTGGTCACGCTAGTGGGTTCGCGGGTGCCAGATTACCGGGGCATCTTTCTACGTGGCCTAGGAGCTCAAACAAGCACACATTACGGTAACGTGACGCATAACAGCGCAGCACTCGACCAACTCCAAGGAGATGGAATAAGGACAATTTGGGGAACGTTTGTAGGGGGCGACTGGTCTGGTCACAATAATCAAGGAGGATCAAGTGGAGCGTTTTGGCCTGCCGGGAATGCAGGTGTGCAAGAAGGCAATGACTATAACCAGACGCTACAGTTTTGATGTGTCGCGTGTTACCCCTGTGGTCTGTGAAGTCCGCCCGGTGTGTCTGGCGACGAGGGGATGGAGATTGGGGCGGGGTCTACGCATTGCGAGTCCGCCCGAGCTGACGGGTGACGCACGTACGCACTTTACAGCCGATCCTTTTCGGTACAAAAGAGGCGACAGAGAAGACCCCGGTGTGTGCGGGATATTTCTCTGTCACCTTAAAAAGGAAGGGTACTGTCTTGGCATGTCGCCTTTCCTACCTAGTAGTAGAAAAAACGACAGCCTTTGTTTCGAGTTGGCGTTCCAAGGGGATGTGTAGGTGTAAATAAGTATCTACAATTGAATGATATATGACGATTATATTTTGTTAATACCTACGAATACAATATGTTGGAGCGTACTTTATCGGACTGTATCGGCCAATCGGGTAAGCAGAGAAGCGTGTCGCTAATTTTGCCAATGTCGTTGGTAAAACTTAACTCACGCCTAATTGTGCCAATGGCGTTGGCCTAATTGTCAGAGTTTTTCTCATAATTGGGTGGAAACGGATGAATTTATGGGTTGACACAATAATTCTACAGGTAAAACTATAAATATATATAAAATCAATAAGTTTGTACTATTTACTTTTTTATGAATATATGCAAGTATACGCAAATGAAATTAACTCTTTATGATTCCACACTGAGCGCTGCCGAAGTAGCACAAAAAGCAGGAATACACAAAGCCACTTTATTGAGGTGGCTTAAATCTGGGCTGGTTGATGAACCTAGCAGAGATCGACATGGATGGCGTACTTTCACAATCGCGCAGGCAGATAAAATTGTTCGCTTTGCCCAAAAGCAGCCTTTGGATGTCGAAATTGCTAATTATTCCCCGTACATTCAAAATTTATTTGGAATTGATTGGGATTTTACTGATGCCAAAACAAATTATCTGACCCATTCCTTGCACCCTTACCCGGCAAAGTTTATTCCCCAGATACCTAATGCACTGATTCAAGAGCTATCCAGCGTAGGTGATACTGTCGGGGATATTTTTTGTGGAAGTGGTACTACTTTAGTTGAAGCACTGACTCTAAAAAGAAATGCTGTAGGAGTGGATGCAAATCCATTGGCCTGTTTGATTTCAAAAGCCAAAACTGCACAGCAGACTGCGAGTTCGCTTAATGAGCTATATGAGTTAATACGTGTAGTAAAGGAAAAAATGCCAGAAATAGGATTGAACTTTAAGTCTAAATCTTGGCGACCTGACTACAATAAGTTGAATTTTTGGTTTGAAGCACATGTCATTGAGGAGCTAGCCGAAATATTAGGCCTGTGCAGGTGCGTCAAAGATGGGAATGCTCAATTACTTGCTCTATGTGCTTTTTCAGCAATCGTTGTTGCTGTGTCTAACCAAGATTCAGATACGCGATACGTCCGCCGAACTAAAAATATTTTGCCTAAGGATACATTCAAGCGGTTTATAAAAAGTTTAGAGTCGGCCATACAGTCAGCCTCCGAATTTTCTATGTTTGTTGAGCCACGCTTTAGTTCTGTGGTTGTTGAAAGTTCTTTGTTGAGTGCCCCAGAGATTGAGCCGTTAGACTTGATGGTTTGTTCTCCTCCATACCCAAATGCATTCAGTTATCACCTATATCATATGACACGAATGATTTGGCTTGAAATGGATCAACCGCAATTCAAAAAAGATGAAATAGGTAGCCATAGGAAATACAGTCTTACCGGGAAAAATAGAGCAACAGAAGAAACCTTTCTTGATGAGTTTTCAGCAATTATGCGCTGGCTATCATTAAAAATGAAGAAAGGTAAATATGCCTGCTTTGTGGTGGGAAACTCAACCCTCAAAGGAAAAGTTATTAATAATGCTGATTTAATTTCTAGAGCTGGCGAACAGGCAGGATTCAAAGAAGTCGCTAGATTAGATCGCGTACTCCAATCAACAAAAAAATCTTTTAATCCTACAATTGGTAAAATTAGAACTGAAAATATTCTTATACTTGAGAATTGTGCATTGTAATGAATACATTAAAACTAAAAATAAAAGATTATATTCAGCCTTTTGAAAAACGCCTCGCGTTCATGGAACTTGAGAGAGTCTCTAGTATATCCAATGTAGATGTAAATGTAGATGGATTCTTTTCTTTAGCGACAGAGCTAAAACCAGAAGAAATAGCGGATAAGCTGGCATATTGGGAATATGTGCTAGATAGCGATACTATATTCTATACAAAACAATCCAGGTTAGAAGCGACTACTAATATTACGCGTAATGGAATAAGCATTGATGATATCAAAATAAGTTTGCCATTTAAACAAGATATACCGCTTCCTCGGCGCAGGTGCCTTAGATATGCTTCTCATGGAATACATGAGTATCGTGGTAAATTTTTCCCTCAATTAGTGCGCTCTCTCATTAATATCTCAGGAATCAAAGATGGGGCTACTGTTGCAGATCCAATGATAGGTAGCGGCACTACACTTGTTGAATCACTGGTATCTGGTAAAAAATGTCTAGCTGTGGACATGAATCCACTGTCTGTTTTTATTGCAAAAGTTAAAGCTCAGATCCTTACTCTTGCTCCAGATGATCTTGCTTATGAATATTCTGCGCTAAGAAATATTTTATTAAATGAAAAAGATAAAAAAGAACTGAATTACTTCAAAACTTTAGACGATTGCGACCAGAAATATTTGAGTGAGTGGTTTTCCCCAGATGTTTTGACATCACTCGATGATATCATAACTAGAGTAATGTCAGTAAAAGAGCCGATAATTAAAAATCTGTTCATTGTTTGCCTAAGTAATATAATACGAAAGGTATCATGGCAAAAAGATGCAGACTTGCGAGTTAGGAAAGATGTCCGGCTTGATGCGGAAATCGACCCCAAAAAAGAATTTTTAGAAGAATTAGGGCGTACTGTCCGTTCAATTCTATCTTTTCTTTATGAGCATGGCCCATTGATAAATATTGATTATTCAGTTTCTGAGAATGATGCGCGTAACTGTGGAAATATTTGGGGAAGAGATTCTGTTGATTTAGTTATAACATCTCCTCCATATGCTACTGCTTTACCATATCTCGATACAGACAGGCTAAGTTTGTATTTTTTGGGAATGTTATCAAGGCCTCAACACAGAAGACTCGATCAAAATATGATCGGGAATAGAGAAATTAACGAAAAGACTAGAATTAAATATATCGATAATTTTCATAAAAATAAAGACCAGCTACCTCAATCCGTAAAAGATCTCATATTGAAAATTGATTCTTTAAATTCAAAAGGAACTGTAGGCTTCAGAAGAAAAAATCTTTCCGCGCTTTTAGCAAAATACTTTTTTGATATGAAAAGTGTACTTCAAGGGATTCATTACTGTCTGAAGCCTGGTTCATCCGCTTATATAGTTATTGGAGACAATCATACCGTAGCTGGGGGCCAACGCATTGAAATCAACACAGCTGATTTACTAGAAGAAATTGCAGCGTTAGTTGGCTTTTTAGTAGAGCCTTGTATTCCGATGGAAATTCTAATTTCCCGCGATATTCATCGAAACAATGCCATGATTTCAGAAAAAATACTTTTCCTGCGAAAAAGCGGCTACTCAGTGTAACCCCATTTTTTGAGAGATTTTCCCTTTACACTATTATTACATATAGCAAGGTATCTTGCATACTCTTGTGAACTGGGAATAATCACCTCAACATTATATTCAGCAGGCGCTCCTTCTCCCAACAGTTCCAATACCAATATGTCGTTTATATTGCCCGCACTTCTCAACGCCTCACTACGAAGTCGAAAGTCACTTTTATCCGGCCATGTCATCATGTTTACGTTAATAATTTGAGTGCCAAGTCTCATCGCTACGCCACTTCTATCCCACTTTCCCAGTTTTTTGGGGTCTTCAATGAATTTATTGGGCCAGCCCCAAAAATCTGGCGCGAAATTTCTAGCAATAAGTGGAATATAAATTTCCGGTGACCGCCTTGAAGTTCCTGGAGTTGTTTGACCTTTGCCCACATCGGTATTTTGCAAAGTCATGGCAAAAATTCTGACTTTTCCGCCAAACTCCTCTATTATCCCTCCAGAACTAGCCTGAGTGCTTCTTTTTCTAGTACTGCTAGCTCTTGGTGCAGGATTTACCGGTGTCCATGAAAAAAGCGTCTGATTTGCATCGGAAAAACTAGTCGCAACTGACGATGGTGCTCTATCCCTATCAGCCCGAGCTATTGCTTCAGACATTATGAGGCCTTCATCTTCAAGCTGTGCCAAAAGTCCTTCATCAAGCTTGAGGCACAACCCATCCTGGTGCGAACTCCATTCATCAAGAACATTCTGAATGTCTAAAAAGAGAGTTTTATCTTCTTCATTATTGAGATCGAGTTCCACCTGTAGGTTTATTTCATAATTTGAAAATAGGCCTCCCTCCGTTAAGTTTCCAGATCCTATAATAAGAGAGGCTTTCTCATTATTAAAGAACAGATAAATTTTTGGATGGAATGTCGAGGGAGCTTGATTATGGAAAACCCAAACTTCACCTTTATTGTCAAGAGCAGAGAATAATCCACTAAGACCATCGTAAGATGTTCCCCCCGTATCCACTCCAACAGAAATCTTAACGGATTTGTTTTGAACAAACTGCTTTAACTCATCATATATATGCTTAACACCGGAATATTTTACAAAGGCTATTGCGGCCCTAAAAGTACCCCAATCTGCTGAGGATAGGCTTTCCTTAAGAACATCCCCAAGTCTTGTAGCATCAGGGCTTAGAAGTATGCGTTTCATTAAAGTATCCTTGGAGAGACGTTTACTTTTTCATCTTAGGCTTACCTGAACCCCGGCTTGGTGGTTTTGGGTTACTTTTCATCGCTGTCTCTATATGTTTGATTAATACTGCAACCTCGATTTGTAGGGCGCCTGCGATATGAACCATGGCCGTCAACGAGCCACTTTGGATACCCCGTTCCATTGCAGATATGTAATCTTCAGACAAACCAGCGAGACCGGCTAATTGCCCTTGAGTAAGTCCGGCCTTTTTCCGCAAATCATCAATAACTTCGGCTACAGCCCAGTTCAGAGCAGGTATCTTTTCCATAGGTGGAAAATAGCCTAATACTTGACACAATATCCGTATGATTATACGTATATTGTTATTTTATCGATATGCCAATTACTATAAGAAAAAGTGCAGTAGAGGTATGAAAGGCAAAGCTAGAGAAGATTCATTCAATAGGCTGTGCGATATCACAGGATGTCGCACACAAACCCATCTGGCTGACTTGTTAGGGAGCAGGCAATCCTCGATTTCGGACGCTAAAAAAAGAAATGCCATTCCGGCGGAATGGCTTGTTAAGTTGCTACGCCTCAAGGGTATTAATCCTGAATGGATTTTGACGGGGCTTGGCCCTCAAAACCTGGGGCCAGCAGATGACGAGCCAGCTACGCATGTAATCTACCTGACATAAACCAAGCCACCCAAAGAGTGTTCAGCTCAAGATTTGGTAAACGAGCTTGTGCGCCGGGCATTGACCAAGCTGTAATATGCTACCGTCCCAGGCCCCGACTTCTTTCCAAAGTCTTGTCCATTTCGCCTGTAATGGCCGCAAAGGCCTGTTCGCGATCCGGTCAAGGCGGATATGGTTCATAGCTTCCTGGGCCAGAGCAGCCCGTTTTGTCCCTGTTCCACCGAAGCGCCGGAGTTTTTCGGAAAGTTCCCGGCTCATTTCTTTGAGGCGGGGGGCTTCTGTGGTCATGTCCGCCTCCATCCGTTCCCGGCAAAAAACAAAGTCTTCGGCCTTATCGTCCGACTCGGCAAAGTATTCCATGTAGGGCTTGATTTGAGCCTGATAATAGGCGTCCGCCTTGTGGGCATCCAGCTTGGCAAGAGCTAACAGGACGGTTTGGCATTTTTCAAGTGTCGGAGCTGGCGTTGGGGGCGGAGCGGGCTTTAGGTTCGGGTTGTAAAACCGTTGCTTCCTGCTTCCGGTTCCGGCTGTCGCGCAGTGTGTTTAGGCTAGCTGCAAGGGGATGGAATACGAGAAATATGGGGAGAACTTTCTTATCTGCCCCGAAGCCGTGATGGAGAAGTGGGACAGTTCGGTTCACTGGCCTTTTGGAACGAAGGGCGTAATCAATGGATGAATGACGCGGGTAAGGCGCCATCAGGTGCAATGAACTTTTATGCGTCTCGCTCAACTCCTGTTGTTGGTGAAATCCGCCCGGTGAACCGTGCTGTTCACTACCTGATCAGAGCAAGATGATATTAAAATACATATAGATAATAGACGAAGGCAACGCCAAGAAAGAATTTACTTTGGCGTTGCCTTTGCTATAAGTATATAATTACATAAATACAGATTTACGGCTTTGCGCGAATAAGACAGCGTACATAGATGTGATCCGGGGCAGTTTCTGCTTCCCCCGTGTAGTCAGTCGGGCTTCCACCTCCAGCTCCGATACTTCCGCTCACAGCCCCATTCCGCAGGCTCCCGGAGACGCTGCTGGCATTAGTCGTTCCGCTCACCATCCCGCTGGCCGTGCCGGATATACTTCCTCCTCCCGTACTGCCCCAGATTGAACCTCCTGAAGTGGTTGCGGCTACTGTGGAAGAACCTCCTACAGTGAACTCGGCACCCCCCCTGATCTGGACCCATAGACACCGGGAGCAACCAAAGTATTTTGGTCTCCAGCCCAACTAGTACCTTTTAATGCTTCTTCTGTCGTTCGATTAACTGAAACCCTACCTCCAGCGATTCCTGAATCATTTCCGGTTTGGCTGATGGAAATCCATGTCCCCCCTGAGCCTTGTACTGCCTGATATGTTTGTCCTCCAGCACTCCCACTGGTGATTGTCTGTCCATTTGCCCAACCGCTGACTCCCAGATTTGCCGCTGAAGAAAAAGATTGTCCGCCAGCCGTCCCGGTAAGGGCCGTGCTGACGAGCTGCCCAGAGAAACTGTGCGTGTGCGTCGGCTGAGTATGGTTATGGCTTTTGATCGAGTTGTCCACGTTCTCGCCAACCGAGTGCCTAGGCTGAAGGCCGCGCAGGAAACGACCACGATAGTCTGGGATTGTTGATTTTCCCAAAACCCCGACCAGTTCCGGATACACTGGGAGGAAGGCAAAAAGGGCTTGCCGTGCCTTGATTTCCGGGGAGTATGTCCGTAGGGTGGCGAAGTCCCGCAAGGGACAATACGGGGCCTCCTCTCCGCAGACAGGCTGGGATGGAAAGGAGGCAAGTTGCCAAGCAAACGGCGGATGTACCATCTGCTCAGGCTGGTGACGAAAGCGGCCCTGTGGGGCGCGTTCTCCCGTCTGGCAAGCTGGCTCATGGGTAAAATCCTGAGCTAGAAGGCAAGCCCGATGGAATGAAGCGACCCCCAACAGTGCTGCGAACACCGTTGGGGGTCTCCATCGGGAAAAGTTTCCACAACTTCTACCGGAAGGGGAGGCCCTTAAAGAACCATCCCGTGCCGGGGGTCAGAGTGCGTCAACACTCTGGCCCTTTCTGTTTTGAAGGATAAGGAGTTCGGAGAGATTTGGCAAGTCACCTGGCCCGGATGAGATAGCGAACGGCACGGTTTGCCGGGCGCATCTCTACCGCTGTATAACCGGATTCCCAAGCGTTGGCGAGATCGAACCGGAGTTTCCTTGGGAAGCTGTGACCGGAGTTACTTTCTTTAATTGTAACATCGTATTCTGATTGATTTGGTATGGAAAATACTCCTGTCGCCCAACAGTTTTCAAAACTTTTCCAAAAATGCAATACGCTCTCAGTTGTTGGATGCTTTATGGCATCCCCTTGCCTCTCTCCCAAGCTGGCGCTGTTTCCACCAACTCCCCGCAAAAAGTATCCCCGATAGTCAGGGACAGTCGCACCCACCAACGCGACCAGTTCCGGATACACTGGTAGGAAGACAAAAAGGGCTTGCCGTGCCTTGATTTCCGGGGAGTATGTCCGTAGGGTGGCGAA
>ENA-ORSX01001348-ORSX01001348.1-human-gut-metagenome-genome-assembly--contig:-NODE-1348-length-18102-cov-2.939159_pt1 | contig 18102 bp, 15 predicted proteins | sample MGYA00241904_ERZ509172 | MGnify/ENA primary metagenome ERZ509172 (study PRJEB26280, sample SAMEA2338795) | human gut metagenome | biome: human gut; feature: human-associated habitat; material: faeces...
TGCCCGCGTCGTCTTTCAGCGTGCGGGTACAAAGTTTCGCTATGTAACCCTCGTAATGCTTCAAGATCGCGCACATGGCGTTTGTGTCGCCGTTTGCCGCTGCGGAAATGACAGGGAAACGGTATATCTGATACCAACACCAAAACTGCAAGAAATAATGCTACGGGCGCGTACAGATCGCAATTAGAATAAGTAATGCTTTCAAAAACGCAAAGCGGTTTTCCTATCGTTTTGGAAAAGTCCAAAAAAGATATTAAACTTACAATCTGTATGACAATTCCAGCAAAAACAGCGATATATATTCGCGGGGAACATAGCGAGATTTTCAACTGATGACTGCAAACCCTAAACATCTTTTAACCTCCTTTTTACGCCCCACCAAAATATGCAGATCGCGGCGGTTAATAATATCCCTTGATAAATAAAGGGGTATGGTAGACAGGGGAGAAAATCTGCAAATGCCGTTAGCATATTTACGGGGCTGAAAAGTAATAGGCTGCCCGTTTTATATAAAATAAGATGTAGGGAAAAATATAGGGCAAATGGGGTTGCCAATGCGACATATTTATTGGGGATAAAGGCAGAAATACATAACCCGATATTTGACCATACCGCCCCAAATAAAAAATGAAAGCAAAAGTAGCAGGAACACAACAAGTAATCCGCTCCATATAAATTGAATATTTGCAAAAATCCCTTCATCTAAAAATGTTTGATACCCTAAATTGTTTTCCAATGTGTTAGGCTTAAAGCATATCACCATAAGAAAATCCGTCAAAAAGGTTGGAACGAAAACTGCCAAGCCGCCCGCAATCGTAGAGCAAAAAACCGTTTCTTTGATATAACGCTTCTTCTCAATACGGCTTAAAATAGGTTTGATATATCCGCTGTTGTAATCGTCACAAAATAAGGTGGTAGCGGGAAGTACTGCTAAAATGGGGGCAAACAGCCCGAAACCGCTTGTTGCGTCAGTTACAAATATTTCATTAAGAAATGTTGTTCCCATATCAGAAAAATTGATTGCACCGTATTCTATGTAATACCAAATATAATGAGTGATGTGGAACTTGAGAAGCAGGATTAACCCCAACAGAACGCTTATCAGCATTGCAGGAGAAAAAATCGCTGCGCGTAATCGTATGGACAATGAAGTTTTCAAAAGCTATTCCCCCGTCTCCCTTGAATTAAATCCCCTGTTACTGCGTCGATAGCTATAATGCGATCTCTATACCGATTTTGCTGTTCTTCGTTTTCTCCCACAACAAAACGCCATGCTGGTCTTATATACGCTTTCCCATCATCAGCATTGACAACGATGTATTCCAAAGTAATCTCATTTACAGTTAGAGTGTTATTGTCAAACTCTTGGAAAGACATTTGAAAAATACTATCCTTTAAGGACTCAACTGCTTTGTCAACAGAAATAATGGGGTCTGTGAGGATTGTATTTCCGACTTCATAAAGACAGCCAAAAACCTTTTGTACTCCGCTATCGTCCACCAGAAAATATATATCGTTAAATGCAGTAATAATCGTATCGTCAATCTCTTGCTTATAAACGATTTTATAGTAACTAAATCAAAATCGGGGGAAGTTCCGGGGATACCTACAGCGCCATTTCTGTTTGCACGGAACAGACTGCCGTTATAGTAAACTATGTCGCCTAAATTGTAAACCATTCCAGATATATAAGGGGAAACATCATCTAATCCTGCACCGGCAGGTCCTGTAGGACCAGTAGGTCCGATTGGACCAGGCATACCGGGCGTGCCGGGGAGACCCTGAGGTCCTGTAGGACCTATGCAGCAATTGTTGACAGGAGGGCAGGAGCAGCAAGAACCGCACTGATTGGAACAACAGCACCTGTTTTCGTATAGATTCATTTCATCATCATATAATGACATCCGTCGTTCGTAGAATTCATAATCGTTATTCATATATTTTGTCCTTTCTAAAATGGTTATACATTACAATATTCATAATGGATAAGCTGTGTTACAAAATATAAAGTTAATATATTATTTTTGTAAATATTATGAAATGGGGAGTAATTATAAGAAAAATGCCGTGTTACGCGAAATAACATATACAAGCTGATTTTGCGCCCATTTAGCGTCATTGCGTAAAATTTTAAATTATACTATAATTTAAAATTGTTGGGTTATATTGGGTGGAAATGGAGAAAAATAAATGATTGCCAAGAATGAAGACACATGCGTATATATCATTGACGATGAGTACAGGATAGTAAGTTTTAACGATCCTATGAAAAAAACTTTTCCTGAGCTGAAATCAGGAGATATATGCTATAAAGTTTTATTTGTGGAGGACTGCGTTTGCAAAGACTGCCATTTGGAATTGGACAGCAAAGAAAAATCCACAGTGTTTTATAACAAAAAGAAAAATAAATGGATAGAAATAAGCTCGGCAATAATAGATTGGCCGGGAAAAGGGAAATGCAGCCTTGTTCTTACAAATGATATACATGAAGGGAACAAAAATCTGCTGTATAACCTGACAAAATCGTCTGCATATGATGAATTGTTTGAATTAAACATTACGGAAAATAAATATAAATTGATGTATCATTCCGAAGGCAAATATATAATGCCGGCAGAGAACGGAAAGTTAAGTTGTCTTCTCAGAAACGTATCAAGAAGTATGATACATCCCGATGACAGACGGATTTTTGATGAGTTTTTCAGTTTGGAAACAATAATGGAGAGGATTAAAAACGCCGCACCGAATAATACAATCAAATGTCAATGCAGAAAAAAGACAATTGACGGGAGTTATAGATGGACGCTTTACACTATAATAGCGATTGAACACGGTGCAAACAGCGATGATATAACAATGTGCTTTATACAGGATATAAGCGGACAAAAAAACGTTGAAATCAGTTCTTCGAGAAAAGAGGATAAAATAAATAATCTGACAGGACTTTATAATAAAGAAACTTTTTTTGACAAAGCGGAAAGCATTTTAAGAAGAAAAAATGATAAGGAATATTGCGTTATAGCGATAGATATAGAGCATTTTAAGCTTTTTAACGAATGGTATGGAAGAAAAGTGGGAGACAATCTGCTTAACGATATCGGAAAGGAACTAAAGCCGATACAAAACAATGGCGACGGAGCGGCCGGATATATGGGCGAGGATGATTTTTGTATAATTATACCTCAAGATGATAAGGCTATTGAGAGTATACAAAAAAACATAATAAATATAGTTAAAAACTACGGAGACAATGTAGGCTTTCTTCCGATTTTCGGCATATATAAGGCTTTGGATAAAACTATTTCCGTAAAAGATATGTATGACAAGGCTCTTATAGCGGCCATGTCCGTTAAAGGAAATTATGCCAAACGATACGCCGTATATAACAAAAATATGTCTATAAAAATGGAAGAAACGCAAAGAATACTTACTGAAGTAAGAAGAGGTCTGAAAAACGGTGAGTTTACTTTTTATGCGCAGCCTAAATGTAATATGATGACAGGAAAAATAATAAGTCTTGAATCATTGGCAAGGTGGAATCATCCTGAAAAGGGATTGGTTTTTCCCGATTATTTTATTCCTGTTCTTGAAAAAAACGGACTGATTACAGAGTTGGACTTATATATCTGGGAAGAAGTGTGCAAAAGCATACGAAGCTGGATAGACAATGGCTATAATATTGTGCCTATATCCATAAATGTTTCAAGAGCAGATATATATTCCATAGACGTTCCTAAGACAATTAAAAAGCTTGTTGAAAAGTATGATATAGAACCGAGATTGCTGGAGATAGAAATAACCGAAAGCATATATGCGGAACAGTATGACACCATAACGGAGATGGTAGGAAAACTCAGAAGCTACGGGTTTAAGGTGTTTATGGATGATTTCGGAAGCGGATATTCATCGCTTAACATGCTGAAGGAAGTAAACGTAGACGTTTTGAAAATAGATATGCGATTTCTGCAAATGGACGAAACAAGTTCCGATAAAGGAATAGGAATACTGGAAGCAATATCAAGTATGGCAAGACTTTTGGGATTGGGCGTAATAGTAGAAGGCGTAGAAACAGAGAAGCAAATGGATATATTGCTTAATTTGGGCTGTATATACGGTCAGGGGTACTATTTCTACAGGCCTATGCCGAAAGAATTTTTTGAAAACCTGCTTAGGGATGAAAATAACATCGACTTAAGAGGAATAACGGCAAGGCAGATGGACAGGCTGAGCATAAAAGAGCTTTTTAATGATGAGCTGTTCAGCGATACACTGATGAACAACATACTCGGAGGAATTGCTTTTTACAGTGTAAGCGGAGATAATGTGGAAATCATAAGGGTAAATGAGGAATATTTCAAAGTTACAGGAACAAATCCGGTAGACCTGGAGGCAAGAAAAGAAAACGCTCTTCAAGATGTCTATAAAGATGACAGAAAAAAAACGCTGGAAATATTTGACGATGCTTATAAAAATATTCTATCCGGCGCCGACGGAGATATAAGACGAAAAAAAGACGACGGCTCTATAATATGGATGCATATAAGAGTATTCTTTTTAAAGGAAGAAAACGATAGAAAACTTTATTACGGAACAATAAGCGATGTAACCGAAAGAAAACTGAAGGAACAGATACTTGAAGAGTCTCAGAAAGAATTATCGGCTGTTATAGGAATATCGGAAAATGACGCATCGTTTATGCAGCTGGCAGAGGAGAATAGGAAGGCTGCCGCCGCTATGTACTCTCGTATGACGCCGGGAGGAATGATAGGCGGGTACTGTGATGATGACTTTACTTTGTATTTTGCGAATTCCGAAATGATAAGACTGCTTGGATATGATAATTATGACGATTTTGCGAATGGTATAGATAATAAAGTAATTAATACGATACATCCGGATGACAGAGAAATAGTTTTTGAGGCCATAAGAGGAAAATGCTATCCGGGAATGGAGTATGAGGTAAAGTACCGAATGCCTAAAAAAGACGGAAGTTGGTTTTGGACGCAGGATAAGGGAAGAGTTGTTCAAGCGGAAAACGGATGCATGGCAATAGTAAGCGCATGCATGGATATATCCGAGACAATGGAAATACAGAAACAGATAACGGAGAAAAACCGCATTTTAATGAAACAGAACAAAGAACTGAACTTCCTGCATAACGAAACAACAGGCGGATACCACCACTGTCTGGATACCGATGAATGGGATTTTGAGTATATAAGCAACAGATTTTTGGAAATATTCGGCTACACAAGGGAAGAAATTAGACAAAAATTTGATAACAAATATCTTAATATGGTGCATCCGAACGACAGAAATAAAGTAAGAAGAAGTGTTGAGTCAGTCAGAGGCAAGAAAAATGAAATAAATACGGAGTACCGTATGCTCAGCAAAAAAGGATATATATGGGTCATAGATCAGAGCAGATTTATGGAAATAGACGGAAAAAGACTCATACAAGGCGTCGTTTTGGATATTAATTCGACCGTAAAACTACGAGACAGAATGAAAATGTTTTTGAACTATACAAAGGATGATATAGTTCTCCTTAAATTTGACGGAGATATATGCGAATATAATGTAATTGCTAACGGGATATGCGGAAAGTACGGATATTCATGTGAAAAGTATGAAAGTATGCTGAATAACGGATTTTTTAAAGAGGCTTTGGATAAAGAACAATACATAAAGATAAGTGAAGAATTCGGAAAGGCTATTGAGAACAGAGAAGATTTTACAGGAGAAATTGACGTCAAACTCGGTCAACAAAATATTAATATCAATCTTAAAGCCAGATGTATGGAGGAAAACGGAAAAAACACGGCGTATATGCTTGTCTTAAGCGATATAACATCAGAGAAAGAAAAGGAGAACGAGTTGGCAATAGCGGAAAGAATGCTTGAAAGCGCCTTAAGCCATATAGACGGAGGCTTCCTTGAATGGGACGTATTTAATAATAGATTGTATATGTCGACCGAAGGAGAATTAAAAAGTATAGGAATTCCGGCGGATAAAGAAAAAGGAAATATGCGTATCATAGAAAACTTCCCTAACTGCATATTTGATGCGATACCCGATAACTGCCAAGAAAGGATAAGGGAAAACCTCAGAAATATATATACATATAATGATAATATTTTTGAAATACCGCTTATGAAGAAAAACGGGAATATAATATGGATTAGAAGTATATGTAAAACCGCTGAGAAAATAAACGGCGCTCCTGCAAAAGTTGTAGGCTGTTATATGGATATAACCGATAAAAAGAAAGAAGAAAACTCTGCATTGGAAGCAAAAAGAGCAATAGATTTTCTTGAATTGGAATCTATATACAGTTTTAAAGCAGATTTGACGAATGATAAAATAAAGATAGAGAACGAGGATTACTCGTGGTTTGCACAAAACGGTGAAAACAGCTATTCCTCAAACAGAAGTTACGTTGCGGAAAATATAGTTATGCCGGAATACAAGGAATTGTTTTTGCATTTTACCGATATAAACCGATTGATGAATATGTATGCTTCCGGGATAAAGTTAGACAGCGCAGATTATCAGTGCCACAAAGACGGAGAAATAAAATGGTTTAAACTTCTTATTCAGCTTGAAAAAGACGGTGAGAGCGGAAATATTATTGCAAATGTATTCATAATGGATATAGATAAGCAGAAAAACAAGGAGTTGGAGCTTACTGTAATGGCTCATACGGACTTCCTTACGGGATTGAGCAACAGAATGTTCGGTGTACAAAAAGTTAAGGAATATATCAAAAATATGAAAGACGGTGAAAGCGCCGCTATAATTATGTATGATATGGATAATTTTAAATCTGTCAATAATGTTTTCGGACATGCTTACGGAGACAAAATAATATCTATGACAGCCAAGAAACTGAAATCATTTTACGGAGAGAATGATATAGCATGCAGAATAGGAGGAGATGAATTTTTCATATTATGCAGCAATATCGGGGAAGAAAAAATGAATCGTAAAATGGCAGAGGTTATAAAGGATACTGTCATATGTGATGAGGAAAAAAATATGTCCTATACTATTTCGGCAGGATATGCAATGATACCGGAGGACGGAAAAGATTTTGAAGAGCTTTATATGAAAGCGGATATAGCGCTTTTCGAGGCTAAAATGGACGGAAAGAGTTCATTTAAAAGATATAATTCCTCAATGAAAGCTGAAAGATATGAATTGATTAATAACTAATGCAAAAAAGCGGAGACTTTAGATTATCGCAATTTAAAGTCTCCGTTTCACTTCATTTAAAATAAAAGTTCGCCCGGATTATAGCCTTTGGGAAGAGGTTCTTCTTCTATAAATCTGAATGAATCATCTTTAAGGATGGGCAGGAAAGCCTCAAATGGGGGTCTTGAAAACTCGCAGCCGTAACCGCTTGCCCCGAACCATTGGCCTTCTTTTGCGCTGAGATTAAGACTGCGGGCAAATTTTGTATGGTTTGAACAGTCATGTACTGCAATACCCCAGTTTTCATCATCGGCTTTTTTCATAAATCTGAGGGTCAGCTGACGGCTCCAAATGGGGGAAACATAACCCTGTCTGTATATATACATATTTTCTCCGAAGTAATTCCCTATATTATTGGTGTTAAGGTGAAGTTCGGCACAGTTTATAAAATCAAGACCGGTAGAGAGTATTACGTCTTTTTTATTCAGGAAAGTCTCAAAAAATTCAGGTGTCATAGGAGTTTCTATACCGACGGTTTTAATATATTTTTTTGCTGTGCGGATGTTTTCTATTACTTTATCGGAACAGTCCGTAGCCCCTAAATTAAAACGAAGTTCGTTAAGGCCGGCTTCTCCGAGAGCCTTAAGATTTTCCTCGTTTGCAAGCAAGCCGTTTGTATACATGTGCTGATAAATACCGGCTTCACTGAATTTTTTGATTACCGAATAGTATTTTTCTATCTCCATAAACGGTTCCAGATAGACGTACGCCACGCCTGTAGGCTTTTTATGTATTGAAAAAAGCAGGTCAAGATCTTTTTCATAAAATTTTGTTCCGCCTATATCCCACATACCTTCACCGATAGGCATTATATCGTCCATTTCACCGAAGTTATAGCAGAATTTGCAGTTGATGTTACATTTATTTGTTTTTCTTATGGCTGTAAGTCCGGTACCCATGAGGCACGAACGGCATCCGTTTGAAAAATGATTGTCAGGTCCCACATAATATGTTCTGCCTGCAAGGGTTTTAAGTCCTTTGATTTCGGACATAAAGCGGTCGTTTTCCGCTTCGACAGCAGCTTCTATCTGGGCAAATACAGAGTAAATTATTTCGTAGTGGCTTGTAAGCAGTTCTTCGTCTTCGGGCAGAGAAGCAAAAAACTCAAACCACATTAAAGCGTCTTTCTTAGATATTTTCATATTGATTGCTCCTATTCTTTTTTGTTGACTAAATAGTACTATATTTTATCGTATGTCGTCAATGATACGATTGTTTTGTAAATACTTAATAATTGTATCGGAAAGAAAGCGATGATTATAGCATAATAATCGTTGAAAGGCATACTGATATATGGCTGTTTATAAATCAGCGGTTAAAGTAATGAAACTAGGAATGTTAAATATAACAGCCGTTTGGTAAAAACGGAAATTTACAAAATATATTTCGTAAGGATTCCTACCAAAATACAAATTATTCCTGCAATTCGAGAACCTAATTTTGCGCTTTTTACATCATTACTATATCTTTCGGGATATATAGGGTGTAGAATAAGAACGAGTCCATATAAAATCCATGCGATATTTGCGAGTACGCCTTTGTGTAAAATTAAAGCAAGTACATTCCCGACAACGATAAGAATAATTCCGATGAAAACTTGGCGCTTAAATGTAATCTTGTTCATATTTATAAACAACCTTTCAACTTCCGATTTGTTTTTAATTTACTTTATCATATATTTCAGTACCTATCAATGTATAGTAAGATTTGGGAATTATTTCGTTTAAATATAAAGACTATGTTGCGTTGCATAATTTACCGTATTATTGTAAAATTACATATTATATAACGGCATGGACTTACATTTGTGCCGTCTGTAAGGAGACATATTATGAACTTGATGACAATAGAAAATGTTACTAAAACATTCGGCGAAAAGAAAATATTCGATAACATAACATTCGGTATAGATTTCGGCGATAAGGTGGGGCTTATAGGAATAAACGGAGCAGGAAAATCAACGCTGTTAAAATTAGTTGCAGGCGAGGACACTCCCGATTCGGGTCAAATTATAAAAATGAACGGACTGAGAATAGGTTATCTTCCCCAAACGCCTGATTTTGACCCCGAGGATACTGTCCTGGGACAGGTTTTTAACTGCGACAGTCCTGTTATGTCGCTGATAAAGCAGTATGAACAGGCGGTAAGAGACGTAGAAAACGGCGGCGGTGAGGCGGCGGAAAAGGCTCTTTTTGAGCTTAACGATAAGATGGACGCCGCAGAGGCTTGGAACTTGGAAAGCGACGCTAAAACAATACTTACAAAGCTGAACATAACCGACTTCAATAAAAAAGCAGGCGCTCTTTCTGGCGGGCAGATAAAGAGAATGGCTCTTGCAAGGGCGCTTATAACGCCGGTGGATTTACTTATTTTGGACGAGCCGACAAACCATATAGACAACGAATCCATAGATTGGCTGGAAAAGTATTTGGAAAAATATAAGGGCGCTTTGCTTATGGTTACCCATGACAGATACTTCCTTGACAGAGTAGTAAACAAAACCCTTGAGCTTAACGATGCGAAAATTTACAGCTATACTACAAACTACAGCGGTTTTCTTGAAGCCAAGGCAGAAAGGGAGGAGCTGGCTCTTTCAGCGGAAAGAAAACGTCAAAACTTTCTTCGTTCGGAATTGGAATGGGTGAGAAGAGGCGCGCAGGCGAGAAGTACAAAACAAAAGGCAAGGCTGGAACGATTTAAAGAAGTATCTTCCGTAAAAGCTCCGAAAGAAAAAGAAAGCATGGAAATAAGCGCGGCTTCTTCCAGACTGGGAAGGAAAACCGTAATAGCGGAAAATATAAGCAAATCATATAACGGTGTAAAATATATAGACGATTTCAGCTATATAATATTAAAACATGACAGAATAGGAATTATAGGTCCTAACGGCTGCGGAAAGTCAACGCTTATAAATATGCTGAACGGCACTCTTGAACCGGATAGTGGAACGGTAGTACACGGAGAAACGGTTAAAACGGGAATTTTTTCTCAGCATAACGAAACAATGGACCCCGAACAAAGGGTAATAGACTATATAAAAGATATAGCGGAATATGTACAGACAGCGGACGGAAGAATTTCCGCATCGCAAATGCTGGAAAAATTTTTGTTTAACCCATCCATGCAGTATTCGCCCATAGGCAAACTGTCGGGAGGAGAAAAACGCCGTTTGTATCTGCTGAAAGTTTTGGTTGAAGCGCCTAATATTCTTTTCCTTGACGAGCCGACAAACGATTTGGATATAGAAACTCTGACAATATTGGAGGACTATCTGGATATATTTAACGGCGCTGTCGTTACGGTAAGCCATGACAGGTATTTCCTTGACAAAATTGCGGACAGAATATTTGCATTCGGGGCGGACGGAAAAATAAAACAGTACGAGGGCGGTTACAGCGATTATCTGGAACAGTATGAACGTCAGAATGTGCAGAATGAGCCTGTAAAAAAGGAAACGGTTAAGACCGAACGGCCGAAAAACGATAAACCGCTGAAAATGTCATATAAAGAACAAAAGGAATTTGAAACAATAAACGAAAAAATAGAAGAATTAGAAAACGCCATATCCGAGACCGAAAAAGAGATGTCATTGATTTCAACTGATTATGTAAAACTTCAGGAGCTTTCGGAAAAGAAAGAGGAACTGGAGAATACCTTGGAAGAAACCATGGACAGATGGGTATATTTAAACGAGTTGGCAGAAAAGATAGAGGAAAGCAAAAAACGCTGATATAAAAAAGAAAAGTCCCGCAGTAATCGGATATTAGCTGCGGGACTTAATTGTATATATGATATTTGTTTAATCGGTTGTTTTTTCGTTTCTTTTTTCTAATATTGTTTTCGGCATTTCCCGATACCTTTTCATAAGATAATCTTTACCTTTGGTATGCCATTTATAAGCTGTAATTGCTAAACCGCCGATAAAAATCAGTAAAGTGATTTCCAAACCGCGACTGTAACCTGTCGCTTTAAACAAAAAGAAAGCTGCAACAGATGAAATTACGGCGGCGGCTATGTAAACCGATACTGCATAATGCTGAAGTTTTTTATCTGACAGCTGCAAAAAGAAATTATCCCATTGGTTACTGTTGAAGTGTAGTTTTTTACCTTTTATCCAGAATGATAACAGTATGATTAATAAAGAAACAGCTTTGCATAAAAGTGTTTTTATTACTGCAATTATGACAATGCCTAAAATCCATATCATAAATTTAACCTTCTTTTTAATAGTTATATTTTTTTCTGTATTTTATAAACATGAATGCAGATAAGCATATTGCGGCAAATTCCGCAACGGGATTTGCCAGCCATACGCCGTTTACGCCTAAAAGGGCAGGGAGTACAAGCATGGCAATTATCATAAATACAAAAGAACGGGAAAAGGCAAGTACAGCTGAAATTAACCCGTTGGATAAAGCCGTAAACATTCCGCTTGCAAATACGTTAAATCCGATAAAGATAAGTGAGGCTGAACATATACGATTTCCCGTTACTGCCAAATCATATACCTCATTTCCCGGACGAGAGAAAACCGATACCAAAGGTTTGGTAAGAATAACGGAAAAAACCGTTGCGGTAACGGCAACTATACCTATTATTTTTAAACTTAAATGTATAAGTTTTTTCAATTTTATATTATTCTGTTCTCCATAGTAAAAGCTTATCATCGGTGCAACTCCGTAGGAATAACCTGTATTGAGATTAAACAATTTATGGAAAACAGAACGATTGATAATTTTGAAGGTCTTTTACAGGAAAAAATTTCAGAGCTTAATAATACGATTTCTCATTTAAAATCTGTACAAAAGATTTTAATAAATCATCAAAAGGATATGGAGACTCTACGTTCTTTGGATATAGACGATATCAGCATTATAGAAAAGAAAAGTAATTATCTTGTTGCGGTTGAGATTGAAAAAGACGGACAGGTTGAAAAAGAAATAGAGAAGGTCATCGGTGAGACAAAAAAATATCAGCTGAGACGACTGCATGATGCGTCATACGGCTCCATGATTCCCGTCGAGAATTTATATCAGGGAAAATTTGACGAATATAGCGCCTTGTATATTGAAATGCCGTATCCGATTTCTAAAAAGGGACTGCATTTACAACCTTCGGGAACATACATAAGGGCTTTCTGTAAGGGACAATGGAATAGACTGCCGGAAGTATATGAAAAAATTCTTGATTATGCAGATAAGAAAAATCTGGTTTTATATGGATGTGCCTATGAAACGGGCATAAATGAACTTGTAATTGACGATATAGATGAGTATATAACAAAAATAGAAATACCTGTTAAAAAGCAAATATAAAAACAGACCCGACAATAGTCGGGTCAAATTTTTATAGAACACTATACGTTTTGTACTGAAAAAACTCGTAAAAATTAAGCAAGAGCTTTCATGTTTTCGATGAACTGTGCGTACTCGTCGGTTCCTCTCATATTTTCAAGGGTAACGCAGAATCTTTCCTTTGTTTTTCCATGTGCTCTGAAAAATTCAAGGCAAATGTCAACTGCTTTAAGAACGTTTTCAACTTTGATTCTTGCGATTTCTTCACCTTCAACAACGCTTCTTCCGGCTCTTCCTCCGATAAAGATTTTAACCATTCCTTTAGGTGCGCCCATTATGCCGAGGTCATTAAACTGTACCTTTGCACAGTTGTTAGGACAGCCTGTAACGTTGATTTTAAACTTATGAGGTGCGGGAGCAGCATAGAAAGCATCATGAATTTCCATGCCGATTTTCTGAGTATCAATAAGACCCCATTTACATTCTGTTCCTTTGCAGGGAACAATAGGTCTTACCCTTGCGCCTGTACCGCCGTATATAATACCTCCCTCATCACATTCTTTCATTACATTTTCAACATCTTCATATTTTATTCCCGGCACTTCCATGCTGAAACGTACGGTAGGCATAATTACGCCTGAACCGTATTTATTTGCGATTTCGCATATTTTTGCCATTTTATCGGCTGCCATACAGCCTGCGGGAACAACAAGTCTTACATTAAAATGCTCCTTATCTTTCATAAGAAGAAATCCTTTACCTTTTAATTCGGCAATTCTTTCATCTGTTAATTCGAGCATGATTATCCCTCCTAAGTAATTATTGAAAAAAATTAATTAAGATTATATAATTAATCAATACTGCCGTATTATTTTACGGCACGGCTGAAAGATGAATTAATACCCGCCGTTGCGTCTGTTATTTCTTTTGTTTATACCTGCCTGACGCTCGTTGGACTGTTTTAACCATTCCTTCATCTTTTCTTCAAAATCGTTAACAGGTTCTTTGCTCTGTGAGGAGTCAGACGTTTTTTCTCCTCTCGGTTCATAGTTGTTTTTATGTTCTCTGGGTTTAAAACCTTGCTGGGGTCTGTTTGCCCTTGGCAGAGCGTCCCTTATGGAAAGGGCTATCTTTCGGTTCTCTTCGTCAACGGACATGACTTTAACTTTTACCGTATCACCGATGGCTACATGGTCGTTAATATCCTGTACAAAACCGTTTGCTATCTGAGATATGTGTACAAGTCCCTGTCCGCCGTTTTCAAGTTGAACAATAGCGCCGAAAGGTTTGATTCTGACTACCTTTCCTTCTACAATGCTTCCTGCCTCGATTTTATCAGCCATTAATTTTTACACTCCTATTAAAAAATATTTTATTAATTGAGTATAACACAAAACAGTAAAAAATCAAACATATTCGGAGGTTGAAATGAAGAAAAATGATATTGTTGAAGTTGTGATTACAGATATATCTTTCCCCAATAAGGGAAGAGGACTTGTGGAAAATATTCCGATTACAATAAAAAATACTATTCCCGGACAAAAAGTTTCGGCACGCATAACGAAAAAAAGAGACGGCGCGGCGGAAGGTCAGCTTAAAGAAATTTTGGAAAGATCGCCTCTGGAAAGCGAAAAAGGCTGTTCGCATTGCGACATTTGCGGAGGTTGTTCATATCAGCGGCTGTCATACGGCGAGGAAAATTCACTTAAGGAGAATATGGTTCTTAAAATACTGAAAAATGCCGGCATAGAAGATTTTGAATTTGAGGGATTGATTCCCGCTCCGGAAGAGCGTGGCTACAGAAATAAATGTGAATTTTCATTCGGAGACAGTGAAAAGGACGGAGAACTGGCTCTCGGAATGAGAAAACGTAACAGTTTTTATGAAGTCGTAACACTGAAAGACTGCAATATAATAGATGAAGATTTTATAAAAATAATAGACGGAACTCTCAAATTTTTTACAGAGAGGGAGATTCCGTTTTATCACAAAAAAAGACATGATGGGCAGCTGAGACATCTTGTTGTCAGAAAAGCGGCGTTTACGGGGGAAATACTTATTAACCTTATTACGACAAGTGCATATACGTTTTCTCCCGAGGAATATTCGGAAGAGATGCTTAAGCTTCCTCTTAAGGGAAAGATTGCAGGCGTTCTTCATACTCTTAACGATGTGCTTTCCGATATAGTACAAAGCGACGCTACAAATATATTGTACGGAAACGATTATTTTTATGAGACGCTCCTCGGACTTAAGTTTAAAATATCAGCATTCTCGTTTTTCCAGACAAATTCAAAGGGAGCGGAAAAACTTTACTCCGTAGTGCGCAAATATGCCGGCGATACCTCGGGAAAAACTGTTTTCGACCTTTACTGCGGTACGGGAACTATCGGACAAATTATGAGCAATGGAAGCAAAAAAGTAGTCGGCATAGAAATTGTGGAAGAAGCGGTTGAGGCAGCCAAAGATAACGCTAAACTTAACGGTATTGACAACTGCTTTTTTATAGCGGGGGACGTACTGAAAAAAGTTGAAGAGCTGGATGATAAACCTGACCTTATTATTGTCGATCCGCCCAGAGACGGAATAAATCCAAAGGCAATAACAAAAATAATAGGCTTCGGAGCCGAAGAAATTATTTATGTATCTTGTAAACCGACATCCCTTGCAAGGGACTTGCAGATATTTGAGGCAAACGGATATAAAACGAAAAAGATACAGTGCGTGGATATGTTCCCGAGGACTGTGCATGTGGAGACGGTAGTACTGCTTTCCCACAAAAAGCCAGACGGACATATCAACGTAAAAGTTGAGTTTGGCGAGGGTGAGGGAAAAGTTCCGCTTGATAATATCGCTAAAAGAGCCGAAGAATATAAGCCCAAAGAACGAGTGACCTACAAAATGATAAAGGAGTACATAGAAGCTAAATACGGCTTCAAAGTACATACCGCATATATCGCAGAGGTAAAGAGAGATTTAGGATTGCCGATGTATGATGCTCCTAATGCGGTAGAAGAATTGAAACAGCCGAGGAAGCATCCGACGGCGGAGAAAGTGGAATCGATAAAGGATGCGTTGAAATATTATAAAATGATTTAATTGCGATATAGAAAAGGGGCGGTGTATTATGTCAGAACATCCAAAAGTATTTATTTCATATAGCCATCAAAATGTAGAATATGAAAATAAAATTTTAGAATTTGCAAATCGTTTACGGTCTGAGGGAATTGATGCAAACATTGATTTGTATGAGGAGGCTCCAGCAGAGGGATGGCCACGTTGGATGGAAAATCAGATTAACAATTCTGATTTCGTTTTAGTTGCAAACAGTAAGTCATATTACGAAAAATGTTATTCGGACAATAAAGGAAAAGGTATATCTTGGGAAGTTAACATAGTATATCAGCATATTTATGATGCGTCTACAATTAACACAAAGTTTATCCCAGTTTTTTTCGAGGAGGAAGAAGAACAGTACATATTAACTCCATTAAAGTCCTTTACCTATTATAATGTTGGGAAAAAAGAAGGGTTCGAAAAACTATATTGGCGTTTAAGAGGTGTTTCTAAGACGCAAAAACCGCCTCTTGGAAATTTGAGACCTCTTCCTAAAAAAGAGCAAAAGACAATGTTTTTTTCAACTCCAATTGATTTAGATAAATGGAATGCTGCTGAATGGAGAGGTATGTTATATTTGTTTTATCCCGGAGCTGTTCCAGTATTGGGGTTATTATATCGTAATTATGCAGCTGCGAAATCTATATTTACAGATTGGAAAAAGACTGCTAAGGATAATTTTGCCGATGACTTTATAAAAGTTGATTACGTTACACCTCCATTTCCACAAGATTGTTGGGTCTATACTGATAAAGAAAGAAGTTTTGGTAAAGGTTATTTTGTTCATATCGGACCGAACACAGAGGAGTCAATTAATCGAGCAGTGTCGTCTGGAGTGCAACCAGAAGAATTACTCCTTGCGTCTTTTAGTAGGTATCAATGGATGGACGAATTGAATGGTTCAAAGAATAGAGATTTATTTCAGTATCTTACAAGAGAAGGTTCTGGATATTTATTAATGCCAATTGGAATCAAAGATGCAAAGAAACCGATTGAAGAAAGTAATCTTATTATTGATTTTAATTATGCAATACGAATGAAGAAAGTAACATTTAAAACAGGACTTGAGGTAGAGGATAATGATTTGTGTAAAGTGGTATTGCAAAAAGCAGAAGAGAAATAAGATAGCGATACCATTTTTCCTAGTGTTATAGTGAATTATTAGAAATATCAAATATTAGTTTGTTTTTTCTAAGGAGAATAGAAATTAGGAGGAAGTATGTCTCAAGTTGAGTTTTATGATGAGGTGGCTGGATTAGCCTCGTTTGTAATTGAAGGAGAAGAATATTCAGAGGATGGAGAAAGTGCAGTTGTTCCAGTTGCTGTATTAAAAAGAACAGATATAGCCAGTATCCCATATAATTTTGATATTGAAATCTGTGAATCACAATCTGATGCGGCAGTAGTAATTAAAATTCCAGCACATTTTAAGCGTATAGGTGAGAAAAAATTTCATGTTTGGTATGAAGAATTGATTACAAGGAAATATTGGGATGGTGTTGTCGGATTAAAGTTGTTCATGGAAACAAAAAAAGGTATTATTGAAGAACGTTCTAGGGAAATAGGAGATATTTCGCTAGATTATTATGATGATGACGGTGCTTATATTTGTCTAAAATATTGTACAAATATAATTGCAGATTCTATAGATAATCTATTAATGGATATAGAGCAATTGTATGGAGAAATAGAGGGAGCTACAGATATTGCATTAGGTTCGCCATTTCAGCAAATTGATGATTGTGAAAAAGAAAGTGAGTTTACAATTAAAATATTATTGCCGCTTTTTAGAAAGTTAGGATTTGTGAATGTAAAGTATAATCATGGTAACAAAGAATTTGGAAAAGATGTTACTTTTGCTAGAAGAACAGAATTTGACGAGTATGAGTATTATGGAGTGCAGGTAAAATTCGGAGATGTATCAGGAGGTGCGAATGGGGATATAAATGAATTAATTACGCAGGCAAAAGATGCTTTTTCAATGCCATTCTATGATGTGTATTCACGGAATAAAGTAAGAATATCAAAAGTTATTATTGCCATTTCAGGGAAATTTACATTGAATGCAGTTGAGAAAATAATTGAAGGTATACAAGAATATCCTTTAAAAAACAATCTTATTTTTCTTGACGGGGAGAAAATAGAAAGTTTAATGAGCAAATATAGTAGGTTCTGAAGATATTTTTATGTATAAGTGATGGGTTTTAATCATTTTTTATAGGCTACTATCGCAAGGTTAACGGACCGTATGTAAGAAAAATCAGTGGAGAGATACCACTGTAAGGGTATTCATAGACCTTGATTAATAGTTAAATACGATAAGCGTATCATTAGAAATAGTGGTACGCTTATTTTTGTCCCTTTTTGCAGATTTGTCCTTTCCCCTGCTTTCCAATATAATGAAGCTAAAGAAGTGGAGGTGTGCTTATGAGAGAGG
>ENA-ORSX01001370-ORSX01001370.1-human-gut-metagenome-genome-assembly--contig:-NODE-1370-length-17911-cov-2.834117_pt1 | contig 17911 bp, 15 predicted proteins | sample MGYA00241904_ERZ509172 | MGnify/ENA primary metagenome ERZ509172 (study PRJEB26280, sample SAMEA2338795) | human gut metagenome | biome: human gut; feature: human-associated habitat; material: faeces...
AGCAGCCGTTGTAGGCGATACTGTAGGCGATCCTTTCAAGGATACTTCGGGTCCTTCAATCAATATTCTTATTAAGCTTATGACTGTTGTTTCACTTGTATTCGCACCTTTATTTGCGCTTATAAACAACGGAAACGGATTTTTAGTTTAATTTTATTAATTAAAGGCAGCCGAAACGGCTGGCTTTTTTGGTGGGTTGTATGGAAAAATATTTTGACGGATTTCCAAAGGAGTATATTGATTTTCTTTGGGAACTTAGGATGAACAATAATACGGAGTGGTTTTCGGAAAACAGAGACAGATATAATAACCTGCTTAAAGCTCCGATGAAGCTTTTTGCCGAAGAGGCAGCCGATATGCTGAATAGTATGGGTATGGGCGAGACGTTCTTTCCGTCTGTATCCAGAGCCAACAGGGACATAAGGTTTTCAAAGGATAAATCTCCCTATAAGGACAGAATGTGGACTGTCTTTAACTATGGAGAGGGAAGATGGCAGGAAAAATGCTGCTTCTATTTTGAGATTGCACCCGAAGGTTGGTGCGCAGGCATGGGATTTTATGATGCAAAGTCGGAATACATGGCGCGATACAGAAAAAAGCTGACTGCCGATACGGCAGGACTTGCAAGGCTTAACAAAAAAATGAAAGGGCAAAAGACTTTTCATCCGGACGTAAAGATGTATAAAAAGAAATTTGCGCCGGAAGGAACGCCCGAAGAACTTAAAGAATGGTATCAATATAGGAATTTAGCGTTTTCATCGGATTATAAAATAGATGAGAGTTTATTTGAACGCTTGTTGCTTGATGAAGTACGAAAAGGATTTGAATTTTTGATGCCGTTTTTTATGTATTTTAAAGATATTTAAACCAAAAACCGCGGAAGATTATTTCTCCGCGGTTTTTGACATAATAATTACATGAAGTTTTCGGCGAGTATTTCAACGGCGTTTTCCGAAATGATTGTTTCACTGTGTTCCATCAAATGGTATTTTACAAGAATATTTGAATTCTCTCTTTCGCCGTATTCGCTGAGGATGAATGAGAGGCTTTCATTATCACTACTGTCTGTCTGTAGTACAAGATAATATTTACCGTTATTTTTATAAAGAGAACTTCCGACGAATTTCAGAGTAGATAATCTAAGGCATACGTCTATGGCATTATCAAGATTTTCAAAGGAATATATGGTCGTATCGGAATTATCCGAGCCTTCCGAATTATGTACTGTAATGGAGTTTCTCTTGTATCTATGAAGATCTTTAGATATAATGGGGGCAGACGATGAATCCTTGGACTGCATGTCTTCGGTATTAAGCTTTGTAACGATTATCATAATGCTGTCAAGCGCTACAGGTAAAGCCTCTACCATTAAAGGCGCGTCATCGATATCAAAGCCGCATTCGTCAAGAGCTTTGGAAAGTATATCCTGAAACAGCTCCTTGGTCTTATCATTAGAGACTGCAAGATCTTCCAGTTTGATGTTTTTATCGGTCAAATCATCTTGGGTGAGTATAAACTTTACTTGGGTATCGCTGATCTTTTCTATTTTCATAGATTTCCCTCCCCGTAACTGAATTTTGTAACTGTCGATATACAGATGCATATTCGGTCGGTGAGACTTTATATACATTTGCAAACGGAAAGTACCTATAGTATAAGTAATAAATATCTATATGTAAATAGGATATTACTGTAAAGCTTTGAAATTGTCAATAAATTATTATTTACATTGACATCACGTTTTTATTAAGGAGGAATTGAATGAAAAAATATTTTTCTTTTTTCGCAACAATCATTGTTTGGGCGATAGGATATTATGCCTATCTTCCGCCGATAAACATAAAGGCGGAGGAGTTTTGGGGCTTTCTTGTTTTTATGGTTGTAACGGGTCTTGCTATAAACGCATATAAGATTATAAGCCAGATAGACCTGCGTAATTTACGGGGAAGTATTTCACAAGGCACAAAAGGAGTAAAGATACTGGCGAAAGCAGCGTTGGTATTTGCGGCTGTTTATCTTATAGGAAATGCGATTTCTATGCCAATATTCAGAGCAGGGGACTACAGCAGCCTTATGAAAGTGAATACGGGAAATTTTGAAGAAGATGTTGAAGAGGCCGACTTTAATAAGATACCGATACTTGACAGCAATTCGGCTTCGCTTATAGCCGAAAGAAAAATGGGAACGATGACGGATATGGTTTCACAGTTTGAGGTAAGCGAGTATTCTTCACAAATCAACTATAACGGCAGACCGTATAGGGTAATACCGCTGAAATATGCCAGTACAATAAAGTGGATAACAAACAGAGGCGGAGGAATACCTGCGTATATACTTATAGACATGTCTACCCAGAATGCGGAACTTGTAAAGCTGAATGACGGAATAAAAATTTCTCCTTCGGAGTATTTCGGCAGAGACTTGATGAGATATATACGTTTCAGATACCCTACGGCTATGTTTAGGGGAACATATTTTGAAATAGACGATAACGGAACGCCATATTGGATTTGCCCTGTTATGGACCATACAATAGGTCTTTTCGGAGGTACTGATATAAAAGGCGCGGTTGTGCTTAACGCCGTTACGGGAGAGCATGTTTATTATGAGGTTAAGGATATTCCTCAGTGGATAGACAGAGTGTATGACGCTAATCTTCTTATGCAGCAGTATGACTATTACGGAACTCTGTCAAACGGATTTATAAACAGCCTTTTTGCCCAAAAGAACTGTCTCAGAACGACCGAAGGATATAACTATATAGCTTTGCATGACGACGTATGGGTATATACGGGCGTTACTTCCGTCAGCGGAGACCAGTCGAACGTCGGATTTGTTTTGATGAATCAGCGTACAAAGGAAACAAATTATTATGAGATTGCGGGAGCGGAGGAGTTTTCGGCTATGTCATCGGCAGAAGGACAGGTACAGCATCTCGGATATATGGCTACATTCCCACTGCTGTTAAACGTAGGAGGAGAACCGACATATTTTATTGCGCTTAAAGACGGAGCAGGTCTTGTGAAAAAGTATGCTATGGTAAATATACAGAAGTATCAAATAGTAGCAATAGGAGATACTGTTAACGAATGTGTAAAATCCTATGAAAACCTTATGAAAGACAGCGGAGTTAATATAACCGAAAGCGGTGAAAAATTATCGGTGGAAGGTAAAATAACCCTCCTTAAGGATATTGTTGTCGACGGAAACACATATATTTATATTATGCTTGAGGGCGACGACGGATTATATTCTGTTAAAGCCGGAGATCATGTTGATATATTGAGAAAGAATGTAGGAGATAATATAAAGATTGAATACGTTCGGGAAGAATCCGAAAATGAATACGTTGTTACGGATATTCGGTAATTAAAAATACCCTGTATCGTTTTATATAACGATACAGGGTATTTTGATCAGAAAATTACGGACAACAGCATTTTAAAACGCTCCTGTCCGTATACGGCATGGGGAATTCCGGCAGGCATTATTATACTTTCACCGACATTAAGAATATACGGCTTACCGTCTATAGTTATTTTTCCGATGCCGTCCAGTACGGTTACCATTGCGTCTCCGCCGGACTCGTGCGTGCTTATTTCTTCATCTTTTTCAAAAGCGAAGAGCGTAAGGCTGACATGCTCGTTCTGCGCCAGCGTTTTACTGGCAACCTGACCGTCCTGATACGCTATCTCATCTTTCAGACATAAAATTTCGGACTTTTTTATGTTTTTCATTTTGCCTTCCATATATATTCCTCCTTTTTAAATAAAGTATAACCTAAACTGTATAAAAAGTATGTTGTAAATACAACAAGCCTTAGATTATTTTTATTGTTTCCATACTCTTATCTGAAAAACCGTGAATATGACGTCCATCCTTTATCGCTTCCGATATGAATTCATAGATTTCTTCGGTTATGACTTCACCGGGGTATATTACGGGTATTCCCGGAGGATAGGGAGCTATCATTTCCGCGCTTACTTTTCCAACTGAATCTTTAAAGTTAGTACGGGTAGATTTTGCAAAAAATGCCTTTCTTGGAGTCATAGCTATTGGCGGCATGGGAGGAAGTGAGAACTCCTTAATTTTTCCCGTATTTACTGTAGCGGCTATTTCCTTTACCGCGTTTATTAAACGGTCTGCGTCCTCATAAGAATCCGAACTGCCTATTATCGAGACTACGTTATAATTGTCAGCCATTTCACAGCATATATTGTACTTTTCAAGAAGAATTTCCGACAGAGAAAAACCGCTTATTCCTTTGACCGAAAATATGATTCTGGTCTTATCAAATGAAAAAACTTCGTTTCCGTCAACATTTTCGGGACAGCTTACGCCATCAATTGACGATAGAGCGGAACGGATGTATGAGGTGATATCGAGCATACGGCATACCGCCGTTCTTCCGTTCAGCGCAGCATTTTGTCTTGCCGCGTCCAAAGAAGCCATAAGTATATAGGACGGACTTGTGGACTGTACTATTTTTAAAGCGGCGTCAACCTTTGAAATATCGACAAGAGAACCTTTTACATGAAGCATGGAACTCTGCGTCATGGAATTAAGGGTCTTATGCGTGCTTTGCGAAACCATATCCGCTCCGCAGGAAAGAGCTGTTTTCGGCAGTTTATCGGAAAAAGCAAAGTGGGAGCCGTGCGCCTCGTCAACCAGAAGCAAAGCGCCGTGAGAGTGGCAGATATCGGCTATTTTTTGTAAGTCGCTTCCGATTCCGTAGTATGTGGGGCTTGTAAGTATGAACGCCTTTATATCGGGGTGATTTTTAAATGCGAGTTTGACTTTTTCGGGAGATATACTGCCGAATGCGGAGAAAACACCGCTTATTTCGGGTTCTATGTAAACGGGAGAGGCTCCGCTTATTATCAGACCCATGAGAACGGATTTATGACAGTTTCTGGCTACAAGTATTTTTTCGCCTTCGCATACGGATGATATTATCATTGCTTCATTGGCGCATGTTGTACCGTTTACAAGGAAAAAAGTACGGTCGGAACCGAAAAGCTCGGAAGCGAGGCTTTCGGCTTCTTTTATTGCGCCGTCGGCTTCGTGCAAATCGTCTGTAAGAGGCGTTTCCGTCAAATCATACTTCAGAACGGTTTTGCCGAAAACTTCCGTAAAAGACGAGGAGGCTCCTTTACCTCTGTGATGGGACGGTATACGGAAGTAGGCGGGAGATATTTTATCAAAATTTTTCAATGCGTCTACCAGAGGGGTTTTTGTTTGGTCGGTACCCATAAATTTCACTTCCTAAAACTAAATTATTACTCAGTCTATCATATAAATGAGATAAATTAAATGATTTTTTAATTTGTTTATGTTATAATGCTATGATAGGTTAATTATGTAATCCAACTGGATTTTTATGAGGTGATATAATGGCACAGAAAAAGACGGCGGCCAAGAAAACAACAAAAAAAGCCAATGTCAAATCGACCGGTAAAAAACGGACGAATACGAAAAACGGAGGACGAAAGACGACTTCGTCAAAAAATACAAAAAAGAATACACGAAAAACAACGCCGAACGCATATGATGACAGCGGCGTTTTTGATGAGGTAATAAGTCTTATTATAATAGCCGTATCAATAGTAGCTATCATAAGTTTGTTTACAGATAAAATAGGCATAGTCGGAGACCTTATAGGAAGTCTGCTTAAAGGCGCTTTCGGTCTGGGTGGTTTTTTCCTGCCGTTTATAGTAATCGTTCTATGCGTATGGTCGCTTTTCAGTGAGGAAAGGTACGGAATAAAGTTTAAAATAGGAGCTTCGGCTCTTTTTGTAGTATGTATGGCTTCGTTTGCCCACGCCATAACGCTTGGGGATCAGGTTGTAAAGGCGGCTAATCTGTTTGCAAACGGAAGCGCTGGCAACGGAGGTCTTGTCGGAGGTATTATCGGAGGAACTATGGTGAAATACTTCGATAAACTGGGAACATATATAATACTTGCCGTGCTTATTATAGTTTCGGTTGTAATGGGAACGGGACTTTCATTTTTTGACGGAGTTGAAAGTGCGGCGCGCTATGTGGGCGACAGCGGCAAACGAAGAGAAGAACGGGTGAAGGTACGAGCCGAGAAACTGAAAGTAAAAGAAACAGAGAGAGAGATAAAACAGGCGGAAAGAGCCGAAAGAGTAAAAAAACGCAAGGAAGTATTCAACATACTTATGGATAAAGACGGCTTTGACGCAGGGGAAAAAGGCGGATTTGCAGGAGGCAACGACTCAATAATCATCGGCGGAGAAAAAGAGGAAGAACTGTATCCCGACGGACAGATGCCATCGGATTACCTTGTAAGAAACATAGCAAGGCATACCGGTACGGCAAAGCCCGAAATGGATATAAAAAATGACGATAACGGAGCCGTAATACAGTTTAATAAAGACAGAGGGATACAATGCGTCATAAGCAACGGTGATTTTGATGAGGATTCTGCGGAAGATGAGACCGAAATAGAATTTGAAATAAACGGAATACCCGAGGACGCTGTTTTGGAAGAGGTTTCCGAAGATGAAATAGAAAGGGAATGTCTGGAAACCAAAAATGAAATTATTACAAAGGGGGCTTCCAAAGAAGGGTATATGCCTCATAAACTCGGAGAAAACAGTATTGACAGCGGTATAATCGGCGGAGACATATATACGCCCGACGAGATGAAAACGGTAATGGGGGTGGACGGAGATAAGGCGGAGCCTGAAAAACCTGTGAAAACAGATTATAAATTTCCTCCCATAAGCATTTTAGGGAAAGACCCCCAGGCAGGAACGACTCAGTCGAAAGCACAGATGTTGGCAACGGCACAGAAACTGGAAGATACTCTTAAAAGTTTCGGTGTAAACGCAAAGGTAATGCAGATAAATCAAGGCCCTACGGTTACAAGATATGAGGTTTCTCCGAGCCACGGAGTAAAGGTAAGCAAAATAGTCAACCTTGCCGACGATATAGCGCTTAACCTTGCGGCAAGCGGAATAAGAATAGAGGCTCCTATACCCGGAAAGGCCGCCGTAGGAATAGAGGTCCCTAACAAAGAACAGCAGTCCGTATATCTCAGAACCGTTTTGGAGTCGGAACAGTTTAAAAAATTTCCTTCAAAATTGGCGTTTGCCCTGGGACAGGATATAGCCGGAAATGCGGTCGTAACCGATATAGCGAAAATGCCGCATTTGCTCATCGCAGGCGCTACCGGCTCCGGAAAGAGCGTATGTATAAATACTCTTATTACAAGTATTATTTATAAGGCAAAACCCGATGAGGTAAAGCTTATTCTTGTAGACCCTAAGGTGGTTGAACTCAGCGTATATAACGGTATACCGCATCTTATGATACCGGTCGTTACAGACCCTAAAAAAGCGGCGGGCGCTCTTAACTGGGCGGTAAGGGAGATGCTTGCCAGATACAACTCCTTTGCGGAACATTCCGTAAGGGATATAAAAGGTTTTAATGCTATGAAAGCCGAAAAGGGCGAGTCGGATTTTATGCCGCAGATAGTTATAATAATAGACGAGCTTGCCGACCTTATGATGGCTTCTCCGAAGGAAGTAGAGGACAGTATCTGCCGTCTGGCACAGATGGCAAGAGCTGCGGGAATACACCTTATTATAGCTACACAAAGACCTTCGGTTGACGTCATTACAGGAGTAATAAAGGCTAATATACCGTCAAGACTTGCCTTTGCGGTATCGTCGGGAATAGACTCGAGGACAATACTTGACATGAACGGTGCGGAAAAACTTCTCGGAAAGGGAGACATGCTGTTTTATCCGACAGGCATGAGTAAGCCCGTAAGAATACAGGGAGCTTTTGTAACTGACAAAGAAGTTGAAAATATTGTGGATTTTCTGAAAAAAGAAAGCAGCGGTACAGATTATAACGAAACGGTTATGGAAGAAATTTCTTCCGCCGTTAAAACGGGAGGCGGCGCAGGAGAGCATGATGAATATTTTGACAACGCCGCAGACCTTGTAGTAAATAAAGAGAAAGCGTCGGTTTCCATGCTCCAGAGGCAGTTCAGAATAGGATATAACAGAGCTGCAAGGCTTATGGAAGAACTGGAGGATGCGGGAATAGTCGGTCCTGAAGACGGAAGTAAGCCGAGAAAGGTGCTTTTGAATAAAGCGCAGTTGGAGGCATACAGAAACGGCGAATAAATTTGTTTTATATTACTGAAATACTAAAACAAAATGTTTTATATATTCGGTACAAACGGAAAACATTTTAACATTGGGAGTGATATTGTTTGAAAGCAAACATAGCATTTATTTCACTTGGGTGCGACAAGAACAGAGTGGACAGCGAGGTAATGCTCGGCATATTAAAGGAAAGGGGATATAATCCCGTTTCCGACGAAAGCGATGCAGACATTATAGTTATAAACACATGCTGTTTTATTAAAGACGCCCTTGAAGAAAGCATAGAAACGATAATCGAAACGGCTCAATACAAAGAAGAGGGAAAATGCCGAGGAATTATCGTTGCAGGCTGCCTTGCACAGAGATATGAAAAAGAGATTTTTGAAGAAATGCCGGAGGTAGACGCCGTAATAGGAACTGCCGCATACGAATCGGTTGCGGATGTTGCGGACAGAATACTCGGCGGTGAAAAGAGGATAAAAGTAATAGAGGATATAGATACGTATATGAATGAGGAAAATGCGGGAAAACGCATTATTTCCACATCGGGACATTACGCTTATCTGAAAATATCCGAAGGCTGTGATAACCATTGCACATATTGTATTATACCGAAACTGAGAGGTAAACACCGTTCAAGGACTATGGAAAGCCTTGTGGAAGAAACAAAACAGCTTGCGGAGGCAGGCGTAAAAGAGCTTCTTGTGGTTGCGCAGGATACTTCAATATACGGCAGAGATATTTACGGAAAACCTATGCTGCACGAACTGCTTAAAAAGCTTTGCGCCGTAGAGGGAATAGAGTGGATAAAGCTGTTGTACTGCTATGCAGAAACTCTTACGGACGAAACTATACAGGCAATGGCGGAAGAGGATAAGATTTGCAAATATATAGATATTCCCATACAGCACGGAAGCGATACGGTTCTGAAAAGAATGGGAAGGAGATCGTCAAGAAAGCTGATAACGGATAAAATAGCGGCGCTCAGAAAGGCTATGCCCGATATTTGCATAAGAACGACGATAATTACGGGATTCCCCGGAGAGACTGAAGAAGAATTTGAGGAGCTTGCGGATTTTGTCAAAGAACTCAGATTTGATAAGTTGGGAGTATTTACATATTCACCCGAAGAAGGAACACCGGCTGCCGAGATGAAAGACCAGATAGATGAAAGGGTAAAAGAAGAACGTAAGGACTACATTATGGAACTTCAAAAAACTATATCTGCCGAAAAGTGTTCCGATATGAACGGAAAGACAATAAGAGTGATTGTTGACGGAAAAATTCCCGAAGAGGGCATATATTGCGGCAGAAGTTATAAAGACGCACCCGACATAGACGGACTTGTGTTCTTTAAAAGCGATTATGAAATAATGTCGGGAGACTTCGCAGACGTTAAAATCAACGAAGCCAGCGATTACGATCTTATAGGGGAGGCTGTTTACTGATGTCTATGAATTTACCTAATAAACTTACTATATTTCGAGTTATATTGATACCCGTATTTATTATAGCGTTGATGTCGGGCATAATTCCCGAACCTGTTAACAGATATGTCGGCGTAGTGATATTCTGCGTCGCTTCATTTACGGATTATCTTGACGGACATATAGCGAGAAAATATAATCTCGTTACTAATTTCGGAAAATTTATGGATCCGTTGGCTGACAAACTGCTTGTATCTTCGGCGCTTATTTGTATGATAGAGCTGGGATTCCTTCCTGCGTGGATTGTAATTATAATCATAAGCCGAGAATTTATTATAACGGGATTCAGACTTATTGCCGCGGAAGGCGGACTTGTAATAGCGGCAAGCTGGTGGGGAAAAATAAAAACGGTTACGCAGATGCTTATGATAATATTAGTACTGCTTGGAGTAGGCGGAATTATAGGAAATATTCTTATAATACTCGCAACTGTATTTACGGTAATTTCGGGCGTTGATTATATAGTGAAGAACATCGGCGTACTTAAAAACTGATTCGGAGGCCTTAGCATGAATGCGGAAATACTTGCAGTCGGAACGGAAATTCTTCTCGGAGACATTGTTAATACAAACGCACAGTATATAGCGCAGGGATTGGCAGAACTGGGAATAGACGTATTTTACCAAACAGTTGTCGGCGATAATCCCGACAGAATGAAAACAGCCATGAACATAGCCTTTGAAAGAGCCGACATTATAATAACTACGGGAGGCCTGGGACCAACCGGGGACGACCTTACAAAGGAAATAGGAGCGGAATATTTCGGACGAAAACTTATTCTGGATGAAAAAGCCCTTGACAGAATTAAAAAGTTTTTCGATAAAATGAAAAGACCGATGACCGATAATAATGTTAAACAGGCTATGGTACCGGTAAATTCTACCGTTATGTATAACGAAAACGGAACGGCGCCGGGGATAATAATAGAGGACAATAATAAAATTCTGATTATGATGCCGGGACCTCCGAAAGAAATGAAACCTATGTTTTCCAAGCAGGTAAAGCCGTATCTTGCGTCGAAGCAGAACCATACCCTTGTATCGAGAACACTGAGAATTGCCGGAGTCGGAGAAAGCGCAATGGAGAGCATGGTCAGAGACATGATAGACAGACAGAGCAACCCAACCATAGCGCCGTATGCAAAGGATACGGAGTCGATTTTGAGAATTACGGCCAGTGCAAAGACAACTGAGGAAGCCGAGAAAATAATTGAGCCGATTGCCGAAGAAATATACAGGCGTTTCGGAGATTCCGTTTATGCAGAGGGAGAAACCTCAATTCAGGAGACTGTAGCTAAAATACTTATCGACAAAAAAGTTATGATTGCAGTTGCCGAAAGCTGTACAGGCGGACTGGTTGCCGCAAAATTGATAGAATATCCGGGCATATCCGAGGTTTTGTTGGAGGGAGCCGTAACCTACAGTAATGAGGCGAAAAAACGCAGACTTGGAGTAAAAGACGAGACTTTAAGCGCATACGGAGCTGTAAGCGCAGAGACTGCCGCCGAGATGGCAAAAGGGATAGCGATGACGTCGGGCGCGGATATAGGCGTTTCAACAACGGGGGTAGCAGGACCCGGACCGTCCGAGGGAAAGCCGGAAGGACTTGTTTATGTCGGGGTATACATGGGCGGTAAGTCGTATGTAAAAGAACTGCATCTGGCAGGAAAAAGAAACGTAATCAGGGAAAGAGCAGCATACTCTGCCCTTGATTTTTTAAGAAGAAAATTGATACTTGACTAATAGAAATACCTGTTCTATAATGAGAACATAATTTCGTTATAGTTGGAAGGAGTAAGATTGCCGTGGCTGAGAAAAAAACCAATCCTAAGGATTTCAGTAAATTTGACGATAAAGGGAAAGCTCTTGAAGCAGCCCTTGCTTATATAGAAAAACAGTATGGAAAAGGCGCCGTTATGAAGCTCGGCGACGAGCCTGTGAAAGCAAACGTGGACGTAATACCTACGGGATGCTTGAGTCTTGATATTGCTCTGGGAGTAGGGGGAGTACCGAGGGGAAGAATAATAGAGATATTCGGACCGGAATCATCCGGTAAGACGACAATAGCTCTCCACCTTGTGGCGGAAGTTCAGAAAATGGGCGGATTAGCGGGATATATAGATGCCGAACATGCCCTTGACCCGATTTATGCAAAGAATCTCGGCGTAGATACAAATAATATATATCTTTCACAGCCAGACGACGGAGAACAGGCGTTGGAAATAGCTGAAACAATGGTTCGTTCGGGAGCAATAGACATTGTCATTGTCGACTCCGTTGCGGCTCTTGTACCCCGTGCGGAAATACAGGGCGAAATGGGTGAATCCCACATGGGACTGCAAGCAAGACTTATGTCCCAGGCGCTCAGAAAGTTGACGGCTTTTACAAACAAATCGAACTGTACGGTAGTATTTATAAATCAGCTTAGAGAAAAGATAGGCGTTACATTCGGAAATCCGGAAACGACAACAGGCGGACGCGCGCTTAAGTTCTATGCTTCCGTGCGTATAGACATAAGAAAAGCCGACGTGATAAAAGTGAACAACGAACTTGTCGGAAACAGAACAAAGGTTAAGATAGCCAAAAATAAAGTTGCGCCTCCGTTCAAAACTACGGAGTTTGATATTATGTACGGAAAAGGAATATCAAGAGAGGGAGACACACTCGATTTAGCTACTGAGCTTGACATAATTAATAAGAGCGGAGCATGGTATGCTTATAAGGATGAAAAAATAGGTCAGGGTCGAGAAAATGCGAAAAAATATCTCCATGAACACCCGGAGGTGCTTGACGAAATAGAAAAGCAGGTAAGAGACCACTACGGACTTAATGAAGAGGCAAACAACGGTGAAAAGCCTGCCGCAGAAACCGAAAAAACAGAAAAGACAGAAAAGCCCAAAAAGGCTAAAAAAGCCGAGGTAATAAGCGAAGACGATGAGGATATACTTATAATTCCGTCGGACGCATATACTCTGGAAGATGAAGACGAAGAGCGATATGAAGAGGGATATGAAGAGGAATAAGCCGAAACCATGACAGTAACAAGAATAGAGCAGCAGAAAAAAAATAAATCCAGGTATTCGGTTTATATTGACGGAGAGTTCGCTTTCGGACTTATAATGGAGGACATACTGTATTTTAAGCTGAAAGAGGGCGAAGAAATACCGACGGCAACCTATGAATATATTATGGACACGACTTTGTATATAAAGGCGCAGGACGCAGCCATAAGGTATTTGGGATACAAAATGCGGACGGAAAAAGAAATTGCCGTCAAGCTGAGGGAATATGAGTATCCTGAGGATATAATACGGAGAGTAACGGAATTCCTTAAAAAGTACGAATATGTAAACGACGAAGAGTATTGCGGAAAGTACATAAAGGAAACCATGAAACTCAGACCGAAGGGAAAATTCCTCATAAAAATGGAATTGAAAGAGCGTGGAATAAAAGAAGAAGTCATAGACGAGGCTTTGGAAGAGGCGGAAATAGACGAACAGCCGTTGGCAGAAGCTTTGCTTGAGAGAAAGTATGAAGATTTCGCCAATATGGACAGAAAAGAATTATCCAGGGTTTACGGATTTTTACAAAGAAAGGGATTCTCCTACGGAGTAATCAAAGCCGCCGTTGCCAGCCTTGCGGAAAAAGGAATATAATATTATAATAACAAGGGAAAATCCATTGGATTTTCCCTTGTTCAGCATTATTTAACTTCATGGTCGGAGGAGAAAATGGGTTATTATTTAAGAGAATTGGTGAATCTTAGGAAAGACTTTACAGATTCATATAATGAGAAAAGATATGCCGACGCAATAGATATCGGCAATAAAATAACGGAGCTTTATAAAAATAACAACGCTTGTAATACGGAATCTTACGCCGATGATATAAACAACCTTGCGATAGTGTTTGATGATGTTCATATATATGACAGAGCTAAAGAACTGTACAAAGAGGCTGCCGGGATAAAAAAAGAACTGCTTGGGGAAAACAGCATGTCTTATCTGAATACGCTGACAAATTTCGGAGTTCTTTTAAGTTCATCGGGAGATTTTTCCAAGGCGGAGGAAGTGCTTAAAACCGTCAGCGGAAGGATAAAGGAAAATGAAGGCGAGCACAGTGTAAAATATGCCGACAGTTTATATAATCTCGGCAATATGTACGCAGATTGGGGAAAAACGGAAAAAGCCGTTGAAATATTGACGAATGCTCTTGAAGTCGCAAAGAATATCAAAAATTATGAAATGAGCGATTTTTTGGATATACATGTCAGTTTAGCCGATGCGTGCAGAAAATACGGTAACTACAGAAGAGCGCGCGACGAGTATGGAAGAGCGGCTAAAATATCCGAAAAAATAAACGAGGCCGACAGTTATTTTAAAATGACATATCTTCTAAACTCGGCTCTTGTATGCCAAAAGGCAGAAAAGTTTGAAGACGCGGCAAAGCAGTATGAACAGGCTGTAGCTGTGCGTGAAAGGCTGATGGATACAAAACATCTTGATTTTATTTCCGTCCTTAATAACCTTGCGTTGATGTATAATCTGAATAAAGAACATGAGAAAGCTTTGGATGTACATAAAAGGGTTCTTTCGCTCGTTGAAGAAATGCTGGGAAAAAATCATGTGTTTTACGGTGATGTTGTAACAAATATCGGTGTAGACTACTGTGCTTTGGGAGATTTGGAAAAGGCGATAGAATACCATAACGAAGCGTTGGAAATGAAAGAGAAACTGGTCGGTGAGAATCATCCGCATTATATACTTACGCTTATCAGTCTTGCCGAAATTTATGAAAAATCGGAAAAGTATGACCGGGCTATAGAATTACAGGAAAAAGCCTTGGAATTGAAAAGAAAAAATATGGGCGAGATAAGCGAACCGGTCGGGGAGTCTCTGATAGCGCTTGGAAGACTGTATATGAAAAAAGGCGACAATCTGAGAGCGCAAGGCTTTTTTATGCAGTCCCTTATAATGAACAAAGACATTATAATAACAGGCGGCATAAAAGTAAGAGGCTATGCGGAAAATATAAGGCTTATGGCCGAGGCTTGTTGTAACATGGGCGAATCCGATAAAACGGTTCGGTTTTGCGAAAAATTGATTGAATACAGGGAGTCGGAATACGGAAAAAGACATCCGAAATACGCAAAGGCTTTATATGACAGCGCTGAACTGCTGATAAAGCTTGATTTATATGTCAAGGCTGAGGAATATCTGCAATCGGCAGAGGAAATTGCGGAAACTATGATAGGAACGGACACACCGTTTTTTATCAGGTGTATTTGCACCCATTGTAAAGTTTTGTATAAGATGAAAAAATATGAACAGGCTGCCGATAAATTGAAAAAAGCCGTATCCCTGCATAAAAAATATTCGTCTGACAATACGGAGTTTTTAAAGCTTATGTTTATGCAGGCCAAAACTCAATATATACTCGGGTACAAGCAGAAAGCCGAAGAAATTATATTTAGGGCAGAGGGTATAGCCTCAAGAAGCGATGGTATTGATAAAGCTGTTATTGCGGCAGAAAAGGCTGATTTTGCATCGGAACTCGTTTCGGGAGGAGACAGCGAAAAAGCCGTTGATATGTTCGAGAAAATATACAATGACCTGGATAAAGAAAATAAGAGCGTCATGTACAACGTAACATTAAAATGGGCAGAAGCCGAGAAAATACTCGGAAAAAATGAAAACGCAGCCGACTTGGCGGTCAAAGCGTTGGAGTATGCTAAAAACACAGGAGAAAAATGCGAAGCGGAAATACTTGCGGCTAAAGCGATGACAGCTTTGAACAGAGCCAAAGAAGCAGGTGAAAGACTTGAAAAGTTGCTTCCGTCAATATCGGAAGAAAGCTCCGATTTTATAAAGTATGCTTCTGAAGTATACTGCCTTTTGGGAGCGGCATTTGAAAACGAACTTGAAAAATCAATGGATTATTTTGAGAAGGGGCTTGCGGAGGCAAAAGCAAGAGAGAATATTCCGACAGAGGAATACTGCGACTTTCTGAAAAAAGCTTCCGAAACGGCTGCAAAACTTAATAAATATACGAAGGCAACCGAATATTTAAGCGAGACCGCTCTCATTGTAAGGAGAGATTACGGAGAAAATACGGAGTTTGCGGATATACTTGCAAAAGCCGGAGAACTTTATATGTTGCAGGAAAGGTACGCAGACGCCGTAACCATGTATGATAAAGCGGCGGAACTTTACGCAGGACTGTTCGGAAAAGAAGATGAAAAATACTGCGATATGGTAATAAACGGTTGCAATGCTTTGATAAAAGATGAAAAATATAATGAAGCGGCTCAGAGAATAGAAAATGCCGACTCATTTTGCGGAAGAGAGGAAGAGTTTAAACGACTTCTGACATCGGCATATAAGTCTATGGGTGCGTTTGGAAAGCTTGTAAAATTAAAAATGGCAAAAAATATGGGAAAATCGAAAAAATAAGAGGAAGCATTGTTGACACATAAATTCAACTATGATATTATATCTAAGTGTGTTTAGCCGCTCGAAGAGGTTGGAAATTCGGACAAAGTGTTCGGATACCGTATTCGGCGAGTAAATTGCGAGGAGGTGTATATATGTACGCAATTATCGAGACAGGTGGAAAGCAGTACAAAGTATCTGAAGGCGATGTAATCAAAGTTGAGAAGCTTGCTGTTGAGGCAGGTTCAGCTTACGCTTTTGATAAAGTACTTGCAGTTTCAGGAGACAACGGTATTTCTGTAGGAGCTCCTTACGTTGAAGGCGCTAAGGTTGCAGCTACTGTTATCGGCGATGGTAAGGCTAAAAAGGTTGTTATTTACAAATACAAATCTAAAAAAGGCTTCCATAAGAAAAAAGGCCACAGACAGCCTTACACAATGCTTAAAATTGACTCAATCGCTCTTTAATTATTATGATTCGTGTAAATGTATTTCGTAATAAAACAGGAGATATTTACGGTTTCCGTCTGAAAGGTCATGCGGATTTTGCCGAAGAGGGAAGCGATATTGTATGTTCCGCCGTGTCGGTGCTTACAATAAATACAATCAATTGTATCGAGCTTTTTACTTCCGAAAATTTTGAATGCGAGACCGATGAAAAAAAAGGCGGATATCTCAGCCTTAATCTGCCGGATACAAGGCAGGGAAAGGCAAACTGCGACGTTCAGTTGCTTTTAAAGGCAATGCTGAACGGACTCAACGATATTGAAAAAGAATATGGTTGCTATATATCGATAAACGAGGAGGTGCACTGAAATGTTAAAATTAAACCTTCAGCTTTTCGCTCATAAAAAAGGTATGGGTTCTACAAAGAACGGCCGTGATTCAAAGTCAAAAAGACTTGGCGCAAAACGCGCTGACGGACAGGTTGTAAGAGCCGGTAATATCTTATATACACAGAGAGGAACAAAAATCCATCCCGGCAACAATGTAGGCATCGGCGGCAACGATTCGCTCTTTGCTCTTATTGACGGACGTGTTAAATACGAAAGAAAAGGCAAAGACAAAAAACAGGTTTCTGTTTATCCTGTAGAAACAGTGGAAATCGCAGAATAATCAAGCATGAAGGTTTCAAATGGAGTCATTTGAAACCTTCTTTTGTCTTAAGCTGGCCAAAGGCAGTCGATGGGATCGGTTTTGGCGAACTTACGGCAGAATTATATTTTTGAAAGGTAAGATTAAACACATAGGCTTTTTATTTAGTACAGAGAGGTGAAAAAGCATGTTTGTAGACAGAGTTAAAATCCACATAAAGGGCGGAGACGGCGGCAACGGCTGCGTTTCGTTTTACAGAGCGAAATATATAACCCATGGAGGTCCTGACGGCGGAGACGGCGGAAAAGGAGGAAGCATTATTTTTGTCGGTGATGAAAATATGAATACTCTGATGGACTTCAGATACAAAAGAATGTATAAGGCGGAACCGGGACAGGACGGCGGAAAAAGAAACCGTTTCGGTAAGGACGGGGAAAACCTTATAATCAAAGTTCCTAAGGGAACGGTCGTAAAGGAAGCTGCGACAAACAAGATTATGGCGGACATAACCAAAAACGGAGAGGAAAAGGTCGTTATCAGAGGCGGACGAGGCGGAAGAGGAAATCAGCACTTTGCCACACCTACAAGACAGGCTCCCAGATATGCGGAAATGGGACAGAAATCCAAGGAATATGACGTCGTTTTGGAGCTTAAGCTTATTGCCGACGTCGGACTTATAGGATTTCCCAATGTAGGTAAGTCGACATTTCTTTCTATGGTTACAAACGCCAACCCCAAAATAGCCAATTATCACTT
>ENA-ORSX01001379-ORSX01001379.1-human-gut-metagenome-genome-assembly--contig:-NODE-1379-length-17816-cov-3.575868_pt1 | contig 17816 bp, 13 predicted proteins | sample MGYA00241904_ERZ509172 | MGnify/ENA primary metagenome ERZ509172 (study PRJEB26280, sample SAMEA2338795) | human gut metagenome | biome: human gut; feature: human-associated habitat; material: faeces...
GCGGGCATATATGCCAAGCATGCACCCGCGCGCATTGTCGAACATGCAGGAGGAGCTGGAAGCCGCCAGCTATCTCTTTTTTTCCGAGGGCGATTACCGCAGCGCATATAACACGTTTGTTTCGCTCTACAACCGGGGGCACTATCAGCCCGAGGTGATGGAGATCATGACACAGGCGTTCTATCTGCCCAATGTGCAGGAGCAGATGGTGCGCTACCAAAAAAACTGCGCGGCGCTGCGCAAGTATCCTTATCTGTTCCGGCAGGATTTTCCGGCGTTTGACGATCTGCCGATTTTGTTTTTCCCGTTGGAAGAAAACAGCTATTTCCCCTTTCCCTTGGATGCCCGGCAGTTTGAGGACTGCGTGAATGTGTGCGATCCGGTGATCGACCGCAACTTTTTCCATGATCTTGAAAATCCCATCCTTGCAAAGGATGTTTACTCCCAGTATCAACTGGAATATTTGTATGACAATGTGCGCAAAAGCGAATGGGTGGGGCGTGACAACCACATCTATCTGCACTATACGGATTGGGCGCGGTTCTGCGCCTATCTGGCATGTTTGGACTTTACCGCGCTGCTGAAAGCCAAAAAATTCGTCTTTTTGTTCGGGGAGGAGGTCAGCCGCTACCCGATCGACTTTGCCGCCGATTTTGGAATCGATTACAGCCGGTATCCGGTAAAGCCCATCACTTATGACGAGGTGACGCGGCTGATTTGGCACACGCAGTTGGCCACGCACAACGGCGGCGACTTTTTTAACGAAATTTTCCACCGGCACCCCAATCTGCTGACCACGGAATCCCCGATTTACTCCAAGCTGATGGAGGCACTGAAGGAGCGCAAGAGTGAACTGATCCGGCAGACGCCGCGCGGGCAAAAGGGGAAGATCCGGCGGCTGAGCGATAAGGACGTGCTGGTCGCCTATCTGTTTTCGCGCGAGGATTCCTGCGACGGGATCGACTTCGGCTCGCGCATCTGCCCGGCGGTGTTGTTCCAACCGCACTTTGAAATGATACAATATCATGTTTTGGGATATGCAAAGCGCCAGCTTTCGACCCTTGCTTCGCAGCAGTATGAGGAACTGAAAAATTCCCCGATGCTGCAGGGCTTCAAATATATCAAAACCTTTACGCCCATGCGGCGCATTACCACCAGCTATGCGGCAACCGTCAGGTTTATGCAACAGCAGGTAACAGGGGAGCGAAATTGTAGAGGAGATGAGCATCCGATTCTTTTTGATGAAATCACCAACCGTCTGCAAAACCGCAGCTTTATGATCGACCCTGCCGACCGGCTGTATCGGGACAGCGTGCTCGTCCGCTTTGAGGACGCCAAGCTCAACCCCAAGGCTACCTTTACCGCGCTGGCGGATTTTTTGGATATTCCCTATACGCACAGCATGACCTACTGCTCGGGCGCGGAGGGGCTTGATCCGGAATCGCTGGCAGGCAACGTCCGCGGCTTTGATCCCGCTGCGGTGTATAAAACCTATGATGAATATGCCAACGCGGATGAACGCGCCCTGTTGGAGTATTTCCTGCGGGATGCGTATCAGGAATACGGCTATGACATGCTGTATTATAAGGGCGAGCCGGTGGATGAGCAGTGGGTACAGGAGCGGCTGTCGCGTCTGACGTGTCTGGATGGCTATATCGCCGAGTCGCTGCGCCTGAACCTGCGCAGTCGGGAGGGGGACGCAGCGCTGACGGAGGAAGAGATCGACGCGCAGTGCGATGCGTACCTGCAAACGGTTCACGATAACCGGGCCGGGCTGGTGATGCGCCTGCTGGAGGGACTGCGGTTTTATAATCAGCAGGGCGAACCGCTTCGGATGATGAAGAAGCTTGTGCTTGATCCCGCGCTGCTGGAACAGCCGCTTTATCATTGATATGGGGGACGGTATGGAACACAAAGGGACAGTTTATTTTTTTACCGGCCTGTCCGGTGCGGGCAAAACCACCTTGGGCGGGTTGTTTTATCAGCGGCTCAAGGCCACCAAGCCCAATGTGGTCTGCTTGGACGGAGACGAGATTCGACCCGTGTTCGGCGAGGACAGCGGCTACACGCAGGAGGATCGCGTGCGCTGGGCATCGCGTATTTTTCGGGTGTGCAAGCTGCTTGCCGATCAGGGGATTGACGTTGTGTGCTGTTCGATCGCTATGATTTCTTCGGTGCGGCAGTGGAACCGCGAGAATATCAGCAAGTATAAGGAAATTTACATTCGGGTAAAAAAAGAAACCCTGCTGACGCGCAACCAAAAGGGACTTTACACGGCCGGGTGCAATGTGGTAGGGGTGGATATCCCGTTTGACGAACCGCAAACCCCTGATTTGATCGTGCAGAATGACGGTGAACAAACGCCGCAGGAGTTGGTCGAGCAGATCGAGCGCAGCTTGTGGAAATGATATCCGCCGATGGTTCACCAAGGGGGTGAGATGATGGCATGGGCAGATTTACACACACATTCTGCGGCGTCGGATGGGCAATACTCGCCGTCCGATTTGGTGCGCAAGGCGCAGGCCGCGGGGGTAGAGGTGCTTGCACTGACCGATCACGACACACTCAGCGGAACAGAGGAAGCGCTGTGTGCAGGTAAGGCATGCGGCATTCGGGTCGTTCGGGGGATCGAGCTGGGAGCGAGTGAGCATCGCTACATGCACATTCTGGGGCTTGGCATGTCGGATGGAGGAAAAGCTTTGCCTGCGCTTTGCGACCGGCTGCAGCGCAGCCGCAATGAGCGGAAATACCGTATGATCACGTTTCTCCACGAAAAGGGGATTGACCTTTCGTTAGAGGACGTGGAACGGCTTGCCGGTGGCAGGGTGGTTGCAAGACCCCATTTTGCGCAGGTGATGGTGCAGCAGGGGTACGTATCCTGCGTGCGGGAAGCATTTGACAGATATTTGGATACAGAAGAGTATCAGAAAATCGAGCGTTTCAAAGCTTCGGCAGAGGTGTGCATACAGGCCATCCGCGCGGATGGGGGAAAGGCTGTGCTGGCGCATCCGTATCAACTGGAATGGGACACGGAAAAACTCGATCAGGCGCTTAAAACATTGAAAACAGCAGGATTGGATGGTCTGGAATGTTGGTATCCACGGCATACACGCCAAATGACAGAAGAATTTTTAGCGCTCGCCCGCAAATACGAGCTTTTTGTCAGTGCAGGAAGTGACTTTCACGGAGAAAGGATCAAGCCGGATATCCGGCTCCAGCCATGGAATGTGAATGTGGATTGGCTTGATTAACCATGATGCTCTTTCGCACCGGAACACAAGGGTTTACGTCCAAGGGATCGGCAAATATGTTCGGTCAGCAAGGGATGGACGAGCAGTGTGGGTGCCGTCTGTGACGCTTCCCCAAACGAAAGTACGGGGAAAGCGTTGTTCGCTTGGCGAACCAATCACAGAACCTTTTTCACGCAAGTATAAAAAATACGATGTAAGTAGCGGCAATCATCTGGATGACTACACCGATGCTGTGCACATCAGTGAATTTGCAGTGAAAGCAATGCAGTGGGCAAATGCTGAGGGGTTGATTAACGGCAAAACCTTAGAACAGCCTTCCATATACGCTCACGCGGAAAACTGGGCATATATGGAGATAGATAAGACCGCGGATGCAGATGTGTTTTTCATCTGTCTCATTGTTTATGGCGGAGGTGCTGACAGCTTCAATATGTCCATGGATGATGAAGCCACCAAGGGCGATTTCCTAGGAGCTCTCAATATGGAAATATGACCGAAATAACGGACAAAAAAACGACACAATTAAGATACATAACTACTTATTGCAATTTTATACTGAAAATGCTCCGAAATGTGGTATAATGAATAAAGAGAGGCATATTAATGCGAATCTTAAATCTTTCTCTGCGAAACTTTTGAAGCTTTCTGACCGGGACAAATCTTTGCAGTGCGTCCGTCAGACTGTCCAAGCGATACTGCTGGGCTTTGCGGATATGAGCGTGCGGCACAATCTGCTGTGATTGTCTGCGACAAAGAACGGCATAGCGTACAGCGTTGATTCGCTATCTGATGGCAAAAAATGTACCCTCGCTCTGTTAGGTGATCTCGCTCGTTGGCTGGCGTTGGCAAATCGGCACGCAGACACCCCGTTAGAAGTCAGTGGCATTGTGTGGATCGACGAGATCGAACTGCACATGCATCCGTGTTGGCAGCGCATGGTTTTGCCGGTGTTGAGAAAGACGTTTCCGAACATCCAGTTTATTGTTACGACACATTCACTGCAAGCTTTGGGGAAAGCTAGCAATGAGTATGACGTGTATATGCTCATGAACGAGGAGTATATGGAAAACGGCTCATTTAACCCGGCGTTCTAAGATTTGCGTTGCAGGGCATCCGATGCAATCGAAAATAATGATTTAGACACGGCGGAGTGTTTGATTGATGAGGTGAAGCAAATCGTTGGGCTGAACAATGCGACAGTTTTCAAACTGGAAGGACATCTAAAAAGAGGATGGTTGTTGTATGCGAAAAATCAGTAAGAAACCGCTTCCTTCCGCGATTGAGCAGATTCGCCTTGAACTGAAAAGCGGGTCCGCCGACTACGCCAGTGCCGTCGAGCGACTACTTGCTGAATGTAGTGTTCCTGCCGTCCCCGGTGTGACGCCGGTCGTTGCCATTGCAGAACGTCTGGGGTTTGGGGTATACAGCGCGAATTTTAAGAACGCTGATGCGGTGTGTACAATGTGCGATGCGTTCTCTCCGGTTAAGCCCTTCAACCAGCGGCGCGTAATCGTGGTAAATGCGAACGAGCAAGCCATCGGAAAACAGTTTGCAATCGCGCATGAGTTGGGACATTTTATGCTGCATTGTTCAGATACGCATGAGTTTTACGAGCGGTTGCCGAAAGAACTTCATTCTGGGCGGCGGAGTCAACAGGAGGACGAGGCAAACCGTTTTGCTACCGAGCTTCTAATGCCGAAAAGGGCGGTTCGTGTAGCTCTGGAAGATTTGCAGTTCTCACTCATGTCGGTTAAGGCGTGCTTTTTGTCGAAAACATTTTTGGTTTCGGAGAAAATGGCGTTGAAGCGGCTGGTGGAAATCGAAAATTTGCGATAAAAAAAGCCCCGGAGCTTGCAACTCCGGGGCTTTCGCGTGCCACCGCGGACGCTTACATCACTTTTGTCTACGGATATTATGGCTCAATGGCTCATATTAACGGCATTGGAAAGTATAATGGCTACACCGTTCCTGCACTGAAGTGCATGGAGAGCGTTACGTTATCGTCCGCAGCAGTGTTTATACTTCTTTCCGCTGCCACAGGGACACGGTTCATTCCTTCCAATTTTTCTATGCTTATGTATAACAGCAGCCTCGACCTCTGCAATTTCTTTTAGAAGGGCAAAGGGCCTGGTTCGAGAGACCGTGTTTTTCAAGGGAATTTCTTGGTATAGCGCTTTGAGCTTGCGTCGGGTGTAGACCTCCGGTATAAAATACGGCATGATACTATGCAGACAGCATATTGTAAATATTATACAGATATGCTATGCTATCAGCAGAACACTTTGCTATAAGTGTATATGAATGCTGTTTCTTTGAAAATAGCCAAAACTAAATTGTGAGGAGGAGTAAAGGTATGAGGAAGAGATTGCTGTCAACATTGTTGGCTGCGGCAATAACGCTGATGGCGATGCCTGTGGCATTTGCGGCACCAGCTACACTTGAGAAGCTGCCAACCCCACAGGTCACTTGGGTGACAGAAAATGGCATGGAAATCGCAGGACGCTATTTCATGGAAGGTCACTTAGTGTTTACTTGGACGGAGGGACTTAGTCCTGAATTCTACGTCGAAATAAAAGACGAGAAAGGCAGCGTCGTAGATTCGTATAAAGACGGAACAGATCCTTCAGGAACCGGCTGGAATCGAGTGCTTGTAGGATGGTATGCAGATAATCAGCTTGCTACTGGCACATATACTGCGGAAATAAAACTCTTAGGCGATGGTCAAAAATACAGCGATAGTGATATTGGTAAGTCGAAACCGTACCATTATATCGCACCGAACAAAGCGCTTACGAAACCCACCAATGCGCGTTGGGAGAACGGCGTTCCAACCTTCGATATTGCGCAGGATGAGCAAGCGAATGATTTATGGGTTTTTGTGCAATTCGGAAAAAAGCAATCTGATGGTACCATCAAGACGCGCAATTCCAAAGGAACTCAATGGAATGATCCTCGGCCATTGATCGATCGCTTCCAACAAGTTGTAAACCGTAACGGCGCAGGCGAATATTATTTCCGTGTCCGCTCGACTTCAAATGACATTCTCGAATGTCAGAATAGCCCTTGGTCTGAGTGGAGCGATGGTTATCAGGTGAGCGGAACGCCGGAAGGTCTGCAAGGTAATCTGGCGGAGATCAACAAGAATTTGACGACAGGACCGTCCGAGGATCAGAAGCAAGCCGCTATTGATGCAGTGCGTAAACTGAATCAAAATGAACTTGCAACCTCTATGGCGGCTGACCAAACAGATACCGGCGTGATAAAGCAGCTGCAGGAATTGGAGCAAAAGATAGGAAATAAAGTCACTGTGGAAGTAGCAGAGGATTCCGAATTGTCAATCAATGCGAATGGTGTAACAGTGGTTGGCGCAGTTCTTGGTGCTGCAAAGTTAAGTGAGCCTCCCAAGCTTACCATCAGCAAACCAAAAGAAACTTTGGATGTACCTCCGACATACAAAAATGATGTGCGTATGGATCTTTCCTTTGGAGAAACAGTTGCAAAAAATCCGGATGGAACGCTTGTAATCCCCGTTCGCATCACTATGCCAGTGCCAGAGAATATCCAGCCGGATAAGCTGAGAATTTTGCATTATCGCACGGATGGATCTCGTGAAACCATTAGATACCGATTGTCAAAGGATAAGAAAACCATTAGCTTTGTAGTGACCCACCTGAGTCCTTTTGTATTTGCGGAAGAAGTTGATGGCGTTGCTATGGTAGGCGATACGGTGCATCCTACACTGTCTGACGCACTGGAAGCAGTCAAGGAAAATGGTGGTACCATTACTCTGCTAAAGGATACCACTTTGGAAAATGCACAGTATTCCATCAATAAGCCTGTGATCATCACTGGCTCCGGAAAGATTTCCTGCGCAGCAGCAGCGGACGAAACGACGTGTGCTTTTGTCATTGAAGAAAATGGTAGTTTGACTCTGGATGGTGTGGAACTGGATATCAAGGGCACAAAAAACGCCGATGTGGATAATAACGGCACCGGCATTGATGTGCAATACGGCGGCAGCCTGATTCTGAAGAACAAGGCAGTTCTGAACCTGCATGATCTCGAGCGTGCAGTTATTTCCAGTAAGTCGAAAGAGTCCATGGAAGAACACCCCGGTCAGTTTACTATCAATAATAGCACATTCACTATTACCAACATTGACAGTAACGCTTCCAATGGCGGCGACTGGGAGATCAAAAACAACGCTGTTGTAACAGTAGATGGCTGTGGCGACCATGCGCTGATTGTAACGACTATGATGGTCGATCACTCCAATGTAACCGTTCGTAATGTCGGTCGTAGCGCAATTTATGGTAAAGAGCTGAACTTTAACGAAGGCGCAAACGTAACGATCAAACAGTCTGGTAACAAATTGCCCATTGCAGAAGGGGATAATAGCATTTGCCATGCTCCTTTGGAGGTCAATGAAAAAACGGGTGGTTCTCTTGTTGTTGCTTCTAACGCATCTGTAACCATTCAGGACTGTGTGAATAGTCACATGAATCCCAACAACACGGTTTATCTGCCCAGTAACGCAACCTACACGAACAACGGTACTGTAAATGCAACGGTCAAAACCGCAGAAGCACCGGAAGGTTCTTTTGTAGTCACGCTGGTAAGTAACGGCAAGACTGTTGGCATCGCGACTGTTAAGGAGAACGAAAAGTTCACCTTGCCGGAAGCACCCCGGAAGAGTAACTATACCTTTACTGGTTGGTCTGACGGTGCTAAGACCTACAAGGTGAATGATGAAGTGCCGATTACCGAAGCGGTTGTCTTCACAGCTCAGTGGAAATACAATGGTTCCTCTGGCGGTTCTTCCGTCCCAACCTATTCTGCAACCGTAAATAAGGCTGAAAACGGTTCGGTTGCCGTCTCTCCGAAGAACGCTTCCGAGGGCGCAACGGTAACTGTAACCCCCAAGCCCGACACCGGCTACGAGCTGGATAAGCTGGCTGTAACCGACAAAGATGGCAAGAAAGTGAAGCTCACCGACAAGGGCAACGGCAAGTTCACGTTTGAGATGCCGGCTTCCAAGGTAACGGTTAAGGCAACCTTTAAAAAGGCAGGGGAGAGCGGCAAGAATACCTTCACCGACGTATCTTCGATGGACTACTTCTATGATGCGGTTCTGTGGGCAGCAGAGAAGGGCGTTGCCTCCGGCATGACCGATAGCTTGTTTGCCCCGAACGCTTCCTGCACCCGTGCGCAGATGGTGACGTTCCTGTGGCGTGCAAATGGTTCGCCGGTTGTGAATTATGCAATGAAGTTCACTGATGTTCCTGCGGATGCTTACTATGCTGAGGCAGTTCGCTGGGCGGTATCCGAGAATATCACTTCCGGTATCAGCGAAACCGCTTTCGCACCGGATATGGCCGTGACCCGCAGTCAGACCGTGACCTTCTTGTATCGTGCGGCTGGCGCACCGGCTGTCAGCGGCGGCAGCTTTGCCGACGTGGACGCGAACGCTTACTATGCTGATGCAGTCGCTTGGGCGGTTGCCGAGGACATTACCTCCGGCACAAGCGAGACCACCTTCAGTCCGGATGCACCCTGCACCCGCGGCCAGATTGTGACATTCCTGTATCGAGATGTCGCGTAAATATTTGAAGGAATCATTGCAGGTTCTTGATTGTCTCTTCAATAGTTTCAGGCTACACTAATTGTGGCGAATGATTGGTTTTCGCAGTGTTTCTTCTTTCTTTTTGTTTTCACCAGCAGAACAGACAGGTCAAGTACCTGTCTGTTCTTTTATGTATTTTGCAAGTGCGCTTCAGCACTGCAGTATCTCGTTCATTCGGCATTCACATTGTGGATTGTGGGCACACCCATGCCACATCGTAAAATGCAGGTTTTCAGCGTAAACTGCACTTCGTCCCATGCGGAAGGTCGTGTATAATAAAATTAACATATTAGGTGCGCGTGACGCTCTCCTCGCACTGAAGTACGGGGCTTCAGCCACATGAGGACTGAATGCAAGATTAAGAAGCGTCGCGTTTATCTTGCTTTGAGAGATATAAATAGTAGCGCGAGGTGATATAGTGCAAGTCATTTTTGTTACGCAAGAGCAGTATACGTGGTTTGCGCCATTTTGCGGTGAACTGTCCGAAAAATCTAATCAGGTCATCTATGGCGCAGTGGATGAATCCAATGGTACAGCAGTCGGCGCACTAGTGGCATCTGTAGGAGATGCTGGGCTTGAAATTGATCAAATCTGTGTGGCGGATGCGTGGCGGCACAAAGGCATTGGGCGACAGATGTTGCGTGCTCTTCTTCTGGATGCCCGGCAGGCAGGGGGGATTCCATGTGTGCGAGCCCATTTATACGGAACAGTGTCTGCTAGCGCATCCCTGTTTCGCACAGTGGGATTTGTGATTGGCGAAAACCAAGATACTGTTTGTAGCTTTCCACTTTCTGCTATTCCTAAAAAGCTACTGGGAGATAGCCGAATTGGGCAAGAAAGTGTTATTCAACTGTCTGAAGTGCCCAGAGAGGTGCTGCACCGGTTTAATACGCGTGCGGTGTTAAGGGAGGTGTTGCCAATCCCACAGCCTGTGCAGGCATCAGATTACCAGAAAGAACTTTCGTTTGCTGTGCTGAATCGGGGGGAGATTGCTGGGCTCCTGCTCGCTGAGCAACTGGCGGACGAGTTGTATTTATCTTTTTTGTATGCTGCCCCTGACGCACCGCGTGCAGCAGCTGTTTTGCTACTGCACGCGGCACAAGTGGCGAAGGCGTTATATCCCGGAGATACCGTTGTAAACCTTATAACCGTTTCATCAACAGCCAGCATGTTGGTCGATAAGATTCTGCCTAATGTATTACGCCAACGCGGAATTACGGCAGAATACTGGTTGTAAAAATGACACTATGCAGGACAGCGGTCAAACGATCTATATGAGAGGTGCAATATGGGAAAAGATACTCCGGTCACGGCATGCGAACAGATGATGCAACAGCAAACGGAACATCAGATAATTGAAACTCAAGTGCAGACTGAGCAGACAACACAGCAACTAATGCAGGGCGAACAACCAACGCAACAGTATGAACACAGGCAGCAGAACCGGTACGCAACGAAGAGTATACAGCGCCTGCATGCCGCTCGCATGCGGCATGTAGTGCAGTTGGCACCGATACAGCAGACTGCTGAAATCTCACCTGATCCATATATAAATATGTCTGCGCGCGAACGCAAAAAAGCGATGCAGAGAGAGGAGCGGGCGCGCAAAGCAAATCAGAATGCGGCAAGAAAAAAACAGCAATCCGCCGCACGAATGTTCCAAATCCCACCCCAAGAGGCTGCACCCGATATGTTAAACTTAATGGAACAAGCCAAGGCTTTTTTTTCCAACCAGAAAACGCAAATGGGGCAGCCACTCGATCTGGTAGCAGTAAGTCAAATGAAGCTCGATCACACCTGCTTGGAGGATAGGGATTTTGTCAATACAGGTAAAACGATCGATTTAATAAAAGCGCTGCAGCAGCATGACACGTTGAAAAAGCTCTGGGACTTTCGGGAGCAGTATCGCGATCAGTGGAATGAACTTGATAATGAAATGCGTGCGCGATGCTCACTGCTTTTGGATCAGTTCCCGGCTTTTGACAAGTATTTGACTTGCGCCTGCAACTTGCGCAACCTGAATATCAATTATGATGATAATGGTGCAATGCGAGGGGTGCGGTATTTTAATTTCTCTGGAACATATCGAAAAATTGAAAAGCAGCATCGCTGTATGCGGGATATTTTAGAAGCTCGCCAGATGACAGAGGCATCTGATTTGGAGTATTATCGAACACGTGAAAGCCACCAGTTGACTATAGAGGAACGTGATGCATGCATTGCACAGGAAAAAGAAGCCTATCGTGCAAAATTTGGTGTAGAACAACCACTGATGAAGGATATGTCAACCTCAGAGCGCACGACTATGAAAAATGAATATCGAAGAGTTCCAGCAGCAAACAAAGAATCTGTCACGCGCGTATCCAAAGCATTTTTTGCCTATGCCAACCAGCGGGAGAAAAGTAGCTGGCCAGATATTGTCCAGAAGCAGTTAAGTACACGCGACATTATGATCGCGCGAGGAGCACAGAATGTGGAAATGTTTTCCGACTCATCATTTCTGAATGCCGAGCTTGAGCAGGCTGCGCAAATGCTAGATGACATTGAAACGTTGTGCAAGATGGATAAGACAAAGGATATTACCAATGCTAATTATGAGCAAGTGCTTAATCGGGTTTATCAGCATTTTGAACTATGCTTTGAACGATTCCACACGGATTTCGAGCAAGTACGGGCACAACTGAAAACTGCATTAACGCCAGAGGGGCTTATGGTGCAGCAAAGCGAGATCGGAAGATTCTACAGTTATTGGCAGGCACTTATGGAAGTTTATGGGCAGTCTCCATCCTTAACTGCTCGTATTCCAGAGGAGCAGCTACTCTACCTGCGTGGTATCTCACTGGTCATTTCCGGATATCCTAGCACATACTTGGATGGTGATTTCACACAGAATACAGTATCCGTCGGTGATGATTTGTGCTTCCGTGGCGATTTGTCCATCAATACGAATGAGATCGAAGATATAGCCCGTTCCAATGCGTTCATCAGTATACATACCTCTCTGGAAGACTGTCCACCAGACAGCCTGACCTATCGGAGTGCGGTTCAATATGCGGAATCAATGGGGCTCAGACCTGAGGTGGCCTATCAAGTGCTGCGGCACATGGGATATCAGGAAGAAGATGAAACATTTGCGGAGCAATACCGCATGACCAAGGATACTGCTAAAGACACTGCTGCAACTAAGCCTTGATTAGCTTTTTTGCAAGTCCCCTTGTATAACAGGATGACTGTATTTTGTGACAACAACTAAATGATAGGATAAATCGTAACAGCTGTGACGATTGCGCTTATATGCAGTAGTTTTCACGCATATCACATTCTTTACAATGTTTTTTGGTTATGATATATAAGGTATTCTCAAGTATTTAGAAAGAGAGAATGCTCTTGTGGAATAACTTCCTATGATAGTTTTCGCAACGATTCTTTACGTCTTCAGCAGGACAGGCAGGTCAAGCACCTGTCTGTTCTTTTTTCTGGGCATTTTTAATCAACTGTGCTACAATGTCCAATGAAGAGCCGAGAGGGGGAAGGTCGAAAAATGGCAGAAAGGCCGATTCAAAACTTCGACGAGAGATCCGATCTGATCCCGACATCAAATATATCTCCGATAAATCCGCCCATACGATCCATGCTGTGTCCTGCCCTGTGCTGGATACGCTGCCGGATGGCATCACCCTGCGTTTCCCAAGAAGCGGTATTGTGTTTGCGAAAAATGTCGGCCGAAAGCCGCACAGGAATACAAAAGTCGGATGCGTGATTCGTTAGAAGCCAAATGTTCCATACGGCATGGAATGATCCGCATATCCGATATGCGTGCGATGCAGCCAAGCGCGTTTGCCATCGCAAATATTCGCCATGCCGTCAGGGCATTCCAACCGAAAAACTGTCCTTCCTACCTAAGTTCCCTGATGTTGGCTTGACGCTTTGCCCAGAGTGATTGCAAATGCGCAACGGAACAATATATGCGCGTTTTGCTGATTTCCAATCACGTGCCCACTCCCAGAAGCGGTGGCGAAACGCAATGGTGGATGATCACGCTGCGCTCCGTCAAGCGGTGCAAGCTTTCTGCGACACCTACCATATCTTCCTGTATATTGAGCATCTTCGTGCCTGCGTGACTACGATCACAGGCCAGTGGTATTTGATATTTTGCCGGATAGCGGGGGACACATTTCGCTGTTTCATCGGAATTACTATACGGAGGATATGCCGGATGAGTTGGTAATGGCTTCGTTTGTGCAGTCGGCATATCATCTTCAAGACGTTGTGTTGTATGATGCGATGGGAACAATGCAGTACATCATGCGGTATGACCGGGCACAACTGCACCGGATGCTCTGGGGTGATGCTGTGGCGGGGAAGGGGAGAGAGCTGCAATGAAACGAGACCGGTACTCTGCTGCATATGATGAGATTTCCGCGCGACGTAATCGCGTGATGGCAGATATGATACGAGATGTCTGTGATATCGTTGAGCTGCCGGTTCGATTTTCCGGTTCTGATGCAATCATCGAGACCTGCAACACCGTCTGGCGATTCGATTACACCGTGCGACCGACGAAAGTTGAATCATATGAGCATTCTGAAGATACGCCGGAAGCGGAAAAACTGGTTCAAAGTCCGGCAGAGGCGATTGCGTACATCATTCAAAGCAGAAGCAAGGAAGCGACATCCCATTAGGTTCGAGGGAGTTGACAGGATATCTGCCTTGAAACAAAAAAACACCGCTGTCTCGTTAGCGATATACCTTGGGCCTGCGGTGTTTTGGTGGGCAGGTTGGATTTAAACCCGCATTTCCAGCTTGAGAGGCTGGTGTCCTTACCATTTAGGAGATGGCACCATCTTGGTGATCCGCGCCGGGTTCGAACCGGCTTTTCGACCTTGAAAGGGTCGTGTCCTAACCGGGTAGACGAGCAGTGCAAAGTGGTTTATTTCCTTAAACCACTTGCTGATATGTGAAAAGCTTCTTCTGGATGATATCAGAAAAACCGATGTCACCCCTTGCCCCGGGATAATCTCTCCCCGGTTTAAGTGATTGGCGGGTCTGATAGCACAGTATGTCCGTATTCCACCGCTGTTCCCGGGTTACGGCTGCAGTTTTGCTCAATATGTTTGATAAACCCATATCTTTCGTGAAAATTTTCATGCAAAGAGCTTGACGCACTGATTTAGAAAATGTAAAATAGTTGAAAATAGGGGAGAAAGGCGAGAGGTATATGGAGGAGCAACAACTGGATTGGCAGCTTTCCTTAGCGGAATGCTTAGCGGTGGGCGATACGGATAGCAACGACAAAGTTGGTTTTTGGCAGACTGCGATTGGACTGCAGGCGGTAAAAGAAATTGCAGTATCAGATTTTCTGCTTGAAACAGCAAGGGCGCATATCGGAGGGACGCTTGATATTGATGGGGTGCAGAAGCGGCTTCAGGAGTATTACAGCGGCAATACGGAATTCGCAGCGGATTTTGCAACGCGAGAGGCTGATGTCACCTCTGCCCGGATTGTACAGGTTTTGAGCGAGGATGCGCCTGGGATCTCTCCGCTTGAATGGCAGACGATCCATCGTCGGCTATTCGCAGGTGTTTTCGACTGCGCGGGACAGATACGAGATACGGATGCATCTCGGGACGAATGGATTTTACAAGGCGAGACCGCGAATTACGCCAGTTCGCAAAGTGTCCGTCGGTTGCTCAGTTATGACTTTGAGATGGAAAAGCAATTCTCCTACGCGGGACGGTCGGCCGCTGCAACCAATCGCCATATCGCAAAATTCGCAGCGGATATCTGGCAGATCCATCCGTTTGATGAGGGGAATACCCGATCTCTGGCGGTAATGCTGATCCGATATCTGCGTGGTTTGGGATTCCAAATCCATCTCAATGCCTTTGCGAAGCATTCGGTGTTCTTCCGCAATGCGCTGGTGCGTGCAAACTATGTCGATCTTCCAAACGGCATCCAAGCGACAACCAAGTATTTAGAGCAGTTTTTCGATATGTTCCTTTTCAGCGCAGATCACGCGCTTAACAACAGCGAATTGCGCGTTGCGTACAATGCAGACGAGAAAATCTAATTTTTGCAAGGCGGGTTTCTGGCAAACGGAGATCCGTCTTTTTGTCTGCCCCAAAAACGTGAACGGTTCGGTTGCTTTGCTTCTGCGATTGGCATCCGGCAGATGGGGAAGAAAACAAATTACTGTTAAGAAAAACTATGAGAAGAGAGAAGAATAGAAGTGGATACTGAGGATTTGCTTCGGAAAGTGTTGGAAAAAATCTCGAGAGAGCACAGTGTAAAGCTGTTTTGAGGGATGAGAACCAGATATGAATATCATTTGCTCTGGTATCATTCTACCTGTGATTGCTTGTTTTATTTTGGTCATTTGGAAATCAGCCATAGATATTGGTCAGAAGCTGATAATGACAGTTATAAGCACCGTTGGGATCGGGCGTACTTTATGTTCTTTTTTGAAGGGTTGCCTTCTAACGGAGTCAGGAATTAGCAGTTCAGGTTCGCGCGATCTGCAAGAAAATCAGCCCTTCAACGGTGGTGTCTTGGGTGAACGAAATCATGAAATGTTTTTACCAGTGCTTTTAAGTATGGCTGCAAGCATGTATAGCATTATATATAAAAAATATAAAGAAAATTGTAGGATAACACAAAATAACAAAAAGAAAGAAGAAAAAATGAATGGATAAATTTATGTAAGATGTAGAAAGTAAGATAATTGCCCAGATAAAGTTGACATTATGAAAAAACAGGAATATGATAAAAGCAATCTCAGGAAAGAGGAAAGAATAAGCTGGGATTTTTATTATTAGCTGTTATGAGAACGTTTACATTTGAGGTGTCAGGTGGACGCAACGATTATTGATGTAGCGAATTTGTCCGGATATTCCAAGGCAACGGTGTCGCGTGCTTATGCAGCGCCGGATCGTGTCAGTGAAAAAGCAAGGGATAAGATTTATGCCGCAGCAAAGGCCTTAAATTACACCCCGAATGTAATCGCACGGGCAATGGTAACCAAGCATACGGAAAGTATCGCATTCGTCATACATGAAAAACAATATCCTGCAATATTAAATCCGTTTTATTCTCCGATTCTGGATGTGATCCTTCAGGAAGGCATCAAGCGTGGTTATAGCTTATCGATCTCAACAGATCATGATATGCGGTTGCCGAATGGCGAAGTTTATATGAAAAAACATATGGATGGCGTGATTTTGGCAGGTCAAACCGATACGCAAGCCATCTTGAGTTACCGTAAGCAGCACATCCCGTTGGTTTTGTTGAATAACCATATCGATATGGAGGGTTTGCTCTGTATCACGGCCAATCATTTTGATGGTGCAGTTCAAGCGGTAGAGCATTTGGTCGAACGTGGGCATAGGAAAATAGGGCTTTTGGCCGGTCTTTTTTCTCCGCAGATATATGCGGCGCGCTATAACGGTTATATCAGCGTGCTGAAGAAGTATCATTTGCCGGTGGATATCCGTTTTGTGCAGGATATTGAACCGACGATGGAAGCTGCAGAGCAATATGTAGCTTCGCTTTTGCAGATAGAAGATCGTCCGACTGCGCTGTTTTGTACGAATGATACCATCGCAATCGGTGCGGTCAAGGCGGTTATCCGGGCAGGCCTGCGGGTGCCGCAGGATTTGGCGATTATCGGATTCGATGACAGCTACATTAGCAGTGTTATTGAGCCGGAATTGACAACTGTGAAGATTGACAAGCAACTGATGGGCAAGTTAGCAGCCGAAAAGTTGTTTGATTTGATTGCAGGGCGTCCATTGGAGGAGCGTTTGATTGAAACATCAACACAGCTCATAGTGCGCAGTTCCACATAGAATACGCTACTGAACGTATTGATATGGGAAATAATATAGGAATCAGCAAAGGGGTGAGGCGATGCGCATCACATTTATCAACGTAGGGTATGGGGATGCAATTCTGTTTGAAGGATCGAATGGTTACACGGCATTACTTGATGGCGGGGGCAGCTTGCCGGAAGAGTTTGCACAAAGCGCATTTCGTATCCGTGCGGCAACCTATTTTCAGAAAAAAAATATTACGCATTTGCATGATGTTTTTATTTCACACATTCATGAAGACCATGTCTGCGGGTTAGAGGCCGTTTTAGAGCAGGTAACGGTGGATCGAATATATGTGCCATACCCTGTGGAGCCGTTTTTACAGGGACGCATGTTGAAAGTCGGTACAGATGTACCACGCAGTGTGCCGTTATATACGGCAGCCTTGAATGCCTATACCAGAATGCTGCAGCGCATAGTTGATACCGACTGCGCAGTGCAAATGCTGCAGCCGGGAGATATCATCGATATGGGCGGACAGATGACTGCTCATGTGCTGGGACCAAAGCAAACAGCGATTCAGGTATATATGCAAAGAATTGAGCAGGCATTTCAAAGCGATGACGAGCAGGAGGTTGCGAGGATTCTGGGTGAATTGGATGCAACATCAAATCAAACCAGCTTTTTAATCAAATTTGAAATGCCGGAGATGGCCTTGTTAGCAGCTGCGGATAATTGCCCGCGGGAATGGGACGAGGTACCAATTGATTTACTCAAAAATGTAACCGTTCTCAAATTGCCTCATCATGGACAGGGTGATGCAATTTCAGAACAAATCATGCAGTGTATGCCGCTGAAGGCCGTGGTGACAACAGCATCTTCCGACCGACGGTACGGCAGTGCAAACCCGATGGTATATGAGCGGTTGGCAGCAATGCAGCCAGAAAACCCGCCGCAATTCTTATTTACAGATGAGCGGAACTATCCACCCTATTTTTCGCAGCCTGACGGGTTTCAGGCGATTACACTTGTTGTAGATTCCGGCAATCTTCATCCGGAGTTTATAAAACTTTGATACAGAAGTTGAGAATGGAGGAAAAGAAATGAAGGGTAAACGACTATTGGCGGCAATGA
>ENA-ORSX01001401-ORSX01001401.1-human-gut-metagenome-genome-assembly--contig:-NODE-1401-length-17556-cov-11.320896_pt1 | contig 17556 bp, 20 predicted proteins | sample MGYA00241904_ERZ509172 | MGnify/ENA primary metagenome ERZ509172 (study PRJEB26280, sample SAMEA2338795) | human gut metagenome | biome: human gut; feature: human-associated habitat; material: faeces...
CTTTGATAAGGTGGGACAGGCGGTGCGGCTTGCCCCCGGCGCGGATATTTCCGAAAAGATACTCAATATCACACAGGGATTTTCCGAAGCGTTTTCAAATGCCTTGCCGAGCGTTCACCCGTTGGATTTGCTTATTGGCATTGTGGGCGCGGTGGTTATCCGTCTGATTGTCTATTTCAAAGGGAAAAATGCCCGCAAATACCGCAAGGGCGCAGAATACGGCAGCGCACGTTGGGGCAACGCCGAAGATATAAAGCCCTATATCGACCCGGATTTTCAGAACAACATCATTTTGACGCAGACCGAACGCCTTACCATGAACAGCCGCCCGAAGCAGCCGAAATACGCGAGAAATAAAAACGTCGTGGTGATCGGCGGCAGCGGCAGCGGCAAGACAAGGTTTTTCGTAAAGCCTAATTTAATGCAGCTTCATTCTTCCTACGTCTTGACCGACCCGAACGGCTAAACTATAAGAGGATAGAAAAAGGTAGCGTTTCACAAAACGCAGATTACATAAAGAAGGGAGGGTAAAACCGTGGCAAAGAAAGAAGAAATCAAAATAACTGCTCTGTATGAGCGTCTGTCGAGAGACGATGAACAGGCTGGAGAATCAAACTCCATCCAGAATCAGAAAAAATATCTCGAAGAATATGCCCGACAGAAAGGGCTGAGAAATATCCGGCACTTTTATGACGACGGCTATTCTGGTACGAATTTCAACCGTCCCGGTTTTGCCGCCCTGCTTGAAGAAATCGAAGCCGGACGAGTTGAGACACTTGTGGTTAAAGACCTCAGTCGCTTCGGGCGTAATTATTTGCAAGTTGGCTATTACACGGAAATCCTCTTTCCGAAAAAGGGCGTTCGTTTCATAGCCATCAACAACAATGTGGATAGTGCTACTCCGCAGGACAATGACTTCACTCCGTTTTTGAATATTATGAACGAGTGGTACGCCAAGGACACGAGTAACAAAATCAAGGCGATATTCAAGTCCAGAATGAAAGACGGAATGAGGTGCAGCGGCTCTATTCCCTATGGCTATAAGAGGAAGCCGGACGATAAGCAGACCCTTATCGTGGACGAGCCAGCCGCAGAGGTTGTCAGTAAAATATTCCGTTTGGCTTGCCAAGGCAACAGTACCACAGCCATTGCGGATGCTCTGACAGCGGAACAAGTGTTGATACCAGCAGCGTATGCCGCCCTGCACAATCCGAAGAATTGCAGACACAAAAATGTGACAGACCCCTACCGATGGAACGCAACCACAGTTGGCTATATCCTTGACAGGCAGGAATATCTCGGTCATACCGTGTTGGGCAAATCTATCTGCGAAAACTTCAAGACGAAGCAACGCAGAGCCGCAACGCCGGATGAGCTGATGATATTCCCCGACACCCACGAAGCCATCATTGACCAAGACACTTGGGATATTGCCCGAAAAGTCCGTATGAAGAAAAAGCCCAGAGTGGCGAACGGAACATATTCCCACCGTCTGTCCGGCTTAGTGTATTGTGCTGACTGCGGTGCAAGGATGGGATTTATCAGCCCCGAAGCCAAACACGGCGATAAACACTATGATTCCGATTCTGCTTTTCAATGCGGTAACTATCGTAGTGCCACAGCCGAATGTGTCTCCCACTATGTAAAAACATCGGTTCTGGAAGCGGTCATTTTACAGGCAATCCAGACCGTGAGCAAATATGTTCTTGAAAACGAAGCGGAATTTATCGACCAACTCAGAGCCGTGTGGAACGAGCATCAGACGAGGGCAACGAACAGCGGACAGCAGGAGCTTGCCGAAGCCAGGAAGCGAATGTCTGATTTGGACGGCAAAATCCAGAAGCTCTATGAAAGTGCCCTAAACGGTTTACTGCCGGAGCGACAGGCACAGCGAATGATTCAGCAATACGATGAAGAGCAGATTTTGCTTGAAAAGCGTATTGAGGAATTGGAAAGTCTGGTTCAGCAGGACGAAATCAAGGAAGTGGACACTTCCCGATTTATCGCTCTGGTCAAGAAATACCGAGACTGCGAGGAACTGACTGATACCATGCTCTATGCGTTCATTGACAGAATTGAGGTTCACGAAGCCACAGGCGGGCGAACCGTCTACCGTCAGCAGAAGATTGATATTCATTTCAATTTCATCGGCAACTACTACCCACCGGAGGAAACCATTTCCGAGGAAGAACGCATTGCCGCCATCGAAGCCGATCAGCTGCGAAAGAAGCAGGAAAAAGGTAGGCGAGCCGCCGAACGCAAAAAGCAGAAACTTGAAGCTCTGCGAATGGCTGCGGAAGCCGGAGATCCCGAAGCTATTTCAAAGTATGAGGAGCATCTGGCAAATCAGCGTGAGAGAAACCAGAAACGCCGCCAAAAACTTAAAGAAGCCAGAGAAGCCGACCCGGAATATCTCAGCCAGTTGGAAGAAAAGGAACGCATCAAGCGTGAAAAAATGCTTGAAACCGAGCGCAAGCGAATAGAACGAGCCAGCCGGAAAAAGAAACTGACACGAGCCGAGCTGAAAGAAAAGGCAAAGACCGACCCCGAAGCTGCCAAGGAGTTTGAAGCTCTGAAAACCAAGGAAGCCGAAGCCAGGCAGCGTAAAAAGGAGCGTGAAGAAGCAAGGATGGCGGCAGACCCCGAATATGCCGCTATGATGGCAGAGCGAAAAGCCGAGTATGTCCGTACAAGGACTGCCAAGCGTAAGGCTGAACACGATGCTCTTGTGGAGCTTGCCAAGACCGATGCAGAAGCCGCAAGGAAACTGGCAGAGAAAAGAAAATATCAGAGTGAAGCGACTGTCAGAAGCTATCAGAAAATGAAAGCCGATGCAGAAGCCGGAGACCCCGAAGCGATTGCACGATATGAAGCCCACCTTGCTAAACGCAGGGAGGATTATCATAAGAAAAAAGCAGAAAAGGAGGATATTCCAGCATGAACGACTTATGGATTGTCAAATTTGTCCGCAAGGACGGCAAGCCAGATGAAGAATACTACTATCATTCCCTTGCCAAAGCAGAGTATCACAGAGATTTGTTTTTAAATGATGACTCTGGACTGTATGAAAAGATCGAAATCATAAACGAAAACTCCAAGGAGGTTACTATGGAACTGAATTTTATCAAGTGTGGCGACTACTACATTCCTGACATTAAACTGAAGAATCCCAATATCCGTCTTGGCAAGTGGGGGCGGATGCGCAGAGAGTATCTGCGATTGGCACACCCTATCACTTTCTCCGATATGGTGCTGTCCGAAACGCTCTACGACCATTGTGCCGAGATTGAAACTATTGCTAAGAAGCGTATGGACATCATTCTCCCCAGGCTGATGGAGTATTACGGCGTGACAGAACAACTGAAAGCGGAGAACCAAATCGAATGGGTTCGCCAGATGAACGCTTGCGTTGCACAGGCAGAAGAAGCCATCAAAACCGAATTGATTTACTGCTGAGAAAGGAGCGTACGAATATGATTTTAGAAGCGTTGTTCAATGGTGAGATTTACGCAAGTGAGGACATCGTGCCAAAGTCCGACAGGTTCCGCCAGACTGCCTCGCATATTTCCGAAGCCATGACCTACTTCAAGGGCAAGCTGAGCAAAGAGGACTACACTCTGCTTGAAAAACTCCGTGACAGCCATGCGGACGAGAGCAACATGACAAACGAGTGTCAGTTCAAGTATGGGTTCACAATGGGAGTTCTGCTGATGTGCGAAATCTTCCACAGCCCATTCTTCCCACATACCGAGTAAGGAGAAAAACATGGCTCTGATAAAGATATTCTTTAAACTGCTGGCACTGCCGCTGATTGCGGCGGTCACCCTGATACAATGGGTCGGTATCTTCCTCACGCAGTTCTCGACCGTCATATTCAATCTGCTTGCAGGGCTGATGTTTCTGATAGCGGTTGCAGGACGGATGATCGGCATCGGCACAGGAGCAGAAACACTCCAAATGATGACGGTTGCCTTTGTGGTCTTTATCATCCCGCATATTGCTGAATGGTTGATTATCAGAATAGCCGCCATCAATTATGGACTGCGTGATTTTATCAAGTCCTGACCCAACAATTTCATATCGACAACAAAGCGACAGGTATTTCCTTGTGAAGTCTCTGTCGCTTTTATTTTTACCAATATTCAAGGAGGAAAAATCAATGAGAATGTCTATGAACGAAAAGAAAGCCCTTTATGCCTTTGGTTGTCCGAACCGTGAGGCTACCGTGGAACGGTTGCGTTTTGCGGCGGCACTTGCTCCCGATCCTGCGGCAAAGAATCTGTTCTTCACTCTGGCAGTCAAGCTGAGTGACGAGAGCTGCGACAGATGGTATCGCTGTTTCTTCTACAACATGAGACTGGAAGTGGAACACTTCGCCCACCACAAGTACCACTCCGACAATCAGCCGATTTCCATTAGGGAGAGATTGCATGAGTAAGCTGACGAAGTACGAAAAGGAAACCATCGTCCTGTTTAACGAGGGTGAGGACGCAGCACACATCCAGACCTACAACGCCGGACTGAGGAACAGACTGGAGACGTTCTCCAAGAAGCACCCCGACCTTTGCCGACTGGAAAAGACCCACGAGCAAGGCGGCGTGTCCTATGTTCTGGACAAATCCCGACTGTCCATCCGTCTGCAACCGCCGTATAGCGAGGAACGTAGACGAAAAGCAAGCGAGAACGCCAAGCAAAACGGTTTCGCCAGTCAGACGGAATAATGTAGCGTTTAGGGTTGATATGCGGTCAAAATGTCGGGTCTGCATCCGATGTTTTGACCGCAACATTACATAGGGTATAACGATACTATCTCGCCAGAGTTTTCAAAAATGTGCTATTTCCAGAGCTAATGTTTACAAAGGCAGGTTGAATTAAGTAGTTATCAGTGGTATAATGTAGTTGATAGTTTAGATGCGACTTCATTTTATAGAAACGAGGTTGAATTATGGCAAGACCTAAAAAGAACGGAAAATACTTAAACGTATGTATCCAAGAAGAAATATATAAAAAGTTAGAAGAATTTTGTCTGGAAGCTGGGCAGACTAAAACGATTGCTGTCGAAAGAGCCTTAGCACAATACATTGAGAATTATGGTGCAATGCAGGAAAAGCTCTATAAGCTTGATTCAAATGCAATGTGAGGAGGATTGTTCAATATGCAAGAAGAAAAATCCTATCACATCATAAATGCGAATTGCTTAGAAGCGTTTAAGCAAATAGAAGATGATTCTGTGAATTTGATACTTACTGACCCACCATATAATTTGGGACTTTTCATGAAGAACAGAGCCACAAATCTAAAAGCAATGCGTCCTAATTTCTTTGGTGCTGCTGGATGGGATGATTTGGACTTTGAAGAATGGAAAAAATCTATGGACAAGATGTTTGAAGAATGTGCGAGGGTTTCGTGTGTTGGAGCATCTATGATCATGTTCATGTCGATTATAAAAGTTGAAACCATTATAAATATTGCTGAAAAACACGGGTTTTATTACAAAACAACAGGTATCTGGCACAAGCAAAATCCTATGCCAAGAAACATGAATTTGCATTTCATTAACTCAACAGAAGCATGGATCTATTTCATATACAAGAAAAGAACCAGCACATTTAACAATAAAGGGAAAGCTGTCCACGACTTCTTTGAAACAAGCGTTACTCCGGCTGGAGAGAAAAAGTTTGGCAAACATCCTACTCAGAAGCCAGTTGCTTTGTTAGAAACATTTGTTGAACTGCTTTCTAATGAAGGCGAGGTCGTATTTGACCCATTTATGGGAAGCGGAAGCACAGGTGTAGCTGCACTAAAACATAACCGAAAGTTTATCGGTGTGGATTTGAACAATGAATACTGCGAAATAGCAGAGAAAAGGTTGGAAATAGCATGTCAAGAGATGATTTAACGATAATTGATCTGTTCGCAGGTGTAGGTGGTCTTTCTCTTGGCTTTGAAATGGAAGGATTCAATGTTCTGCTTGCTAATGAGTATGACCCCTCAATAGCAGAGGCCTATATCCGTAACAGAGATAATCCTAATATGATTGTTGCGGATATTAAATCGCTGCCAATCAAAGAAACTTTTGGAAAGTACAGAGAAAAGGTCACGGTTGTGGTTGGAGGCCCTCCGTGTCAAGGATACAGCCAAAAGGGGCAGAGAAAAACAATCAATGATGATAGAAACTTCTTGTTCCGTTACTTTGTGGAAGTTGTTCGAGAAGTTCAACCTCTCTATTTTGTAATGGAAAATGTGCCTAACCTATTGACTGCTGAGAACGGGTACTTCAAAAACGAAATTATTACTCTGTTTAGGGACATGGGATATACCGTCAATGCAGATGTTCTTTGTGCGGCTAATTACGGTGTTCCACAAAACAGAAACAGAGCTTTTATAATCGGCAAAAGAGGCGGTCAAGTTCCTGTCAGCATGCCAGTAAAAGAAAAAGCAATGACAACAATCTGGGATGCTATCAGCGATTTGAATTATTTAGCCTCTGGCGAAGGTATAAACGAGCAAGACTATTTGAACGAGCCAATGTCTGAATATCAAAAGAGGATGCGTGCGGGTAGCCAGAAATTGTATGGGCATGTGGCAACAAACCATTCAGAAGTTGCATTGACCCGCATGAGAATGATTCCTCCAAAAGGTGGAAAAGAATGTTTGCCTCCAGAGCAGCTAACAAAATCTATTTATAGTGGGACTTGGGAGAGAATGGATGCTGATGATGTTTCTGTAACGATAACTACCAGATTTGATACTCCTGCATCGGGGAAATTTATGCACCCATATCTTAATAGGGCAATTACAGTTCGTGAAGCAGCGAGAATACAATCATTCCCTGACACATTCCACTTTTACGGCACAAAGACTTCTCAAATGAAACAAGTTGGAAACGCTGTGCCTCCACTCTTGGCTCAAGCAGTGGCAAAAGCAATACTAAAGGATATGGAGATGGAATGTCATGAATGAGATTAAGCAATATGTGTCTTTTAACCCCGGATTGATTATGAAAACGCATTATCTGACTGAGCAGATGGCGTATTTCCTCGGTGGAATTTATGCCTCGGAAGAACAGGTAATTTCCTCTGACGATAGATATAAAATTGCACCTGTTCGCTACAACTACAATGCAGCAACAGATTTAGAGATTGCTCAACACTACGAGCTTGTAAAGAAGATTGCCATACCTGTTAATGGTCAAACATATATGGCGGAGAACATCAGAGGCACCGTGTTGGACTCTGGCAAAAACCGAATGCCCGGATTTAGTACATTCTTTAAATCAACTACTCTGGACGAATTGATAGATTTAGTTCCAGATTTACGCAATGCGCTGAAACAATCACCGTGGACTGTACAGAGAGCTTTTCTCGTCGGGATCTTCGATGGGCGAAGTTCCGCCGATATTGATAAAAAGACTCACAAGGTTAGAATGTTAGCTTTGGATTGTATATCGGATGATATTGGTGCGTTCCTCTCTGAAATAGTTGAAATGACAGGTATTCGTTATAATTACAACACACATAGAGATAGACTTGAAGGTGGACGCCCAAGAAATCCGCAGCTTAGGATTCGAGATGTGGAAGATTTTATGTCCAAAGTAGGACTGATTTCTCCAAGACGAGTAAACCTTTTGAAAAACGCCTACGAACATAATTACAATCACGTTGAAATTGTCGAAGATTCAACAACGTTACTTGGACTAAAAACGATACATTTGAGGTGAGCATTATGGCTGAAAACATTATTTATTACGGACCTCCCGGAACGGGAAAGACATATTTGCTTCAGAACAAGATGAGTGATTATATTGACTATCAAGTATCTGATGCTCAGATTGTCAAGGCATACCAGAGTGAAACCAAGGATTGGATTTTGATTTCTTTGATAATGATTCAGAAACACGGGAAAATGAAACCATCTGAAATCCAGTCGAAGATTGATTCTCTCAAACTGGGTAAGCGAGTTAGTGTAGCTTCTGTCCTTGAAGCACATAGTATGAATGTAGCGTTAGCTGACATAATCAGAAAAACTCCCAGTATCTTTTTTGAGTGTGGAGATGGATACTGGTATGTTAGCAGAATTAAGATTCAACAGAATATGCCGGACTTCTTTGAGAAATTTCTTTCAGCATCCGAAGTTGAACGCAGATATGCGTTTGTTACCTTTCATCAGTCCTTTTCCTATGAGGACTTTATCGAGGGTATTCGCCCTTCGTATGTGAAAGAAACTAACTCGATCGACTATTCGCCCAAAGATGGCGTATTCAAGGAAATCTGCAAAAAAGCTTCTGAGCATCCAGAAAAAGAGTATGCAGTTTTCATTGACGAAATCAATCGTGGCAACATTTCTGAGATCTTTGGCGAGTTAATCAGTCTGATAGAAGTGGACAAGCGTAAGGATATGGAAAATGAGTTGTCAGCTACCCTTCCTTATTCCAAAGAGATTTTTGTTGTTCCACGTAATTTGAACATTTTTGGAACAATGAACTCTGCTGACCGTTCCGTTGGAACTATTGACATCGCTTTACGCAGAAGATTCAAGTTTATTCCTATGAACCCAGATGTAAAAGTTATCGCAGACGAGCTTACCTTGAATCATGTAAATCCGCAAAATGTTGATGGAATAAATGTCATCAAATTATTCGACACCATCAACAGCCGAATTGAATTGCTCTTAGACAGAAACCATATGATCGGACAAGCCATGTTCATGTCTGTAAGCAATGCAAACGATGTTATTCGTATCATCCAGGACAAAATTGTTCCTCTGTTGGAGGAATACTTCTTTAATGATTTGCAGAAGATTCAAATGGTTTTCAACGACTTGGATGAATCCGGAGAACTCAGGATCAATGCGATTTATATGCACAGTATCTTATCCGCAGATTCGTATTTCGATTATGTAGGCGATTATTTAATTCTTGATAAGAAGCGTTACTTCATCAATCCCAACATTACTGCCGCTTCAATAAAGCACATATATGGTGAGTGATTATGAACGTAGAGCAGACATTAACTATTTGCGAGTATGACAAACTGTATGTTCGTCATACTCGCAATCTAAAGAAAAAGATAATATCCGAGAAGGATGCTTCGTATCTACAGCAAATCGTGATTGATAACAGTCCGATATTCACTTTCGGAAACCGTTGCTTGGTTGCTCAAAAATGGGTTGGTGTGGTGGCTCTTCCCGATTATACTATCGAGATTTTACCAAAGATCTTCGATGAAGCATCTGTTGAAAAATCAAGGGACGTTTTGGTACGAATGCTCTTGGTTGCTCACTTATCTACAAACATTCGTCAGATGCCAGCATCGCTGTCAATGAAAAAGCATTCTTTGATGGAAATGCTAATCGAAACATTTTTAGTGGAGTTGCAAACTTATGTTGATTCTGGTCTACAACATGATTATAAAAAGGTTTCTCAGAACATAAAGAAAGTCAAAGGGAAAATTCTTTTCAATCAGCACATAAATAGAAATGCTTGGAACCCAACACATTTCTACTGTCGCTATTCCAGTTATCAAGAGGATACCGAACTCAACCAATTCTTTAAAGCGTGTCTCTTGTGTATGGCTGTGGCAACCAACGATATGCGCAACAAGAAAAAAATCGACGAGTTGCTTCCTGCGTTTTATTATGTCTCGAGTATTACCAGAGAAGAAGCCCTAAACCTCAATATTGAGTTTACCCCCATTAACATTAGAGCAGAAGAAGCTTTCAAGTACGGAAGTATGTTTTTGGAAAATATCTATGCCACTCTTAATGCTGGTGCGACAAAAATATACTCTATGCTGTTCGATATGAATCTTCTTTATGAAACATTTATCTATCGTGCAGCACTTACCGCTTTTGGCAATCGAGTAACATACCAAAGGAAAGCTGGGTATGTTGTTTCCAGAGATGCAGATGCGAAAAGATTCATCTGCATGAGACCTGACTTAACCGTAAAAGCTAATGATGGAACTGAAATCATTATTGATACAAAGTGGAAAATTCCGAACAAGTTTGCCAAGGAAAGCGACATCTACCAAATGAATGCGTATTCCACGAGTAGCAATAAAGTCAGCAAAGTAGTTTTATTGTATCCTCACTTGGATAGCACTGAGAAAATGGTCGGGAAATATACTTTCCTTCTTGGGAATGGACATGCCAGAGCATTAGAGATTAAAACGATTGATATTACAAAGGTTCTGACTTGGAATGGTTTTTTGAAAGATCTCCGAACCGTTATCAATGAATAGAAGCAATAACCCAATAATGATTAAGCCAAAGGCAACCGGCATTAAAAGCTGGTTGCCTAAGACGGGAAATGGAGGTGTCGTATGCCCAGAAACAGGAGAGTAAAATCTGTAAAAACGGAGCTTGTAAAAAAAGCTCGTGAGGCGATGCTTGCTGCTGTTCAGATATATAATAATCCACAAGTGACATTTAAAGCCGAATCGTTTATAACGCTGGCTGTGATTGGGTGGACTTACTTACTCCATGCCTATTATAGAAGCATAGGTGTTGATTATCGCTATTATCGTTATGCCGGAAAAAAGAAAATTTACGATAAAACGAAATACGGGGCATACAAGCATTGGGAACTTGAACGATGCTTGAATGAAAACGACTGTCCTTTGGACGGCGATACAATAACTAATTTGAAATTTCTTATAGGCGTTCGCCATGAAATTGAGCATCAAATGACAGATAAGGTTGACGAATTTTTAAGTGCGAAATTGCAGGCGTGTGCATTGAATTTCGATTTTTATATTTGTAAGCTGTTTGGGGACAAGTATAATCTCAGCAAGGAGTTATCCCTTGCAATTCAGTTTTCTCCATTAACGCCGGAACAGCGTGATACACTACATGAGAATTCGCATATTACATCAAATGTCAGAAACTTTGTTGTGGCTTTTGAAGATGTTCTTTCAGAAGAAGCATTGGCAAGCTCACGCTATGCGTATCGTGTTCTATTTGTTCCCATAAACGCAAAAAGAAAAGGGCAAGCCGATCAAGTTGTGGAATTTATCAAAAGTGACTCTCCGCTTGCAGAAGGAATAGAAAAGACATACGCTGTTTTGAAGGAGACAGAGAAAAGAAAATATCTGCCGAGTGAAATTGTCTCCTTAATGAAAGAAATAGGATATGATAAGTTTTCTATTAACAAGCATACTGAGCTTTGGAAGTCTCGAAATGCTAAAGACCCCAAGTACAGCTATGGCGTTCTTATATCAAAAACATGGTATTGGTACGAAACATGGTTGAAAGAAGTCGAAAAACATTGCGAAGCACATATCGATGAACTTAAAAGCTAAAAACAAATAATGACTAAGCCAAAGGCGATCAACCGTAAAAAGTTGGTCGCTTTTGTTTTAACCATTATTACGAAAGGAGTTGACCCTATGCCCAACGAGAAATTGGAAAAGCTGAAACACGACCAGTATGTTGCGGAGAAAAAGCTGACCGCAGCCAAGCACAGGGAAAAGCGACTGGAAAGCGAAATCAAGCGACTGACCCGAAGCGAGAGAACCCACCGCCTTTGCACCCGTGCCGGAATGTTGGAAACCTTTTTGAGAGAGCCAACCATTCTGACCGATGATGATGTGATGGAGCTTTTGTCATTCATCTTCCACAGCGAATCGGCTCAAAAGAAGTTGAATATGCTGATTGAGAACCGAAAGGAAACGGAGCAATCGAACGGAAGCTAAAAACCCTGTTGAGAAACAGGGCGCAATTATACACCACCTAAAGATGGTGATTGCGTTCTGCCGAAAGCTCCTTGCAGGAAGCCGATGATTTTCGCATTTTCTGCTCCAATCATCCAGAGGAAGCTACACTTCCCCTGCGCTGGCTTTGCCAGCTACCCCTTTGTGGACTTGCCGCCGATGAACGATTGCAAGCAATCCTTCACCGTCAGCAAGTCTTATACTTTTCCCATCTGACCGCTGCTGAAAAGTATCGGTCATTTTTTATTGCACCGAGAAAGGAGGTTCAAACAAAATGCCCGTACCCCATCTGGAAATACGAATTGTTCAGCGAAGCAAAGGCAGTTCTGCCGTTGCCGGAGCAGCCTACCAAGCCGGAGAAAAACTGTTTTCCGAGTATGACCAGAAATCGAAAGACCACCGACGAAAACAGCATGAGGTTGTTTACACAGAAATCATGCTCCCATCCCATGCACCGCCGGAATATGCAGACCGAGCAACGCTCTGGAACTCTGCTGAGGAAGTGGAGAAGCAATGGAACTCACAGCTTGCAAGGCGATTTGTTGTTGCCCTGCCCAGAGAAGTGCCGCTTAAAATGTGTCCGCAGATGTTGCAGGAATATTGCCGTAAGCATTTTGTGTCCAAGGGAATGTGTTGTGATTTTGCAATCCATGACCCAGATCCTCCGGGACACAATCCCCATTGCCACATCATGCTGACCATGCGAGCCATTGATGAAAACGGAAAGTGGATGCCCAAGAGCCGAAAGGTTTATGACCTTGACGAGAACGGCGAACGCATCAAGCTCTCCTCTGGCAGATGGAAAAGCCATAAGGAAGATACCGTTGACTGGAACGAGCAGTACCACGCCGAGGAATGGAGACACGGATGGGAAGTCATTCAGAATAAATATCTGGAGCTTGCCGGAAGTCCCGAGCGTGTGGATATGCGTTCCTACGAAAGACAGGGACTTGATATTATCCCGACTGTTCACATGGGAGCCGCTGTCTATGCGCTGGAGCGCAAGGGCATCGAAACCAATATCGGAAATCTGAACCGGGACATTAAAGCCGCCAATCGCATGATGAACGCCATCCGCAGCACTATCAAAAATCTGCGGAACTGGATTGCAGATATTCTGGAAGCCACCAAAGAAGCCTTTGCGGAAATGGAAGCAGAAAAGAAAAATGCTTCGCCTGACCTCTCCACTCTGCTCCGTGATTATATGAATCTGCGTAAGGCTGAGCGCAGCGACTGGTCGAGATACGGACAGCAGAAAGGCACAGCCGATGATCTGAAAGCTGTTTCTCATGCCATGATCTATCTGAAAGAGCATGAGCTTTTTACTCTGGAAGATTTGGATACAACCCTGCAAGGTATGAATGAAAAAGCCGGAGCCATCAACGCCGATATGAAGAAAGCATCTGCCCGAATGAAAGTCATTACCGGCATACAAAATGCCGTGGCAGATTGCCAGACCCACAAGGCTGTCCATGACAAGTACCTTAAAATCGGTTGGAAAGTCAGACAAGCTGCTTTTGCAGAAAGCCACAAGGATGAACTGGACAGCTTCAATAAGGCGTTCCGCTATCTTAAAAAGCAGGGTGTTGATTTGAATGTCAATCTGGATGCCCTGCAAGCTGAATACGATACGCTGAAAGCATCCCACACCGAGCTTGCCGGAGAGCTTGCTATCGTCAAAGAGGAATTACAGCCGATGAAAGATATTCGCTACTGGGTCGGAAAAGTCCTCACGCCGGAACAGGCAGAGGTTGAGAAAAAGCCCGAACCGAAACATTCTCTCAAAGAACGCTTGCTGTATGAGCAGACAGAAAGCAAAAAGACACAGGAGCAGAAAGCACCGCAGCACAAAAAACAGAATATGGAACTTTAACAGGCACTTGCCGTTTTCTCTTTGAAAATGTCGAGCGCCTTTTTTGTTTCCCGAAAGGAAGATGCAATGAATGTATTTGAAGCAGTTAAGCAGACCGTTACTACACGACAGGCGGCAGAGATGTACGGCATCCGTGTCAACCGTCACGGCATGGCAGTCTGCCCATTCCACAATGACAAAAATCCGAGCATGAAAGTGGATATGCGTTTCCATTGTTTCGCTTGCCAAGCGGACGGAGATGCAGTTGATTTTGTTTCCCGACTGTTCGGACTGCCAAGCAAAGAAGCCGCCATGAAATTAGCTGATGATTTTGGTATCTGCTATGACAGCAGGCAGAAGCCATCCGTCAGACCCAAGATAAGAGAACCTACCCCAGAGCAGAGATACCAACAGGAAGAAAACCGATGCTACAAGGTGCTGACCGATTACTTCCACTCTCTCCGGGCATGGAAACAGCAGTACGCACCGAAACAGCCGGAGGATGAATGGCATCCTCTGTTCGTGGAAGCCCTGCAAAGAGAAAGCTATATCGAATATCTGCTTGATGTTCTCCTGTACGGCACTCCCGAAGAAAAGAAAGCTCTGGTTGTCGAGCAAAGAAAAGAGGTGATGAAACTTGAACAGCGATTTGCAGAACCCACAGCCGAGCATGACCGTGGAAGAAGTCAGAGGAAGTCTGGACTTGACCGATAGCGGAGCTATCAAAAACAGCATAAGGAACTGTCTGACAGTCTTTCAGAATGACCCGTATCTGCAAGGTGCTGTCAGGTACAACATGCTCACGGAGCGTATCGACATTGTAAAGCCCCTTTGGTGGAGCAAGCAGACAGCGACCTTGAATGATACAGACTTGAATTATCTCATGCTCTATCTGGAAGATAAGTACGGACTGACCAGCGAGAAAAAAATCCAGAAAGCCATCTCCATTATCGCTGACTGCAATAAGTATCACCCCATCCGTGATTATCTGAACAGTCTGGAATGGGACGGAACAGAGCGCATCCGCTATGCTCTGACCCGTTTCCTCGGTGCAGATGAAAGTGAGTACACTTATCAATGCTTGCGACTGTTCATGTTGGGAGCTATCAGCAGAGTGTTCAAGCCCGGATGTAAATTTGAAGTCATGCTCTGCCTTGTTGGTGGGCAAGGTGCAGGAAAGTCCACTTTCTTCCGACTGCTTGCTGTCAAAGACGAATGGTTTTCCGATGACCTGAAAAAGATTGACGATGACAATGTTTACCGCAAAATGCAGGGACATTGGATAATCGAAATGTCGGAAATGATTGCCACAGCCAATGCCAAGAGTATTGAGGAAATCAAGTCCTTTATCAGCAGGGCGAAAGAAACCTATAAAGTGCCGTATGAAACCCATCCGGCAGACAGACTGCGACAATGCGTGTTCGGCGGCAGCTCCAACACAATGGACTTTCTGCCTCTTGACCGAAGCGGCAACCGTAGGTTCCTGCCCATCATGGTATACCCCGAAAGGGCTGCTATTCACATTCTGGAAGATGAAGCTGCATCCAGAGCTTTCATTGACCTTATGTGGGCAGAAGCCATGTTCATCTATCATAATTTCCCTGTCAAGCTGACCTTATCAAAGGATATGGACAAGGAACTGCGAGAACTGCAAAAGCAATTCATGCCGGAGGACACCAAGGCAGGACTGATACAGTCTTTCCTTGATAATTACAACGGCACACAGGTCTGCTCCAAGCTGATCTATGCAGAAGCTCTGAACCATCCCTTTGACGAGCCGAAGCAATGGGAAATCCGAGAAATCAACGAGATCATGAACAACAGCATTGAGGGATGGACATCGTTTTCCAATCCTCGTATCTTTGCCAAGTACGGCAGACAGCGAGGATGGGAACGCACCCCACCGTCCGGCAACGAGCTATCGGCAACAGGCTCAAATCTGCCGGACGGTTTTCGTGAGCTGACCGAGGAAGAAGCCCGACAGATGGAACTTCCATTCTGAAAAACTGACCGTGTTGCCGAGCCAGTTGTAATCCCGTTGCCGACCCCGTTGCAGGGCTAATCCCTTAAAACCCCTTTATTTACAAGGAGTTTTCTTCTCCGGCAACGAAAGCAACGGAGAAATCAAAGAAAAAAGTAAAAATAATATAAGAGCCAGATAGGACTATGTTCGAGGTTTTTTGAAGCCCGTTGCCGGACTTCGTTGCCGACCCTCACACCCTGTCTGGCTTTTTTCCATTTCAAGGAGGTATCGCATGACACAGAACACCGCAACTGTAAAAAACACAAGACCCAATCCGGCAGGCTCGTTCTATATGAGAATGGGCAACACCACCTATGTTATCGGCGTTTATTTCAGCAAAGAGAGCAAGGACACCTTGGAGGACAAGATGAAGCGATTGATGCGTGATGATGTGAAAACGGACAATTTCTAAATTGAAAATTGTTTGTGACATTTCCGTTTTCTATCTTGACAAAATCGACCCGAAAGGCACCGTCCTAATCGAGTGCGGAAAGCTGCTGCAACGGGCAGGCTACCGCATTAAGGTACTGAACACGATAAACTTTCGGAAAAGTATGCACTATAACCCCTTTGTCTATATCCGCAGCGAAAAGGACGTGTTAAAGGTTGTCAATACCCTTATCGTCAATACCAAAGGCGAGGGAGAAAAGAGCGCGGAAGATTTTTGGGTGAAAGCCGAGAGGTTACTATATTGCGCGTTGATCGGCTACATTTGGTATGAAGCCCCCGCCGAGGAAATGAACTTTACAACGCTGCTTGAACTTATCAATGCAAGCGAAGCACGCGAGGACGACGAGGAATACCAAAGCCCCGTTGATCTGCTCTTTGCCGATTTGGAAGAACGCAGCCCCGACCATTTCGCGGTAAAGCAATATAAAAAATACAAATTGGCGGCGGGCAAAACGGCAAAGTCAATCCTTATTTCTTGCGGTGCGCGGCTTGCCCCTTTTGATATAGAGGAACTCCGGGAACTCATGTCCTATGATGAATTGGAACTTGACACATTGGGCGACCGGAAAACCGCGCTTTTCCTCATAATGAGCGATACCGACGACACTTTTAATTTTGTTATCGCTATTTTGCAATCACAGCTTTTCAACTTGCTTTGTGATAAAGCAGACGACGAATACAACGGCAAATTGCCTGTTCACGTCCGCTTTTTGCTTGACGAGTTTGCGAACATCGGACAGATACCCCGCTTCGATAAATTGATTGCTACAATCCGCAGTAGGGAAATGTCCGCTTCTATCATTCTGCAATCGCAGAGCCAGCTAAAAGCCATTTACAAGGACGCGGCAGAAATCATACTTGACAATGCCGACAGCACCTTGTTTTTGGGAGGGCGCGGGAAAAATGCAAAGGATATTTCGGAGAACTTGGGACGTGAAACAATCGACAGTTTCAACACTTCCGAAAATCGCGGCACGCAGGTTTCTCATGGACTGAATTATCAAAAATTAGGAAAGGAGCTGATGACACAGGACGAAATAGCAGTTATGGACGGTGGGAAATGTATTTTGCAGCTACGCGGTGTGCGTCCCTTTTTAAGCGACAAATACGACATCACGAAACACCCGAACTACAAATACCTTTCCGACTTCGACAAAAGAAACGCTTTTGACGTGGAACGGTATATGTCTACCCGTCCGGCAATCGTAAAGCCCGATGAAGCCTTTGACATATACGAAATAGATTTGTCCGACGAGGACGCAGCCGCCGAAGAATAACGGCGGCATTTTTCATTTTCCATAACATTTTTTGAGCCGCACAACGGCAGAAAGCGAGGTTTATATGGATTTCTTTAACAGCGCAGTTGGTGTATTGCAGACTTTGGTTATCGCGCTTGGCGCAGGTCTTGGCATTTGGGGTGCCATTAACTTAATGGAGGGTTACGGCAACGACAATCCCGGAGCCGATGCTCATGTACGGTAAAGTATCACAAGAAAATTATGTCGAATTGACAGCCGCCT
>ENA-ORSX01001418-ORSX01001418.1-human-gut-metagenome-genome-assembly--contig:-NODE-1418-length-17377-cov-2.920737_pt1 | contig 17377 bp, 13 predicted proteins | sample MGYA00241904_ERZ509172 | MGnify/ENA primary metagenome ERZ509172 (study PRJEB26280, sample SAMEA2338795) | human gut metagenome | biome: human gut; feature: human-associated habitat; material: faeces...
TGATTTACATTGAGCCGCAGGTATCCCTTGGCAGCTTTCTGCTGTTTGATCAGGTGCGGATTCACCACAATATGGAGCGTGGATATCAGGACACCCTAAAGAAATTCGATTGCTGTCTGGGAAGTATTTATACCTTTTCTCTACAGGACAAGGCGCACATCATCGCGTTTGAGGAACGAATCCACATGCAGCTGGAACAGATAGATGATCTGGTGGACCGCCGCTATATGAGCAGGCTCGTAAAAAAGGCATTCCACCATCAAATGATTGCCAGCTTTTCTCATTTTCAGGAGTATGACTGGCCGTTCTTACGTATGCTGGAAATGACTGCCCTGGCATTTCAAATAGATGATATCGGCATCTGGAGCTTTCCGAAATTCGCAGAGCAGGTGCTTGCCTGTGCACAGAAGCATGTGAGTATCGCAGAACGGGCTGACCGTGACTCCTTGCATCTGCTGGATGCCGCAGCGTCTTTAAAGGAGCAGAGCACAAAGGAAATCATATGCTCCATCTATTATTATATGCGGACTGCGCGAGCTGCAAGCCGCAAGGAGCTGGAGGCGGTCGCACTTCTTTTGAATGATTCCTTTGTCATGGCGTATCTTCTGTTCGCGCTGGAACAGCTGGTCGATAAGGGGAAGGGATACAGACTTTCTTGATATAGGCAGTTTGCGTTTTCCGTAAAGCCTATGATGCAACTCAAAGTCCGATTGTATATTTCAAGCTACTGCGGATATACGCTGCTAACGCAGCCATGCAAGGCGATTTGCTTCTTTTTCACAAAAGCTGCCTCTCATTTGTGAAAAAACGCCTGCAGGCTTTCCTTATGCAACCGCATATATAAGGAACCCGTTATACACCCATATGGAAACTGCCTGCCCTTTCCTGAAAGCTGTGCAAACAGGAAGAAGGTCAGGGAGAAAGCAAAAAGAGACAGGTGTGGATATGAATGATATCCAGCGCCTGTCTTTTTAACCTGCAATTGCTTCTTTTATCCTTAATATTGTAATTCCACTTCCGTTTTTAGAATAATGTTTCCTGATGCGTTGCGTACAGGTATTCGTCAATCGTGTTTATGATGCGATCCCTGATCAGTGCCTCCGGATCATTTTCCAAATGTCCCTCGCGAACCTTTGTATACTGAATCGGCATGAACTGGGACAGTACGCTCAAAGGAATACCGCTCTTACGCAGATTGGCAATCAGCTTATCCTTGGCTGCGGCAACATTAGGATTTGGCATATAATAGCGGCTGCGGTCAGAGAAGCTGTATTTACGCTTGAACCACAGGGCATTGTCATCTCCGTGATAGTGCTTTTTCCAGTTCTTCGGCTCCTCCATCATCGCTTCTTCCAGAACATCGATAAAGTTGCTGAGCGCTTCTTCTTTTCCATGATATACGGCCGTTTCGATGTTTGCGAGTGCGAACAGTGCTTCCCGCATGGCATAGGTCAGCCCCGGGCCAACCTTCAGGATACCGACACCATCCTCGATCAGCTCGCGCAGCTTGAATTTTGTCTGATAATCTGTGGAGTGCCCTTCAAAAATAAGGTTTGGATACTCCTTGATGGATGCCATCAGATCCCTGGCCTTGCTGCGGTCATACTCGGTACATCCGTCATCCTTTTCCTCGACACCCGGTTGTACAACAACACCCATAACATCCTTCCAGGTTTCCTTAAGCCCTTCAGCCGCAAAGGCCTCTTCAAAGGTTTTGACAGTAGCCTTGAAATCTTCAACACGGGTAACCTGCATACCGGCACCCTCTTCCTGTGCGCCTCCTGGAATCGGTACCTCACTTCCCACGATGTATACCGGGCGTACGGCATTTGGATTCTGCTTCAGCAGCTCCTGATAGGTTTCCTCACAGATGCGTGCCAGATGCGCACCGCGTTTTGCGATAACCGCGTCACTCAGACGAATGTTTGGATCATCATCCGCAACCTTCATGCTTGTATCTATATGAATTTTTGTAAATCCGGCAGCTACATAGCAGCGTACCAGCTCTTCTGCCTTTTCCATCGCTTCCTTTTCCGGTAAAGCGGCAAAGGTCAGAGGACCCAGATGATCTCCTCCCAGGAATATACGGCTTTCATCCACACCGATCGCCTTTGCTTTCTTTAATACGAATTCACGGAAGTCTTTGGGTGTCATTCCGGTGTAACCGCCGTTCTGGTCAACCTGATTGGCTGTTGCCTCAATCAGTACGCAGGAATCATCGCGTTTTACACATTCCAGTGCAGCCTCGATAACGTAGTCATTCGCACTGCAGCAGGAATAAATTCCAACCGGTTTTCCTTCCTTCTGTTTAACAACAATCTGTTTTAATGGATTAGCTTGTGGCATTTCAAAACCCTCCTTATATATTAAAATTATAGCACGAAACGAGGGAAAGTAAACGGAAGTGAAACGGAATGCTAGTTTGTATAAAAGTTTTGTACAAAAATACAAACAGAGATATTTTAAACGCGCAAAAACGACAGAAAAGAATACAGAAATCAGCTATGATAAATCAGGAAAAATGAAAATAGAAAAGTAAGTGGAAATTTAGTAATACTTTATCTGAAAAGGTGTTCTTTTGTGATTCCGGTGTGATATACTATAGTGAGATGAGCGAACAAATCGTATACAAGAAAGGTCGGTGGGGATGATGTTTGACGAACAGGAACAATTTCTCCTCCATCAGATTCGCATTCTGTTGAAGCAGCTGGATGAACGGCAGACAAAACAGAAAGATGAAGAAAAACCGGAGAATAAGGATGACAGATACCGTACACTGTTACAGCTGTCCTGCAAAAATATATGGGAGTTTGATCCATTGACACAGATGGTAAGTATAACCTGTCAGGACGGACGCGTAATCATCAATTCCTTTCGCATGCTTATGCAGGGAGTTAATGCGCAGGACCATAAGCGAATCAAGGAAGCTGTGCATCGCATCATGCTGGGAGAAAGTGAAAAGGAGTATTTTTCCTATCAGCGCGAATGCAGGAGCGGTGAAATCCGGTTTTATGAGGTTGGAGCTCATGCATACTGGGTCAACGGCAATCTGCATATCATCGGTGTTACGAGGTCTGTACGGGCGATGGAGGAGCGAATCGAGCGTGTTCTGCATGAGCAGGAGAAATTCGATTTATTGCTGAGCATGGCCAATATGTATATATGGGAATACGATGTCGGAAAAAGAGAGTTTTCCGCGAATCAGTCTCTGTGCGACAAGCTGGGACTTCCCATGCGTTCGTATACGGTGGAGCAGCTGAATGAGCTGCTGCAGATACACCAGATGCCGGTCCTGCTGGAACGTATCGAGCGAAAGGCGTTATCGGAGCATGCGGTCATTCATCTGAAGAATATTCAAACCAGTTTCGATTTGATTTTTGAGACGAATTTCAAGGGATTACCGGATAAAAACGGCAATATCAAGGTCGTACTCGGCACTATGAATGATATAACGGAAAAGGAGCTTTTGAAAACAAGTGCCAGCAGGGATCCGCTCATCGGCTGTTTTAACCGGCGAAGCGGCGATATGACGCTGGTCTCCACGTTTCAGAAATTTCAGAACGGGGAGGATTTTTATACCATCATATTTTTCGATGTGGATGATTTTAAGAAGGTCAATGACCGCTATGGACATGATATGGGAGACTATGTTCTGCGCCATGTCTGTGAACAGATCGAGAAGGAAATTCGAAGCAGTGACATGCTGTTTCGCTGGGGCGGTGATGAATTTCTGCTCATCTGCAGCGGAATCAGCAAGGAAAATATCTATGCCTATATCGAGCGTCTGCGCCGTCTGATTGAAAGCTCAGATTTTATTTTCGACGGCAACCGTGTGCAGGTGACCCTGTCTATCGGTGCAGCGTATTATTATAAGAGTGATCATGATTATCAGGATGCATTAAAAAGAGCCGACCGCAGTGTCTATAAGGCAAAGCTGGCCGGGCGCAATAAGGTATGTGTTTTAAAGTGAGTCAGGCCTAATCTAATCCAGTAGCTGGCGAAGATCCTGCGGAAGCGGGCATTCCACGCGCAGCATATCGTTGGAAAGGGGGTGAGGGATGCTTACACGACAGGCGTGCAGTGCGAGGCGGGGACATCTGCTGTCGCGGATTCCATATAGCGGATCACTGAGCAGGGGGTGCTGTATTGCGGCCAGATGGACACGGATCTGATGCGTTCGCCCGGTATACAGCCGGCAGCGAATCCATGTGAAATCCATGAAGTTCTGCTTTACAAACACATCGGTTCTGGCACTCTTGCCATGCTCGGATATGCGCATCTTTCGCGCATCGTGTCGATCTCTGGCGATTCCCCGGGTGATGGTGCAGTGCTTCTGTGCAATGTATCCCCTAGCAAATGCCTCATACTCCCGATAGATCTGCTTATTTTTCAGCATGGCATCAAGCAGTGGCTGCAGAAAGGGAACTTTGCAGAATATCATGGCTCCGCTGGTTTCGTAATCCAGGCGGTGAAGCGGGCGAACACAGGTATTGTGTCCCTCCAGAAGATAATGTGCCTTGACCAGATTACAGACGGTGTGTGCATGTTCGATACCGTCACTGTGTACCAGAAGATTCGCAGGCTTATTCACGATGCAAAAGAGTTCATCCTCAAACAGTATCTCCAAATCCTCGTACCAGGGCTCTATCGTATCTTCCTCCATCGCAAGAAAGATGCGTACGGTATCCTGCTCCTGCAGCATATGATTGCCGTGGATGATGCGGTTATTTATGGAAACACGATTTGTTTGATAATATTCATAGCGTTTCTTTTTCGCGGTATGGAAATATGCGAAAACAGCATCGGTATCCGCAAAGGAAATGCCGCGTAGTTGCAGTATATTGTTTTTCAATTCGATTTTCATAAAATCACCTCATAATTTTTCGGTCAAATGAATAGAATTTCCTATATGGGTCATGCTATACTGGCATCGAGCCAGGAGGAACTGGTTGTAAAGGATGATCCATAGCAGCAAACGCTACTATGAAGATAACATAAAACAAGGAGGAAATAAACATGAAATTATTAAAATGCTCAGTATGCGGCAACATCGTTGAAATGATTGAGGACAAAGGAGTTCCGGTAATGTGCTGCGGAAAGCCAATGGATGAATTAAAGGCAAATACGACAGACGGCGCACTGGAAAAACATGTTCCGGTTGCTGAAATCGCAGATGGAAATCTGCATGTAAAGGTTGGTTCCATGGAGCATCCGATGCTTGCAGAGCACTATATCACAATGATTCTGGTTGAGGCCGGAGACAACATTATGCGTAAAAACCTGAAGCCCGGTGAAAAACCGGAGGGTGTCTTCCCGCTTGGTGATTACAAGGGGAAAGTGCATGTATATGAATACTGCAACCTGCACGGTTTATGGAAGACTGACATCGAGGCATAACCTATACAGAATAAGGAGCACCGGATCGTGCTTCTTTTTTTATCACTTTGTATAAATAAGGAAAGCATTACATAAGCACCTGGAGGGTTTCCGTGGAGGATGAATCCATAGTTGAAGAATGAGTGCTCTTGTGCGTGAGAATTCAGGCAGCTGCCAGTTCAGGGTACGGCCTACCGGTATATGCAAGCAAGCGCTGCATGCTTTCTTTGTGCGTACAATTTCTTATGAAAAACGAAGAATTCATGAAAACTATGGTATACTATTAAAAAACAGGAGGTCGATCACATGTTTGTAGAGGAGCGGCAGAGTGCCATTATGGAGGAGCTGCATGCCAATGGAAAGGTAAAGGTCAAGGAGCTGAGTGAGCGGTTTTCCGTTAGTGAGGACTTGATTCGTAAAGACCTCAGCGCATTGGAAGCAAAGGGACTGCTGAAAAAGGCATACGGAGGTGCTGTGCTGATTCGTGAGAATATTCATCGCAAGATTGCGGCGCAGCGCAAGGATGTGAATCAGGAGGAAAAGCGTGGTATCGCAAAAGCCGCTGTGGATCTGATTCAGGAAGGAGATGTGGTCTTTCTGGACATCTCCACCGTCAATATACGGGTGGCCAGGGAGCTGGTGGAACGGGAGAAGCAGGCAACGATCGTTACCAATATGCTGGAGGTTGTATCCATACTGGCAGACAGCAGTCTTCCTGTGATTTTCATCGGTGGAGAATTCGATTATGGCAGGGACGGCTTTGTGGGGAGTCTGGCAATGGAACAAATAATGAAATTCCGATTCGACATATCCTTTCTGGGTGTTGTCGGTATTGATGTACACGATAACAGTGTATATACCTATATGGCCAATGACGGGGCGACAAAGCGTGCGATCCTGTCCAGCAGTAAGCAGGCGTTTATGGTATGTGAATCGGATAAATTCATGCAGATCGGCAATTACCGCTATGCTGGGGCGGATGAATTTACCGGAATCATAACGGATCATAAGCTGGACAGGGAAAATGAAAAGCTGATGAAAAACATGCAGCTATGTATACAGCTGGCAGAATAGGTCGGGAAATGGAATCCCGGCTTTTTTATTTCTTTCTATTGATTGATAAAAAGTAATAAGAAATAATAATAAAAGTGTTGACAACCGGTAAAAGCATATTATAATGAAGATGTAAACGGAGGTATCTGCCATGGAACTGAAAAAAACTGCTCGAATCGATCTTCTAAAGGAACGTATGCTGTCCCAGCCGCGTTATGTGAGTATGGAACAGGCGATGATCATTACCAGAGCCTATCAGAGGCATGAACAGGAGCCGGTCATTTTAAAACGTGCATATGCGCTCCATGATGCTCTGTGCGAGCTTGAAATCGGAATCGAGCCGCAGGAGCTGATTGTAGGAAACCGGACAAAGGGGGTACGCTATGGGGTGGTATTTCCAGAAAGCGGTATTTCCTGGGTGGATCAGGAGCTGGAGACGCTGCCGACACGTCCGCAGGATAAGTTTCTTGTACGTCCTGAGGATGTGCAGACATTTCGCGAGGTCATCAAGCCGTACTGGAAGGGGAAATCATTGGAGGATGTGCTGAAAAAGCGTTATGGAAAGGAAATCAGTGCCCTGTCAACGGTTGTAAAAATCAATCAGAAGGATCATGCACAGGGACATATCTGCCCCAATGTCCGTGAGTGGCTGGAAAAGGGGCCGGCCGGCTTGAAAGAGGAGGCACAGCAGCACCTGCTGGACTGTAAGGAGGAGCAAAGACCCTTCTATGAAAGCATTCTTCTTGTGATGGATGGAGTATGCCGCTTTCTGATGCGGTATCATGATGAATTGCAAAAGGAAGCAAAGCAGCATCCGGACTGGAAGCAGGATATGATAGAGACGGCAGAAATCTGTAAGGCGCTGTCCAAACGGCCGGCTGAAACGTTTCATGAGGCGGTACAGTCCATGTGGATTCTGTTTGTCGTCCTGCATATGGAAAGCAATGCCTCCAGCTTCTCTCCCGGACGTCTGGATGAAATACTGTATCCGTATTATCGCAAGGACAGGGAGCTTGGACGTCTGGATGCGCAAAGAGCGCTGGATATCATTGAATGCCTGTGGCTGAAATTCAATCAGATCGTCTATCTGCGTAATAAAAACAGCGCAAAGTACTTTGCCGGCTTTCCAATCGGCTTCAATATCGCTGTCGGCGGACAGGATGTCCATGGTGAGGATGTATGCAATGAGCTGAGCTTTCTGTTTTTGCTGGCACAGGAGCACATCGGCCTGCCGCAGCCCAATCTGTCTGTGCGCCTGCACAGGGGAACAGGGGATGCTCTTTTAAAGAAGGCTGTTCGCGTCGTGGCAAAGGGAAGCGGTATGCCGCAGTTTTTCAATGATGAAGCAATTATAGCTGAACTGGAGAAGCTGGGGATTTCCCATCAGGATGCAATGGATTATGCCATTGTCGGCTGTGTTGAGCTGACGACGCAGGGGAATAATCTGGGTTGGAGCGATGCTGCAATGTTCAATCTGAACAAGGTGCTGGAGCTGACGCTGCATCATGGCAGATGTCTGCTTAACGAACAGCAGCTGGGGCCGGATCTGGGCGGTCTGGATACGTATGAAAGCTATGAGGAGCTGGAAAGTGCATTTGATGCCATGATTGATCATTTTCTGCAGCGCATGATTCCGGCCTGTGAAGAGGTGGAAAAGGCGCATATTGACATCCTTCCCTCACCGTTTTTATCCAGCGTTATCGATGACTGCATGGAACAGGGAATGGATGTGACACGTGGAGGTGCTCATTATAATCTGAGCGGTATACAGATGATCCAGGTTGCCAATCTGGCCGATTCTCTGGCGGCGATCAAGGCTCTGGTCTATGATAGGAAAAGCGTAACAGGAGAAGCTCTGCAGTATGCACTGGAGCATAATTTTGCACACGATGAAATGCTGCGGCAGCGTCTTTTGAACAAGGTGGACAAGTATGGCAACGATGTGGAATGGGTGGATATGCTGGGAGCGAAGTGGGCATCGGCATTCCGTGATAAGCTGCGCTCCTTTACCAATTACCGCAAGGGACCATATCATACCGGTATGTATACCGTAAGCGCCCATGTGCCGATGGGAGAGCATGTCGGTGCGAGTGCAGATGGCAGACTGGCCGGTACACCGCTTGCGGATGGCGGTATGTCTGCAGTATATGGAAGAGATTTGCATGGGCCTACTGCCGTTTTGAAATCGGTATCCCGTCTGTCCTGTGACTGCACGACCAACGGCGGTCTTCTGAATATGAAATTTCTGCCGGAATTTTTTCAGAATGAGCAGGGCATTGATAAGTTTGCCGGTTTCTTACGAACCTTCGTCGATTTGAGAATACCGCATATCCAGTTTAATGTTGTGCGTAAAGAGGATCTGCTGGCTGCTCAGAAGCATCCCGAGCAGTATGCATCCTTAACCGTGCGCGTTGCCGGCTATACGGCATATTTTGTGGAGCTGGCACAGGAGCTGCAAAATGAAATCATTGCCAGAACGAGCTATGAAGGCATCTAGCGGCTATGTGTTTGACATCAAGCGCTTCGCTACGCATGATGGAGAAGGAATCCGGACAACGATTTTTCTCAAGGGCTGCCCGCTGCGCTGCGCATGGTGCCAGAATCCAGAGGGACTGCATCCGGTTTTGCAGCTTCTCTATATGGAAACGAAATGTATGCATTGTGGAAGCTGTGCGGCAGCAGCCATCCATGGCGGTGTTTCTATGCAGGATGGGCGAATAAAGCTTGTGCGGGATGCAGTTGAGGACTGGGAAGGTCTGATTGATATCTGCCCGACAGGTGCGCTGCGCTATGATGCGTCCTGCTATGATGTTTCGGATATCCTGCGGGAAGTAAAAAAAGACCGTGCGTTTTTCCGCTATGGCGGAGGGGTTACCCTATCCGGAGGTGAGCCGCTGCTGCAGGCGGACTTCGCACTGGAAATTCTAAAGGCATGTAAGGCAGAGGGGATACATACAACGATAGAAACATCCCTGTATGCACCGCAGGATACGCTGCGGCAGCTGCTGCCCTATCTGGATCATATTTATGCGGATTTGAAAATATTTGACAGTGCGGTGCATAAAGCCTATACTGGAGTGGAGAATGCACAGATTCTGGATAATATCCGCTATCTGCTGTGCAGTGAGGAGCTTCGTGATCGTGTGATCATCCGCACACCGCTGATTCCGGAAATGACGGCACGCAGTGAAAATATTACGGCCATAGCACAGTTTCTGCAGCAATGCTATAAAGGTGTGCGTTATGAACTGCTGAATTATAATCCGCTGGCAAAGGCGAAGTATGATTATCTGGATATGGAATATTGTTTTGACGAGAATCCGAAGCTATATACAAAGGAAGCAATGGAGTCATTCTATCGGATTGCAAGGGATCAGGGTATCCGCAATCTGATTATAGAATAAAAAAATCAGGGAGGACATAGAGATGAAAATTTTAATTGACAACGCAGACATTCAGGAAATCAAAAAGGCTTACGAGTATTTTCCGATTACGGGAGTTACATGCAATCCGACAATCCTGAAAAGAACAGGAAGAAATCCATACGATGTATTGAAGGAAATTCGTGAATTTATCGGTGCGGACGGCGATCTGCATGTACAGGTCGTAAGTGCGAAAGCTGAGGATATGGTTGTGGAAGCCCATAAAATTCAGGAGGTGCTGGGAAAGAACACCTATATCAAGATTCCGGTAGTCAGGGAAGGTCTGAAGGCGATGAAGCTGCTGCATGCAGAGGGTGCAAACATCACCGGAACGGCAATCTATAACCAGATGCAGGGCTATCTTGCCGGTATGGCAGGGGCTGCCTATGTGGCACCGTATGTAAACCGTATTGATAATCTGGGCTATAACGGCGTACAGGTTGCCAAGGATATCCACGATATGCTGAAGCATGCCGGTTTAAAGACCGAGGTGATTGCGGCCAGCTTCAAAAATTCACAGCAGGTACTGGAGCTTGCCAAGTATGATCTTGGTGCAAGTACGATTGCTCCGGATGTGATCGAAGGTCTGATTAAGGTCGATGCCGCCGTTCTGGCAGTGGATGCGTTCACCAGAGATTTCGAGGAGCTGTGTGGTGAGGGCAACACCATGCTGAACATCTAAAAGGCGCCCATCTGAAGGGTGCTGCACATCTGATTAGCATAGATAATAAAAAAGCACGCACTCAAATGGAGAGAAAGCGTGTTTTTTTGCCATACCTCAAAAGCACGGATAAATATGAATAGGATGCAGATCGATTGCTTACATTGCTCCATGGCATCCGGTGAATAGTGCATTACAGTCATGTATGCCACTACAAATTCCAGAAAATTTTTGACATAGCCATAAAAATGCGTAAGCACAATATACATTTTTAGAAACTCTGTTTCAGCTTAAGTCTGATTGAGTAAATGTTCGATAAACGTGATATATAGAAAGCTGTGGTGTCAGGATTCTAGCCAAATTGTCACAGCTTTTATATTCATTTATAATAATGCACAAGTGCCTGTGTACCGTTGTTTTCCTCTCCCATGCCTGCCAGTGCTTCGTACATATTGCAGACAGCCTCCAGCATATCCAGATGGACGTCCTGCTGCTCCATCTCCTGCTGAACAATGTGCATATCCTTAATAAAATGCTTGATATAAAAGCCGGGAGCGAAGTCGTTTGCGAGAACACGCGGTGCGGTATTGTCGATTTGCCAGCTGCCTGCAGCTCCTTTGGCGATAGCGGTAAGCATCTTCTGCTCATCCAGTCCGACCGCTCTTGCATATACCAGTGCTTCACTCATCGCTGCCACAGCGCCTGCCACGGCAATCTGATTGCAGGCCTTTGTATGCTGACCACTCCCTGCTTCTCCCATATACTGAATTCCCGTCCCCAATAGGGAGAATAGCGGACGCATTTGTTCGAACACTTCTTCATCCCCGCCAGTCATAATAGACAGGGATGCGGCTTTTGCCCCGCTGTCACCACCGGATACCGGAGCGTCCAGCATGGCATATCCCTTTGCCTTTGCTGCTGTGTACAGCTTTTTTGCCAGCGCGGGCGAAGAGGTTGTAAAATCAATCAGTACGGCATGCGCTTTGGCATGTGCAAAGATACCGTCATCCCCCTCATAGATTTCTTCCACATCCTTTGGGTAACCGACCATGGTACAGACAACATCCGCATCACTTACACAATCCCGAATGGTACACTCCACCCGGATTCCCTGCTCGAGCAGGGGAGCGGCCTTCTCATAGGTGCGGTTATAGGCACTCACCGTATGACCGCCCTTTTTCAGGTTCAGCAGCATGCTGGTCCCCATCACGCCGCAGCCAATCCATGCAATCTTCATATGATCACCTTCCTTTTGTATTATTATACAGGAAGATTATAGAAACTGCACGCAAAGGATCAGCAGAAGGACAGAAATCATTCCCTGCAGAATCCGGTAAAGCAGAAAGACGGGATAACGCAGAGGAACCTGTTCCACCATACTCATGATCTGCATATGTACACAGAAGCCTGCAAACCCAAGCAGAAAGCTGGTAAGGAGTAATCTCTGCATAGTGGAAAACGGTGTGACGTTGATCAAAACGATGCCGCTGGAAAACTCCGCAAGACTGCGTATGATAAGCGCAGGAAATTCCGGAAGAAAGGAAAACAGCACAGCGGTAACACTCATAAAAAGCATCAGATATCCCCCGATCATATAGAGGGAAATTCCACTTTCCGTAACTGCGCTGCTAAGATTCCGCATAAAGGATTGTGAGGAAGCAACAGCTGCAGGAAAGGTATGAACCGTGTGTCTGCGGGTGAACAGCAGCAACAGCAGACCGCTGAGCAGCTGCAAAGCAAACAGCAGCATGCCGATGTGCAGAGATTTGAAAAAGACGATACCGCAGGAGATAATGACAAAGCCCGGTGTAGGAAAACAGCAGCAATACAGCAGGCGTGCAGCATCCTGCCGGGAAAGGACACCATCCCGTACGGCTTCATCCACAAAGACAGAGCCGGTGGGAAAGCCAAGGAACATCGTGCATAAAACCAGATTCCATGCCCCCTGATCCATCCCCAGCAAAGCAGGCAGACCTAGAGAGGGAAGATGGTCAAACGCATGCTCCTTATAGAGCAGACGAACCAGAACCATAGATAAAAACATGGAGGGAACCAGCTTTTCAAACCAGATGGAAAGTGCGTTTTGTGCACTTTGCAGCGTCAGGGTTCCAAAGCCAAGTGTCAGTAAGAGAAGACCAAACAGCAGAAAGCCCGTGAATTTTTTCATGTTATCACCGATATACTATATGATGAAACGAAAACTTTCATGTAAATCTTTCCCATTTTGGTGAAATGTGTTAAACTAGATATTCATAAAAGAAGTGGGTGATACAATGATAAATTATCTTGCGAAAAAAATGATACACAACTATAACGAGCTGGAAGATCCTGCTGTGCGAAAGGCATATGGAAACCTTACAAGCACGGTGGGGATTGCAAACAATGTGATTTTGTTTCTGTTTAAATTTCTGGCCGGTACCCTGGCACGCAGTGTGTCCATAACGGCAGACGCTGTCAACAACCTTTCCGATGCCGGAAGCTCTGTGATTTCCCTGCTCAGCTTTAAGCTGTCAAGCAAGCCGGCAGATGAAAAGCATCCCTTTGGTCATGCGCGCTACGAATGTATTGCATCAATGATCGTTGCTGTAGCCATCCTGCTGCTTGGCTTTGAGCTGATTCGCACCAGCTTTCATAAGATTCTTCAACCGGAGGCAGTGTCCTTCAGCTGGTTGAGTGTGATTATTCTTCTGTTTTCCATTTCCGTAAAGCTGTGGATGTACAGCTATAATAAGAAATACGGGAGGCTTTTGAAGTCCAGTATAATGGAGGCGACTGCTGCAGATTCCATCAGTGATGTTATGGCGACGGGAGCTGTTCTTGTTTCCACAGTGCTCTCTCCTATTATTCATTTTAATCTGGACGGCTATATGGGGGTTGTTGTTGCCATCTTTATTTTGATGGCAGGTGGAGGCATCATTAAATCGGCGCTGGATGAGCTGCTGGGACAGGCTCCGGATGAGGATCTGGTGAAACAGATTCAGGATAAGATTAACAGCTATGATGGAGTGCTGGGTATGCATGATCTCATGATCCACGATTATGGTGCGCACCGTACCTTTGCATCTGTGCATGTGGAGGTGGATTATAAGGAAGATGTACTGAAATCTCATGATATGATTGATAATATCGAACGCGACTTTCAGGAGAATATGGGACTGGAGATGGTTATCCACATGGATCCCATCAATATTGACGATCCGCTGACCAACGAGCTGCGAACACTGACAGCAGCAATCGTAAAGGAAATTGATGAAGACCTGAGCATGCACGATTTCCGTATCGTTCCGGGAGAAACCCATACGAATATGATTTTCGATGTTGTCGTGCCCTTCCATATTAAAATGAGTAATCAGCAGATTCTGGATGCCCTTGCACAGCGGATCCGGGAGCGTAAGGGCGATCATTACTATCTGGTTGTTACCTTTGATCGTGCCTATACGACCCACCATTCACAGGAATCTGCCTGAAATCTGCAACAAGAAAGCCTTTTCTATTCTGATACAGATACAGCAGGGAAGCAGGACAGCTTATAGGCGCATTCAATAGAATATAGAAAACATCCACCGAACCCCGGTGGATTTTGATGTATTCCTGTTGAGCCAGTCAATAAAGGAATTTGTCTATGCCTGCATACCCATAGCAGGAAATCCCTGATAGGAAAGTGTCGGTAATCTGCACAGAAAACCCCGTCGGATATGTTTTTGCAGGTTTTTTATAATCCGATGTTATTTTTCTGTACAGGCGGTTATCCACAAGCGCATATGGTCACCATGGAAAAGGGTTACCGATAAAGCTTTCCCTGACGGAAAGCACTTCCTTCCATATCTGTTTTCCTACGCAGCTGCAGCATTCAGTCATACCGGCATGGTGTGAGAATCGCCCGCCACCATTCTTATTGCAGAAAGCAGCCGTCTTTTCATCAGGAGTCAAGGGTTAGCGCAGACATTCTTTGTTTCCTACAGAGGAAGGGAATCGATATCGGGCAGCTGAATGGCATCACATTGACGGATGCCGATGCGTTTGGCACAATGGATGATGATATGGAAAAGCTGCATGTAGACCTGCTGTATACAGCGGTAATAGCCGTCGGCATCCCGTTTCACCAGAAAGCCAACCGCTTCCTCACAGCGCTTGTAATATAGATCGACCAGTTGTTCATCCAGCTGCAGCAGTGTGAAATAAAAGCCCCATGACAAAATGCTGCGAAACTCCTGCAGAATCTGTTTCAGATTGGCCTTGGGAAGGATCACCAGCAGGGCATCAAGGAAACCGACGCCATCATAATGCCTTTTTTTATCCGCTCCTCCATAACAGGGGCAAGCACGAGCAGCTGGTCGAAATATTCCAGGCAGCAGCGGCCGATCGTGATGGTGATAAACTGTACAGCCCCGATGAATTTTACGGCGTCACGTATCATTGTACTGTCCTCCAGATGTGCCTGTGCAACCCCCTTATTCAGCTGAATGCGGGTCCCCAGACCGTTATAGGTCTTTGCGAGCCCGATATCATTCAGCTGTTTCAAAACCTTGCGAATCGTTGCGTAGGATACCTGATAGGTTCTGGACAGCTGCTCTATGGGCGGCAGCAGCTGCTGATCGGCATAGGTTTTGCAGGCGATGCTGCGAATAATATCCCGGAAGACAAGTGTGTAAACGTAATCATGAGAATGCTTTGGCTGCCAGAAAAAGGGGGCGGCTTCCGGTATACAGTGGTTGCCGCAAAGCTGTATCTGCGCTGCGTGCTCACGGATACGCTGTATGGTGTAGCAGATCGTGTGATCATAAAAATCATATACAAAGCGGCGGTTTTTATCTGTATAGGCGGCAAGCAGCTGCTCATAATCGTGCTTCAGAGTGCCATGATAGGAGGAAAACAGATCTGTATGATACAACAGGGGATATTCAATATAGGAAAAGGTCGTCAGATACAAATCGAGAATCATATCATTATGATAACGCTGCAGCAGATACACATTAAAATCCCGGATCAGCAGTCGGCGTTTTTCCAGATTTTTATTATCCTCCAGCGTCGACAGCATTTTATATAAATGGCGGATATCCTTTTCCTGCAGTAAATCGCACAACCCGCTGCAGAGGGGAGGCAGGCACAGACGCATGATTTCCAAAACGTCAATCATCTGCCGGTGTGTATGCAGAATATAGAAATCCGTCTGCTCATCGTGCGCCTGTGAGGGCTGCCAGATCACCTGTGCACGCTTGCGCGCCTCTAAAGAAATATAGCCGGCATCCCGCATATCGCGCAGGACGTCCTGTACGGTACGTATTCCTACCTGATATGTGCTGCACAGCTGTTTATCGGATGGAAGACGGCTCCCATAGGGAAGCCGCCTCGTTATGATCAAGGATGTAAGCGAACCGTAGAGACTGCTGTAGAATGTTTGTCCTTTCAAAATGGATCCTCCAGGGAAATGTTAATCCTAGTATAGCATGGAAATTTATACAGAAGCAATCCGTTCTTTCCATAAAATCTAAAATAAGACGGTAATAAGGTTGCACGCAGCACAAAAGTATACTAAAATAGAAAAGACCTATATGCATACGTATGCAGATTTGGAAAGAGTATTGTTTGTGAAGAATGGAAAAGGGAGGAGTTTTTTTTATGTACAAAATCGGAGAGGCTGCCAGACTGCTGGGTCTCAGCACGGAAGCTTTGCGGTACTACGAACGTAAAGGGCTCATCGTGCCGCATAAGGACAGTGTATCCAATTACCGTTATTTCGATGCTTCACAAATCAACCATCTTCTGAATATGCAGAAGTATCAGAAGCTTGGCTTTACACTGTATGAGCTGATGGATTTGTTTGAAAGCAGGGGAAATGATATGTTTCTTGAGCTGATGGAACAAAAGGAGAAGGAGCTGCTGCAGGAAAGTGTGTCGATGAGTCTTCGTCTTCACAGCATTCATCTTTCTTTGGAATGCATTGCGCTGGCAGAACGTGCACAGCATGCCATACAGTTTGTAACAAGACCTGCCCTGTATCGCATTTCCTATATGCAGGATGATGTGATTTTAGCGGATGATGCATCCCTGAATGAGGAGCTCAGGATGTGGTCGAAAAGCAGCGAGCTTCAGTTTCTGAGTGCACGAATCTGTGCCAAGGATTTTATCAGCGGACAGGAGCACTTTGATTACGGCTTTTGTATGTACGAGACGATTGGGGATTTCATCGGTATTCGGATAAATGATGTGGTAAGACAGTATGCCGAATGTCCGGCTCTTGCCTACTGCTTTGAAGCGGATGCCCAGCATACGATTCTGCAGGAAAAGGAAAAGCTGCTGCAGTTTATGGAGGCACAACACCTGATGCTTGACGGGGATATCCTGTCTCAGGTCTTGTACAGTGCCTGCGAGAATCATCATTATCAGATGCGCCATATGATATGGGTCCCTTACAAGAGAGTGATATAAAATAATTTAATGTTTTTCTTAAATATTTTTAATAAATACTTGACTCTAAAAATACTTTAGGGTTTATGATGGTTCCTGCCTAGGTAGTTGGAGGAATGAAAGATGAAGAGCTTGATTTTTTTAGTAGATGAGAATAGAAATCAGTTATCTGCTTTAGAAAGGGCCATTTCTTCCGTTGAGGAATTTGAACTGGCCGGAATGACAAGCGATGGTGAGGAATGTATCCGACAGCTGGAGGGGAAACATGTACATGTTCTGGTGTTGGACATGATCCTGCCAAAGAAAGATGGGTTTTATGTATTAGAGGAAATACGCAGCAGAAGGCTGCAGGTGGATCATATTATCTGCATATCCTCATATCTCAGTGAAATGATTCTTTCTGAGTTCAACCGCTATTGTGTCGACTACATCATGATGAAGCCCTATGAGATTCCTG
>ENA-ORSX01001419-ORSX01001419.1-human-gut-metagenome-genome-assembly--contig:-NODE-1419-length-17376-cov-3.860920_pt1 | contig 17376 bp, 7 predicted proteins | sample MGYA00241904_ERZ509172 | MGnify/ENA primary metagenome ERZ509172 (study PRJEB26280, sample SAMEA2338795) | human gut metagenome | biome: human gut; feature: human-associated habitat; material: faeces...
AAAAAAAAAAATAATTAAACTCTACGGAATTTAACTACTTCTCATCTCCTTCCCTTTTCCTTGCCCTTGAATCTTTCTATTCTTCGCTCCCTGGTACCGCTTTCCTTCGATCGAATACCTTCTCCCCTTAGCCTATGGATCTGCCTTCCCTTTCGTTAGCGTTAGTTACTTTCTAAGCCATCTAAGAAGAGGACTAGCTTTCCATTCCAAACCCTACCATTGTTGTAAGGAAGGCTTACTGTGGTTGTTACAAGGGAATAGCTTTCCGGTTGTCTGCTAGCCTGTGTAATAGTAATAGCCCGGGGCTTCTTAATTAGGTTAAGGAAAATATGAGGCGACCTCATTAAAGAAAACATTCAAGGATGGATACATTGAGTCTCTTGGATTTCACGTCATAGCATCTATACCCAGACTGAGCATATCCAAGAAAGAAACAAGTGGTTTCCTTGGGAAAAATTTTTATCTTAACTGCGCAGGAATATGAAAACAAAACAAGTGCATCCAAACACTCGCAAATGCTATAGGATGGACCCAGTAAGAAGTTCGTGAGGTGCCGCTGCAGCTTATTCCCTCTCTCTGCCCCCCCAAAAAAAGGAGAAAGATGTCCCGTCCCTTCTTTATGCACATCCGACACAAAGGTGTACAATCCGGTCAAAGTCTGCGGTTCTTTAAGTTCATTCACTGTAGGTTCTCTTACTTGCTCTAGTGGCTGGCAAAGGCCAACCGAGAGGGGAGAACGAATGGCTCAGGAATCGACTGGTTCCGAGCGGACTTGTGGAGCAGCTGCTTGGATTATCGTAGAATAAGAGGAGCCGTCTTAGGAAATGACTTAACTTACTTCAAAGAAAAGACAGATGCCGCCCGCCGCTGCGAGGCGAAGGAGGAACTTGTCTGGTCTTGCGGTGCACTCACTCCCGTTACGAGAATGAAATGACGCCCGCCCCCCAGCTCGACTCGAGACCAAGACTCCTTACAACTCGCACCAATAGCGGCACTGAACGGCCGGAGATTTTTTAAAAAGGCGCCCAGCCCGCCGTGATTGTGATCAAGAGCGCACACTGCACCTGACCCATTAATCATCATCTCATCTGACGCGAAGCAAAAAGAAGTTCCTTGCCTTCCAAGCCCAGCCGCCCATCTTCCCCTAGCCGCCTACCTACTCGTGCTCGTAGCTCGATTGGGGGTCAAGAGTGTGGTCCCGCGGCGGAAAAAGAGAAGTCGTCCGTATCAAGTGATACGTGAATTGCTCAGTAGTGCTTCGCCACTACCGTAGCTGGCGGAAATAGCTTAATGGTAGAGCATAGCCTTGCCAAGGCTGAGGTTGAGGGTTCAAGTCCCTCCTTCCGCTCTTGGCTTCGTCGTTTAGTGATAACGAGTGGAGTAGGCAGCGAGTAGAGTGCATAAGCCCCTTTAGAGATAGAGGCGAAAAGCAAGCAGCCGCGAAGGATAGGGTTTCCAACCTTTCTTACTAATAATAAGTAATAAGAAAGGGGCAAGCCAAAACCTACTCTTAACAGCTGGCTTTTCCCTTAGACGTAAAGGTGCTGCAAGTAGTAGCGCGCAGTGTAGACGTAAATAGGAAAATAAGATTGAGATTACTAATGACGGATGGAGGTTGAGGATAGAACATGTTCGGTGCCTCGCCCTTGTCTCCTTCGCCGGAGACATAAAATGATGGGAATTCTATCGATAAAGAAGAAGCATAGGCATCGCCTCTCGATCCAATCCTCCCTGGCCTCCCCAACACACACACTCTTGATACGAAAAAAACCTCCCACCATAGAGAAGAAATAGAAAGTATAGGTCCCCTCGATCACCCTTTCCTTTGAACCTGAACTGGTCGGGAGAGATGAACCCGCACCACATTTTCTAACCTTCGAACCGAAAACCCCAACTCTAGATGGAATTCCAGAACCTAAACAACTCAGTTGAGAGCTCCGTGACCGTTCAAGGGAAGGTCCACCGATGATTGATAGGCCATTCCCCCCTATCCGTCTCTTGATCCCTCATTCCATCCACTAATCCGTTGTTACTGATTCATTCAAGGTTTTTTTAAACGCACTTCTTTGTCTTATTAGCGCAGGTGTTCGTCAACGATGAAAGCCGCTGAACTTAAGACTCGAGTTGAGAAAGAGGGCTAGGCGCAGGAGAGGAGGGTTTTCCGGGACTGGGGAAGATGGCCGGATTATAGAGCTAGGGGCGGATCTAAGGTTTATTGGGATTGGGCATGGACGAGCCTCGACTGGGCCAGCATTGTTAAAAAAATAAAAGAAAAACTTCTCCCATCGCGTCATTAACCGGTGTAGGATTAAAGATCAGGTCCAGGATTCGAGTAAAATCTACCTTTCCTCTCATCCCAGGGTTTGGCAAGGAATTCAATCAAATGTTCGTTGTTCAATATCTCGGCTGCTCAAGAAGTTGGACTAGCTTAGCTGCTCCTCCGACCCGGAGTGGATTGACGGGGAAGGGCAGAGCCTCACCTTGCAGTAGGAAGGTCTTCGTTGCAGGGACGGGTTCAAACTGGACGGACTGAAGGGGCCTATCCCACCTAAATTAAAATAGTCCGATCTTTTTGGGGATTCATCACTGGCTAGGGCTTTCGAATCAAAGCATGGGCATCCGCAACTAAGAGGGAGCAGTAGAGGCTCGATTGACGAGCCGGGTCAGTAAACTTCTATTTATTTTTGATTCGACTAGAGGGGCTCCTAGCAGCAAACTTGTAGGAAGGGCCCCACGGAAACGCAGGAGATGCAGGAACGAAGTCACTCGCCCGATAGGTTTAAATTCTATAAATAACCTATCCCTCTGAACCCTATTGGTCGAGCGTATTTAAACCTGCGAAGTAGCTCGCCCGAAGGCACGAAGTAGACCAATAGGGAGAGGAATGAAGTAGCTCGACCGATCCATAATAGGGTCTTTCGATCCTGTGAATGCCAGCCGGATCGACCAAAAAATGCGCCGGCCAGAGGGAGGGGCTCATTCTACTAAATCAGAGATCCCAGGCCTGGCCCTACGCCCTACCTAACACAGAGATGTCCCTAAAAAAAGAGGGGATTGGTTGATCGGAAAGCTCAGGCAGGGGGAGGTGAATAGAAATCTTTCAGATCCGCTAGCTCTAAAATTTCTTCATCGACAGGTAGGGTTTGGTTTTGTCTAAGGTTCCTTCTTCCGGTTGTAAAGCTACAGAAGCCATTCTCCCTGCTCCACCAGCAGTCCGCGTTTTTGACCCGAAAGGAATTTTAAATGAAAGCAAAATCTGTGTTCACTATCTATATAGATAGGAACTCCTATCTCTACTGCCTATCCAACCCGAAGACTCTTTTTCGTGATGGAGTGCTTCGAATAGGATCCGATCCCTCCTTCCTGACCCGGCTTACCTGCCTCTGAGGAATTTCGTGGAGGAGGCTACCCGAGGAATCGAAAAACGGGAAGTGGGATGTGGAATGTGATTGGTGATGGATGGTGGTTATGAAATAAGTTCTGCATCAGGTGATGAGCCCATGCGAAAACTTTTTCTTTTATTGGCGCCCGGGCTATTAGATTGAGTCGAAAGCCTACCAAGGCATAAAGGAAAGGTTCCGATTCGAGCGAGAGCCCAAACGGGGGAGGCGAGAACATCTTGATCGAAAGCTCTACTGTTCTGAATAGTGAGAAAGACTTTTCAAAATTCGATCGAGAATCTCATCATCTGTTAGGTGGGCCAACCGACCTATCGAGTTGGGCGTCCATGTCACAGAACCTTTCTTCTAGCCAAGAATCCCATTATTGATCGAATCGGGGCGGACCCAATTCATTGGTAAATTAAAAATCTACCCGGTTTAACACTCAGAAAAAACCTAGAATAGTGCCAGGCGAGGCAAGGGGCTCTCCATCTGACGGAAGATTGTGTCCAGGATCTGGTAATCTAAGCCTTGCTTCTTCTGGTCGGCTCGTATTAGTCTGTGCTTTATTACAGGTAGTCATTCCCCCCGTTCCTTTAGACTTTTCAACGGTATTTGAATCTTAAGTCGCGGTCATGTCTCGCCTCCCCAGTATAGTGACCGGTTACATGTTTTCCCCGAATTTAATAAGTTCCAGGCTCAAGTGCCTGCTCATCCATCTTCATTCCAAAGGCGAACATTTCCATTGAAGTGAGTGTAACTGCTATGGTTTACAGTCAATAGTTCTTAACCAACCCTTTCTCGCGGAGCTTTAGAAAGCTTTAAGAGAGAATAGGGAGTAAGGGGGACCTTCGCTTCATTAAAAATTATAACCGGACCTTCTTTCTTCTCCTGCTACGCCCTGATAAAGTCACCGGCGGCAGGTTAGTACAGTTCTCCTGCTGCTGATTTGGCCCTGTGCTGATTCAGGAGCTTCTTCTTTAGTCTAGGATTCTAAAATAAAAAAATAAAATAAAAAGAGAAGGCTGGGCGAGAACAAGAAGCGGTCGTCGTCCGGCGGAGCTCTACTAAGCGAAAAACCGCTCGCTTTTCTTCGCGAATAATATGTGCAGGTAGCCTAGGACAAGAGAAGCAAGTTACCTTCCCTACCTCCCATCTATATCTATAGGCGGCAATGGTAAGAGCTGGTAACTGTATCGGCTTCGGGGGCCGGCGCTCCGCGTTCTATGACGGTTCCGTTCTTACGTACGCCCCCCCCTCACATAGAAGAGGGGGAAGCCCTTCAATAGAAGAACCCTTGTGAGTGGGAGGAGATTGAATCATTCATTCATCGGATACGTCTTCTTCCGTGATCCATTTCATGTCAACTCTAATTAGTTATCAAAAAGCCTACTGGTGGACGCGGAGCCAACGAGTGAAGTCGAAGAGCGTAACGAGTCTAAGATTAAAGAAGCGTTCGCCAACTTTGATAGGTATAGCATTGCTAGCAAATAGAGCAGAGAGCTTACCGTTTGTTTCTATTCTATTAGAGTCGCGAGCTTGTTGTGGTCGGTCCTAAAGTAAAGGGAGAACCTTGCTGCTTACTTGCTATATCCCTGCGTTCTTGCACGGCTCGTTCTTCGAGCCCATTATCTCCTCTCCCTCTCTCCGTTCTATCGTCCAAAACAGGCCATATGGAGTATAGCCAAGTGGTAAGGCATCGGTTTTTGGTACCGGCATGCAAAGGTTCGAATCCTTTTACTCCAGATTATGAACACCCGATCGGATCTGTCAAGAACGATCTGACGACTACAAGGGAAGCGGCTGACCGTTGGTCACCCTGAGCCTAGCTTGTAGCAAGCCAAAACTTTTACTTGAACCTACTTTGCTAAGATAAAATCAAGAGGGGATAGACAGACGGCAGAAAGCAATCCCTTCCAACCAGCTAACCGGCGGAGTTGAACACTGACTCCGGCCAGGTTCTTTTATAAATCTCCTGGCCCTTGCTTAACTCCTTGCTCCGTAAACCGGTCACTGGTTGATCTGATCGGACCCCTTTTTACTGCCATGGCTACCCCCTCACTCGACATAGGCTCCAAGTAGTATAGTCTGTCACGTAATCTACCCGCGCCAATCAGCTTCTTCGAGAGTAAGTCCTGTATCACACAGAAGTCCCAACAAAAGATTTTAGAGCGAGCCGGCCACGACCTTCACACCCCTTTCTCCTAGTCCAAAAAGGGTATAATAAAGACTGTCCTTGTTGGTTTTTTGTGCAATACTAGTTTTAGCTACTTTTTTAGCGATTACTCCAGTTCCAGACTCGCTAAAAAACTTCTTATGAAGTTTAGCTTGTTCAGCTAAGGCTATAATCAGGTCTCGCGAGCAGATGCCAAAGGCAGAAACTTCTCAAAAAAATCACACAAATAGGTCCAAACCCTTTGAAAAAATGGAAATCAATCAAGCACTCACAAAACAAAGCCCTTATCCGTTTAAAAATTTGGTAATTAGTTAAGGATGTTGTAAAAAATATACCACAGAAATAAAGTTTCGTCTCGGGTTCGAATGAAAGAAAGATGGAAGGCGCTTTTTTATTTCCTCTGGGGAAAGACACTCGGTTGCTTGAAAAAAAAGTAAAGTTTTTTCCTTTTCCATACCGAACGACTTGATGCTGAAGCTTACGCGGGTATGGCTATGCTTGTTTTCCGTTCTCCATTTTCCTTATTTAAGATATTTTTAAAGGAAAAAAAGAATCAAGTTCTCTATCTGAAAAAAAAACTCTCTTCAAAAGAACTTCCACTAGAGGGCGAGGACTAGCGATTAGTTAGGGGCCAGTCACATACTCGACACATAATGCCGTACCTAAATGTCGTGAAATCAACATTAGGACGATACCAAGTTCGAATAAAGACAGGTACTGAATGCTAGCAAAGGGGTTCAACGCCACTTGTACATACCTTTTAAGGTATCTCAAGTAAGACCTCCATTCAATTCTCTAACACCAGGGGATGTCTTCCCTTTGAGCTAGCTGGCTTTGCCTTTCTGGTGAGATTTATTCACGCCGGAGGCGAGCTGTTTTCTCAAAGGAGTCCTATGACCCCATTATGTGCGGTATGCGCTGGACCTTTTTGTTGATGATGCGTTTTCGAGTTATCATTGGTCTTGCTTCGGCTTAACCTTTCGCAGGGTCCTGTAGTGTGACTCTCTCTTTCTTTCAGATCTTGAGAAAAGACGATTTTTTACTAGCCCTAAAAACGAAAGCAATTTAGCTACTAGTCCGAAAGCCAGAAGCCGAAGGAAGGCCAATGACACTAGCTAACCAACTGAGAGAGCTGCCCTAGATGAATTAGTTGCGGCAAGAGCGGCTAGCTAACTAGCTGATAGAGATGGGACAGCTGCTTCTTCTGGAAGAGCTGCAAAAGCGAATACCACTACGTTAGCTGCCTCCTTTGCTGATAGAGCGGCAGAAGGCGGGTACGACGTTTCTGCTTATATCCCGTTCCTCCTTGATATAGACGAATGCCCCTTCCTATAACAACCTGACGCACTGCGGTTCCCTTAGGTGCACCCCCGATTGCAGGTCCCCTTCGCCGCTACTTCCATTCCTTAGTTTGAGCTTGCTTTCAAACTAAGAAGGTTGGCATGTGTATGGCTGCGAGAGCGACGGAGAAGAGTATTTAGACGACAACGCGTAAAGCCGAGTTAGCCCAACCGTCAGCAAGAGCCCCCTAGTAGTCAAGTTGCAAGCGTAGGCTTCAAAGAGAGGGAACTAGTCTTATTATATTAATTCTGGTCGAACAAAGAGCCAAGCCGTTCTTAGTGGCTTCAAAATGGGATATCGCTGCTTCAAAGGAAGGCAAGGCAGGCCGAACTACAAGAGCATTTGACAACTATCGCTAAAAGAGGAAGCCAAAGTAAAAAGGTAAGTTACTCGACTCGCTACAACAGCTCCACCAACTAAGCTAGCATGTAATGTTGCCGGGAGGCCTGAAGAATGAAAGAAGCTCCCTAAAGCTGCTGCTACTGAAGACGTTGAACTCGGGTCGGGCTTCTTTCTTTGTATTACTTTATATATATGCCTGGTTACGCTCAACTCCCCCTTCAGAGCTACCCTTGCCTGAAAGCGGAAGAGGGAGGTTACTAACCAACTAGAGCAAGTAGTCTTGTCCGAAAGCCTTAGGCGAAAAGCTCAAAAGTAACAAGGTTTTGAAAGAAAGACAAGCCTTGAAGAAGACAGAAATGGTGCGACAACAAAGATTGATCCCCATACTGATCCTGATCCAGTGGGAGAGGAAAGCAAAGAAGAAGACAAGGTGTTACCAAACGACTTACAGCGGATAGGAATTCTAAAGCAAGAGGGTCGACAGGAGAGGAGTATGAAAATCACTCGACTAAAAGGAGAGGCAGGGAAGTCAAGATAGAAGAAGCTAGAGACGGAAACGAGATGAAAGGAAAGATGCGGCGGCTACAATTCCGACAGCTACAACTCCTAACCCCGGCGGTTCTTGGAAGGGAAGAGCTCTCCAGGAAAGGATTACAGACCCCTGAGAGTCGAACTGGACAACCCGAAAAAAAAAAAACCGTCTGCTGGCTTTCTTTCTTCCTCTCGCGAGCTTTCGCTTTCCTATTCGAGCCAATAACTCTAAGCAGAATTATCCCCTGGCCTCTTCTTTCCTTCAGGGCACGATGAGAAAAAAGACCAAAAACTTATATTCTGATGGACTGAATCTCTTTGGAATCGTAGAAAGATGCGACTCTTCTATTCCAGGAAATCCCCAAAGAAAAAAGACACCATCAATAGGATTGGACAGAAGATAGTAAGTCTTCCGCGGCTGTAGTCCTTTCTTTTTTACTTACTTGAATGAGACTTATTTCTGTACTTCTTAGAAGAAGGTCTAAATAATGGTTCAAGGAACTCCCTCTCTTTGCAATTCAGTACTTTTCCATTTTTTTAATAGCTTATCTTAGCTCGAAATCTTTTCTTCTTTTGCTGGGATCCTCGGAATCTAAGTCAAAGTCTTGGGAATGTCAGTCAAAGCCGCAGATGAGTTCTCTCCCCAATCTATCTGAACTCTGGAGCTGGAGGCGCGGCACCCCTGGAACAACCATTGATTGTGGCCTTGACGGCAGATAGAGATTTTCTTAAGATTTATAATATTGAATTTAGAACCATTTCCGACAGACTGCTCGAATGGACCGACTCATTAAGAGAAGTCAGACAAGCCAACCTATGCTATCTATGGTGTCCGTGTCCGCACTTGCTTGAGCCAAATCAACCTTTATTTATTTCCTCAACTCGCCCTAGAAGCCCTTGATCCCGCAGAAAAGAAAGCGAAGATCCGCATGAAGATGATGATATGTGAACTGCTTAGGCTGATTGGGGGGCTGAGGATGTTGGATCGGTTAGGTAGGTGGGCTTAGAAAGTAAGCCAAGCTAGCCAAAGAAAGCAAGGGCGGTTGGTTGAGTGGGATCAGAGGAAAGGGACTAAGAGTTATTGACTTCGCCCTAATCAAGGAGAAAGAGAAAGCGCTTTTTCCCTCAATTGGAAGGTTCGGTTCAATGAGTCCAAAGACGCCTAAAGGCAAAAGGCAAGACGTGACTTCTTACACGACCTATGCGCCTATGAAATGGCTTGAAGACACCTATTAGGATAACGAGAACCTGGGACCTGATCTTGAATCCTACCCCCTTTACTGATGGAAAAATATCTTTGGACAGAGAGCTCGCGTAATTAATACACCTCTTTTTTTGCTTCCATCCGGAAACCCTCTCGCGCCCTCTTCTCCCTAACATAGTAAAGAGGGGCGAAAAGAAAGAGTGACCTTGCCGCTTCGCTCTCATCCCTCGCTCTAGCCTCTCTTTCTCATGGGACAGCAGTCTCAGGAAAAGCTCCCAGGTTGGCTAAAAAGGAAAGAAATCCCCCCCTTACTATTAATGCTAATCCATTACATTACTTCTAGCTCGAAGTTTGCCCTTAGTTGTCTCGAAGTTAGCTGCTTGGCATGAGTAGCTTGGCTTGCTCATGTGGGGCTTTGGAAAGAAAGTAACCAGGCCAGGGAATTCATCTACTAATCTTCTAATCCAGCTCGAAATGTTTTTTTGTTTAAAAGTCGATCGGGAGTTCAAGCAGATGTTAAATTAGGGTAAGGTTTACTTTCTAGTCTACAGGCCACTTAGCTAAACGAAATCCTGAGTCTCGACTGTCGTGTGAGTCTCGGTGTAGCTGCCGTTAAAAGGCTATAAGTAACGGCATTCTCTGTTAAGATAACAGGATTCAAGCTTGCTTGTGTGTACGTGCTTGTTATAAGTAGATGTAGATGTGAAGGTGACTAAGGAACCGCCCTAACCCCCCGGCTATTCGTAGATCTGTTATACAGGCGATTTAGCTACTTTCAACCCTGAGTAGCGGGTATTAGGTGAGGGGGGGATACCTAAAGTTTAATTGTGGAACAGCACGTTACATGTCCTTTAAAGCGACCGTTAAGGAAAAGATAGGAGAACGAGATCCGGGCACTAGCATGTTAAAGAAAACAGGGGTACTTATTAATGTGGGAAAAAGACGTAAAAAAATCGTATGAATCGATAAGACCTGATCTCCGATCTGTTCCACGAAAAGGGGCTAAAATGCCACTTTCGAATGAGAGGGTCTTCCCTCGATAAGTTGATGCAAGAACTGCTGTAGCTAGCCTAGGAGTTCTGTTGTTAGGGCGGAGAGTACCATGAGTTGATGTCTAGAGAACTTTTCTTATAGGACCGGACTAGGGAACAACTATCCCACACCGGAGGAACGGAAACACCCCTTTTCATTTAGTGCTCACTCGTGCAGAACGGAAGACCAAGCACGCGAACTTCCAAAACCAAAATTCTTTGTTTTGTGTCCGAGAGGCACGAAGTAGCTCGACCTTTGGGAGAGGTTTAAATTCGACCGATCCATAATAAGAGGAAATTACCTTTTTTGAAAGTTCTACGTAATGAGATGTGGCCCGCCTTACTAGGTCCCAGAATGAATCTGCTTTGGAACCAGCCTTGTATTAGTCTTAGTATTTTCAATTTCAATTTAAAAGAATAGGCGGTCAAGTGTACCATTCCTATTTGTCCACGAAGCGAAGCCAACAGGGATAATATCTCATTCCGGTTTAATATCTTCCCATTTCTTCGGCTCATAGCATGATGGAATTTCCTACTCGAAAGAATCGAAGGGGCCTGTGTGTATGGTGGAAGGGGGACCATGCCTTGTGTAGGCCAAGCAATGAAGTTCGATAAACTTATGTGCACCGGGGATGAAGTTTGATAAACAGGGTTTAATCCTTTTTTCAAGGCCGAAATGCATAGTCTTATAAATAAGGATTCGGAATGCGGTCGCGGATCCACTCCGGTTTTGTCTCCTTTCACTTCCTTCCACGCCCCCCAAGTAGTACTTCTTTTCCCGACCAGGGCCTTGTGCGTAAACCACCTTCCCCTTTCTTCTCGATCTGGCCGGGATGGCAGCTGCTGATCGGGATTGAGTTGGGTCAATCGATCTATACCGATCGCTTGGTTAGTTAGAAATAAGGCATTATGGGAGGCCGAGTAGGAATTCGGTAGAGTACCGTGGGAGGGCCCCGGAGGGAAGTCACTTGCTCAACTATCAGAACAGAAGGAGAGGTTCTGAAAGAAAGGCCCTTGGGAGAGTCTTTCTGTTTGAGTTCTTGTTGATACCCGATTTGGTCAGAACAAGCTAAACATCTATTTCCAACTCTTCCTCAGATCAAAATCCTCGCTAAAAGCTTACGGAAGCGCGTATTTTTCTCTCGTTTATAACCTATAGATTACAAAGAAGGACCACATCAGACATACCAAACGATGGATTTCCGTACCGGCCCCTAGCTATACAATCAATTGCAATTCGACGAATTGATGAGAAAAGAAAGAGGAGAGTTGAAAACTTTATTTTTTCCCCGGTTAAAATCCCCTGTTTTCGACAGCTAGCCCCCCATGGATACCCGAAAGTGAAGAAGTCAGATTTAAGATCAAGACAAGTTTCGCTGCTAACACGAACATCCTAAAATAAAAGAAAGAGAATGATGGTTCGAGGATGACCTGGTTGGGATTTGGCTTTCCCTTGACCGGTAAGTGCCATAACAGGTATTCCTTACACCTCGGCATCTCTTGAATTGGCATACGCTGAAGTCGAATCGGTATCTGAGGAACATAGCCTTGAGCAGCCGGGCGAGCTTTCTTACCCCTGAGAAAAAAAAGACTCGGTGAAAGCGGAGCTTATTTCGTAATTTGCATAATTATATTATGCTCGATCATCTCTTCCCTCAAAATCCGTAAGATTTATTATGCCGGCATGACATCCAAGAGTGCCATCTGCTGTTTCAAGGCCGGGAATGCGCTTTGCCTTTCAAAGGCCAACGCCAACCGCTCCAACGTTATCATCAGAAACCTCGAGGCCTATAGTTTTAGATGTCCACGACGAACTCTTCTAACCACGTTCTGTTCCCAATCCTCCAATCTGAGCTAGCATCAATCTTATAGACCTCTACTCAGAGGACGAGAGACTATGCAGAAAGCTTGAGTTTGGGTGTCCTTACGTCTCCTGATACCTAAGGTAAACTAAAAAGGCCGCTGCACTTCCTCTGTCGTCGGCCTTTGGAAATGGTAAATAAGTTCCTTGCCTTCCCCAGCGTCGAAGGTGCGTAGCGCACTATTCGCTTTCAGTAAACTAGTGTACACCGCCAACAAAGACAAGCAATACTGGGTCTTCAAAGAAGAGGTTAGGTCTAACGCTTCAGAAGTGGCAGCAAAGCACTTGGCTAAATCATCATCGGCAGATCAAAGCGCAGTAAATAGAGTCCCAGGTGCAGGAGAGGGAAAGGTAGCAAGATCTCAGCAAAATTTACATAGGAGTGATTGAAGCGATTGGACAGCTTTCCTTGGCCTTAATCATATCCCTTCCTCTAAGGAGTGAAGTTTGAAGGAGAGATAAAGTTTTCTTACTAAGAAAACAAATAGTGTAGTCATGTACTCTTTCTTCGCTAATGAGATAATGTAGTTGGCTTACTGCTGCCACTTCTGAAGCGTTTTACGTTGATTTGAAGCCCCTGGGCTTGGAGCCGGATGAAGCTTAACACCCCAAGACAAAATGGGTCTTTTCGACTTTACTACAGGGGAAGAGCAGGAAAGAGGGACAGTAAGCTTGGGACAGGTGCAACCAGAAAGCCATCCGTTCCCGTGGTTTATAGTGACTAACGAAAGTTTCGTCCCAATCCATATGCTTTGGTGGGGTTTCGAACGAATAGTCCACATCCGATGATCCACATAGTCTGCTGTTTTATGTCCTTCAAGATTGGCGGGGGGTGCAGAATATGGCTCTTTCATAATATGATGGCATGAATTATGCCTAAGTAAGAGGGAACTATCAGACGCATTGGCTGGCGTAATAAGATCCGATCTCTCACGAATAGGTTTCACAGCTGCTGCTGTCGCAACAGAGGAGCTCGTTGTGTTTGGGAATGCTGAGAGTGATCGAACGCAGGCAGAATAAGTTGATCGAATGTGAAAAGCATCCACACTATGTTGCTACCATTAGTAGTTAATATGAAGGAGTATAAGCTGCTGCTTGAGAAGGCTCGCCATGAGTGAAACTTTCTTGATCCGATTTTTTGTCCTAAAGGTCATGTGGAACCCGAAGCTATAGGTCGCATTATGATTTGAAGTCAAGGGCTCCGAGACTTCGCATAGTGAGGAAATGGTAGCGTGCAGGCAGAAAGCCAGATATAGTAAGAGGCGCACTCCTGGGGGCAGGAATAGGAAAGGTTTCGAAATCCTATGAAAGCCTATAGGGCAGGGGAATCTGAAAGGTTTCTCGCTCAATCCGATCTTTATTCAGTGCCAAGACCTTTATAAGATAAGCAATTAGTTAAATTCGATACATTCGATATCCTTCTTAAGCTTCAGAACGAAGATGGTGGGCTCACGTGGGTAGCTCCCGTCTCCTGTAGCCGCCTTGTTCTCTGTTAGTTCATAAAGTGTCTGACACAGACGCAAAGTCATGACAACCAGACTAGACTAATAACGTTACAAGCAGCGCAAGGAAAAGTCTGAACGCTTTCCGCAAAGATGCTGTTAGTTAGTCCCCTTCGACAAGAAAGTGGGAAAAACCGACGGGGAGTGAGTTCATAAACAGGACTCTTTCAAACCTTTCTTCGGGTTCCTGCTTCTTCGCTCGGAAACGAGGCAGTGATATCGTCGTATTCTTCCGGCTTGGATCAGTTGGATCCGGCTTGAACGCAAGCAACGGTTGGCGTCACTGCTCGATTGGAGGATTGGCTTAGCTTGTTGCGAACTACTGTTCTTCATTTGCCTTAGTTGTGTGTGGGGTCAACGGAGACACTTGCACTTACTGATCGAAGTTAGCGGATTATGATGCCCTATTAGATAGCCCATGCCTTGCAAACGATTATTTGTAATTAGACTGTGCTGCTTTGCTGATAAATTAAAACCGCCACGCCAAACAACGGAATCGTACTCACTCCTCACTAATGGATCGCCTGGAGTTCTTTCTCGCCAGGTGGAAAAGCGCGTACAGATTTCCTCCCCAACCAAGGGCATTATCATTCCGAGCCTCATTAGCGTGCTCGTCTGCGAGCTATGCTGGATTATAAAAGCAAAAGCCCATACCTATAAAATCAAAGACATAGTCTATATATACGACTTATTCCCAGCCCTACTGGAGGAACTACAACTCGTGAGACAATGCCACTAGTAATAGACTGAGACTATGACTCATACAATGGGTCTCGCGGGGCAAAGGACTTCTACAGGCTTTCTTTTGCCCTTCTTTATGCATGGCTTACAACTAGATATAATCGAACTTACACTTGATGAAGGCAACCCAAAAAGAATAGACTGGATGGACCGACCAACCATTGTGAAGCAGGTAATGACTCATTATCCTTTGTTTACAAGATCCTTATGAATTCCTTATACGGTAGATTCGGTTCAGCTAAATAGAGTTCTGTTACCGACTCCGATCTTCGTCCAACGCTGGGATTGGTACTTTCTTTGGCACAGGGATACCTTCCAACTTGGTACCCGTCATTCACAAGTGAGCTGTCGAATGACCAGCTTGGAATCTCCTCGAACTTATAGGAACTGAAACCCCATTAGGACCGCCACTTCGAGGCCAAACAAAAAGATGGGATTCAAAAGAGTTGGTATGCGCGCACATAGCACTTGCGAGACAAGGGGTACTCACAAACCTAAGGGCGGAAGCAAGCGAGGTTGAGACCGGCGGAGACCGTTGGTGCAGCGAGCAGGTTTGTGACCGATGGCACGCCACCTGGCTTTTGTCAAATGTAAGTCGGATAGCGCTTACTTCGGGACGGATGGGTATGGCCTTGAGAGGATCCCTTATCAGCTTTAAGACCCTTAATAAAGTAGTCGATACAGACTATCAAAAAAATAAGACAGATTTATCACCTTTACAGACCCATGTGTGTAATGACACCTAAACGGTCCTAAGATTGAGATATAGTCCATAAAAATATCCTTATAAACATTACATTATCTATCCTCACGATCATCTGATCCGGAGAAGTCCTATCCCGGAACTTCAAATACAAAGCAAGAATCCGGCATATGGAGCCCTCCGGGGAGCAGACTTTTAAAGCTATCTATTGATGAGCTCAGTCTCCCAGGGCCTGGGAAGTAAAAAAGGGGCGCTTCTGGTTCTGTTGGTGCTTGAAAGAATTATCTCTTATCAATATTACTATATCTCGTCAGTCAATAATTTTATATGAGGAACTAGTGAACTCAATCACTTGCTGCCGTTACTCTTCAGTTTTCAGTTGAGGTCTATCCTGTAGAGGTACTCAAATTGGATCAGTGAGACTAGGTCGAAATCCGAATATGCGCGGGTACCTGCATATGGATAAGCATAAGTTCTTGCTTACCCAAAAAGGAATGAACGATGTGGGACAAGAAGTAGGATAGGCCTGCCAGCTTAGCCAAACAAAGATGAGAGCCCTCTGAATTGGCTCCCAGAAAAAGGGAGAAGGGAGGTCACAGCAGATGAGAAAACGAAGACGAACAGGAAGCAACCCATTGGTCGGAAAATGACGAAATGGCGACCTGCCCTCCAAAGATAGGGGCACGGGATGCCTGGGGTGGAAATAGAAGTTCAGAAAGAGATGATAGATTAGATCACGCAGGGGTGCCTTGGCTTCGATGAGGACCTGTTATAAAAAATCAAGTAGATAGGGGCAGGCAGCTTCGGGGCGCCAGAGGACCTGCTTGACGGCCTGTTCACAAGGGAGAGGGATTCGAGACAGATCAATCATGGCACTTGAAGTAGGCGAGTTGACCCATCACAATGGATAGGGCAGATAGGCTGCTCCGACAAAGACGATTCAGGAAAGTGCTAACAGGGGAAAAAAGAGACGCATTCGATGCATCAATGCTTGCGTCGTCCTCATCAACAGTCAAGTAAGAAGTGCCACAGCTTCCTGAACCTAAAAAAAATCGTGACATTGGTAATTGCTTCTGAGATAAAGCTAGTCTGATTCACGTGGCAAAGGGCATTCCTTGTCCTCAAGTCCCACATCTGATGAAATAGGATCCTATACGAGAAAAGTGGAGTCTGGACATGAATATGAGATGAGTGTCCTCCCTCTTATCCCTTCCCAATTGTTTGGGTTTCATTTCAAGAGCTTGCCTTAGTATGAATCCCATCTACAGCTTTGAGTCAATAGCACCCTCCAACTGTGGTTAGTGATTCAATTTCAAACAGAAAGACAACTGCAGTTACGGCTAAAACAGACAAGACTAGTACCGGTAAGACCAAGAGCTCAAAGGAGGGCAGTAAGAGTAACAGCGGATCAACAGCTGATTCAAATTCAATAGCAAAGGCGAAAGAAAAGACTAGCATAAGATTTCTCTATTTCTCTTCCTCAACCAACAGGTAATACCAGTCCTTCCCTGCTCTGCTCTTGTCAGGAAGATCCCATGCATTTCTAAAATATCTGTTTCCAGATGATAGATTCTTTAGGATTACTCCTTTAGGGTTAAGGCATGAAGCCTATTTGACGGAGTGGCGGGTCAAGCCTTACCTTACTGTTGCAATTTCGTGTGCATGTCTGCTTTCTTTCTTGCTTGTTCTCAGATGCTACATAACGGCTCTTTAACGCATTCCCTAGCTGAATAACTTATATTATTTAGGTTGCCTGCCTCATTGAGGCAATTACCAGTCTTAGTTCACAGGAATGTGATCTTTGCCTTAGAGAAAGAATTGAGAATACGTACAGCAAGCCCCTCCTCTCCCTATTGGTCGCTTCTAACCTCTCACTTCGAAAGAGCTATTTCAGCTAGGTGGGATAGGCCCTTCCCCCCTTCTCTAATGCACATATTGAGACTGAGCTTGCTTGCATCTGATCTAAGCCTATCGCACTTCCCTATCGCCTGCCTCCAAGTGCCTTTCTATTGCGCCTGCCATTAACTCCTGTTTACCGTCCTTTCGGAGACTTCCTTACTGAAAAGTAATATACTTTTTAGATTAATCCAACTACTATTTTCGTATTCATAGCTATAAATTTAATTAAACTAAATTTCATATTTAATTCAAAGAAGATTGCGCCAATAAAAGAGATAGAAGAGCGGTATGACAGAGCTCAACAAAGAAAGGAGCTTGCAGAACTAAGCAAGGGATGCCATGTTGCAAGAAAGAAAAGGGCAGGGCCAGCAAGTAAAAAAATCCTACCAATACCTTCGAAATTAAGAGCGCCAGAGCTATAAACAGCAGCCATTAAGTGGAGAAGAAAATTTCCATCCATTTGCTATCTCGTTCGCTACCTCAGGTCAACATTAGGCAATAGGCCCATTTGGAGTTCTGACTATAGCTGCAATCTATCTCATATTGGGTAGAAGTCTATCGCCCTCGATCTAACTCGAAATTTCATAAGAGAAGAAAAAAAGGCTTAAAAGCAGGTTTAAATTCGACCGAAAGGAGAGGTTTAGAATATACTCGACCAATAGGGT
>ENA-ORSX01001424-ORSX01001424.1-human-gut-metagenome-genome-assembly--contig:-NODE-1424-length-17322-cov-3.200903_pt1 | contig 17322 bp, 13 predicted proteins | sample MGYA00241904_ERZ509172 | MGnify/ENA primary metagenome ERZ509172 (study PRJEB26280, sample SAMEA2338795) | human gut metagenome | biome: human gut; feature: human-associated habitat; material: faeces...
CCGAGAAAATTGTACAGCTAAACGAAGAAGTTAGACCGCGTCACCTCACCGAAGAGCAGTTGTGTATTCTCGATTAACCGTTCCTCAAAATTCATTTTGAAAATACCCCCTCACTACTTAGCCGAACCATATAGCGGGCTGACATAAAATTGACAGAAAAAGAGCGCCTGCCATTTGGCAGACGCTCTCGTCCTGGTGTAAGCGTATCAAGTTGTTTTGGGCCGCAGGCGACAGATCCCGTCCGCTTCATCCCGCTCCTTCAGCAGCTGCGCCAGCGCAGTCAGAAGTTTCTTTTGTAGATAGTCCACGCTGCCGCGGTTCAGCTGATGGGCTTCCGCGTACTTGCGGATGGACAGGCCGTCCACGAACCGTTCCTGGAAGTACGCTTGGTGATCCTGCAACACCGTCTTCAGCGCGTTGTCCAGAAACTGTATGTCCTCTTTCAGTTTGGCAAAGTCGCTTCGGGTGATAGCGGCATACCGCTTCTCGTTCATGCAGAGGCGATACTTGGCCGAATCGAAACGATAGTTCTCGCAGAGCTCTTTGGCGTATGCAAGGTAGGTGGGCGCAGATTGATAGGCGCGGGAGTCATACTCCGCATCCCGCTCTGCGCTCTTTTTGCGGATTGGTCCACGCATACCGTCCTCAGCAAGATTGGAGATGACCGCCTCAGTGATCTTCATATTGGTAATCCGTTTGTACTTGGCTTTCCGCTCACCGTTGACCTCGACGCATTCGCAGAAGGCGCTCTTGCTCAGTGTGAAGTACTGCGGAACCTCAGAAAAAGAATAGGAACGCAGGATGACTGTCTCCTCGCCGCTTTCAGCATCCTCGGCGGTTGTGACAAGATAGATTAGTTTGTCGTCGTACCGCCGGTAGTACCCGGCGCGGATTTTCCTTTCTGCCATCTGGTCCACCTCCTGCTCCTCTTTCTCCCTCAGTATAATAACGCGCCGAAATTCTGTAAATAGCAGAAATTTTTATTCCCTGGGGTTGCGCACCGATTGTCACTGGATATATTCTATTGACTTAGAAGCTGCCATTGCTACAAATCAATAGATTTCCGAGCATGCAAAGGAACAGGGATATCTCGAGCTTACACTTTGTGCTACTTGTATAGCATCTTGGTGGTATTACCTTCACCAGAAAATCTTTCGCGTCGTTATTACTCCTGATTAGAATATGTACATCATGTCATTTTGGCGCTGACCGATGCTGTACTCTACTTCCGATTCAGAGGCTGGAAGGCTGCAAGACTACTGGATCAGCTTGACTGGGTCTCGAAAAAGAGAATAACTCTGGAGAGAGCGTGAATTGTGGTAAGAAATTCGTGCTATCTCCTTTATTTAGACTGAGAAAAACAGAAGACAGTTAAAATGTTCTTGGGAGACTCCTATGAAACAGAGAAATCTCATTATGCAGCCATCCTATTAAGCTCTCGCATATGTAGCATTGTTGTACTGAACAACCAGCTCTCTTCCATCTACGGGTCTTTGTAAATAGTCATTTGATAGTGATCGTATTAACACATCTCTTATTTCGGGAGTCGTATTCAAATCGTTTAATTCATGGATTATTCCACCAGGAAACCTTTTGGTTAGTACAAAGACAAACACTGCACACAATTGAAAAACATCTGAATATGTGCCGACCAGGTCGCTCTGAAAATAGCTGCAATCAACAGCTTCTGGGCTCATCCAAAAGGCAGGGCCAACCTTTTCATTGGGTTTTGTTATTTCTCTGTGCTCCTCCGGATCAAGGAACGTACATAATCCAAAATCACTAATTACCCATGTTTCGCCTTTGATAAGCACGTTCTCTGGCTTGATATCTCTATGGATTGCAACCTTATGAATCTCTGCTAATGCTTCACATAGGCCGCGGAATTGCGCAGCATATATCTCATAAGGTACTGACTCAATACTCCGCAGGTAGTCGACAAGATTTCTATCAGCGCGCTCCATGATAACAAACGGAAGTTCCACTTCTTGTCCTTTTCTGTTAACCGTATCAACCTTTCCCTTATCAACATAACGAATAATATGCGGGTGGTTAATACGTTCAAGTAAAGAGACTTCCTGATCAAATCGTTTTTGGTTTTTTGATGAAAGCTGGAGAAGAAATTTAACGGCATAAATCGAACCGCTTGAATCAACGCATTCGTACACAGCTCCATTTCCACCAGAGCCAATTCGGTCCAGCAATTCATAACTCTTCCCAGAAAAAGAAACGACTTCATCCTCTATATCGAACTGCACCCTTTTAAGATATATCGTCATATTCGGCCTTCTTTCTATATGCAGACGATAGCCGCTCCATCAAAAAGTTTACTCTCCATTGCCTATTAGAAAGAGAGTTTGCATCACTCAGACAACGGGTAGCATATTCTCTATACAAATCATCATCACTTTGAGGGCCAACATTGTCACACATTTCACGCAAGATTTCTCTGGTATTCTCCAGGTTTTCGCAATTTAAGATAGCATCTTTGCGTAGTTCGAATATGCAAGCAAACAGAGAATAGAAGTCAGATTTCTGTTTGAACCGTGTATCTTTCATAGGGAATTCTTCCGCATCAAAGATCAGTGCTATATCGTCAATAATTCCGGTAAAAATGTCAACGATAGCAGCTTGATTATCAAGCTGCATGTATTCCTCACACACCGCATCCAAATAATCTTTCTTATCCTGAATCCCTTTGAGAATGATTGTGAGCAATTCTTCAATATACTCTACATCGAGCATTCTTCTACGCTGCTTTACAGAGAAAATCCTGGCTCCTTCGAAGAACCTGTTTTCAGATAGCTCTTCTGCAAGGTGTATAAAGTCTCCAGGAAAATCGGCACGGCGGAGCTCTTGCCTATTCAGCTGCACAGTGTACTTGTTTACACGAGAATACAAATCTCGAATCTCTTCGTCAGTGGGATTGAAAATTTCATTAATGTCGATCTTATATCGCAGTATCTGATTCTGTACCTCAGGCGGAAGCTCCGAAAACTTTTTGTTTTGGTATTCACCTATATATGGTTTTTTAAGCGCAAGTTCATTTTTCACAAACTTAAGAATAGCAGTCAATCTCTGTTGACCATCAATAACAACACGATAAGTATTCCCATCCCGGATAATCGATTTAATATACACTTTGGGTATCGGGATTCCTTTAATAATGGTATCGATAAGCATGATTTGTGCCGCTTTGCTCCAAACCTCATTACGCTGGAAATCCGGTCTTAGCTCTAAGCGGAGACTATCATTCCAGTCGCGCACATCAGATATTGGATGTGAGTATGATTCCCATTGCATAATTTCAACCCTTTCATTGTAAGAAAATGTCTCAACTCCAGAAATCTTTCAATTTTTTTGCTTTGCTGGGATGTCTAAGTTTCCTAAGTGCTTTTGCTTCAATTTGTCGTATGCGCTCTCGTGCAACTCCATATATCGCACCTACATCTTCAAGCGTAAGAGGTCGATTATCGTCAAAGCCTGTTCTGAGACGTATAACATCAGCTTCTCGAAGATTCAACGAACCCATCGCATCTAAGAGAGCATTTCTGGCCATTGAGGCAGAAACTTTTTCGAACAGCAAATCATCGTCCTGCATAAGCTCCTGCGGCCAAGGCAGTGGCTCTTCGCAGTCAATTTCTTCAAAGTAATCAGAAAGGTACAGATGGTTCTCGGTTTGCTTGATTGCTGCAGCCAGGCACTCACTTGCTTCCCCAAAAGATATCCCTAAGCTATCTGCGATTTCAGAAACAAGGGTTTGGCAAATTCTACCGGGCACACAATCACCACACCAGTGGTTAAGGTAGTGCTCGTAAGCCGGAAGCATTTTTTCTTTATAGTGAGCAGGAAAGTAATACTCCATCCAGATAGGTGTGCATTCCCTATTAATATTCTGCTGTATCCACAGAGACGCATATGACTGAAACGCCGAAAATCCATCCGGGTCAAATCTTTCGACCGCAATGACCAGTCCCACAAATCCGGCAGATACCGCATCTATAATATCATATTGGTGTGATTTTGCCATTGAAAGCGCAATCTTCAACGCAACTCGTAGGTAGATGAGTATCAGGCGTTCTCTGGCATATGTATTTCCTGCAGCAGTCTGCATAGTGAGAGCAGATATCTCGCCGTACTGTGGCGGAGGCAATTGCCTGATAAGTTCAACTACATATTCAAGATCTGGCGATAACGTGATAATTTCCTTGAAAACGGCCTCATAATCTATTCTACTGTAGTCCTCAAAATGGTCTACATCTTTTCCGATAGGTGTGGTTTCATAGATGATAATTCCGCGAATTTCAAGTGCTTCGCTCAGTTGATCAACTTCAGATACAGACAGGGAGTAGGCGTCCGACATATCCATGATATCGTCAAAAGTCAAGAAGCCTTTTTTATCAGATTCAGCAATCAGTATCTTTTGACAGTCTGCAACTTTAGACATCCCGGACACATCCATTCTTCGGAGTTATATCTTATTCTGCATTAGCACGGCACAGTTCCATAATATCTTTACTGGTAATGCCGTCATTAAATCTTTCATTAAATTCTTCTACAAAGTCATACATACGATTAATATATTCGGCGGGATCTGTTGAACCAGCAACAAGCTTTTCGTATAAAACCTCAACACCGCCAAGCACATAGGAATCAAACAGCTGAAGATCATCCTCATCTGCTCCGAAGCGCCGGAAAGCCTTATCTAACCGTGCTTCCTCATTAGGTTCATGCTGGGTATCTAAAATGAGTATAAGACGAAAGATATATTTCAGCTGCTCAGAGTTGTTTATAAGCTGCTCTGGAAAGATATTCTGGTCCGCTACGGCGCCATCGGAGTTTTTATTTCCCTTCCGTTTGAAAAGGAATCCAATCAAGGGTGCATTCATGTAAACATCCAAATTTCGCTCAAAAAGCTTTGCCTTTGCAGCATCGTCAAAAACAGACGTCAATGCACTAACTTTTTCTGCATGGCTTCCTGTAAAACGATATTGTTTTTCAAACATGATGACGCCCCCCTCATAGCAGATGAGTATGAAACTCATCGATTTTTTCAAAGTAATGACGAGTCTTTACTTTTGTGCCAAGGTGCTCTTCTGCCAGCTCGCCATCTGTGTCCTTAATGAAAATGATGACTTGTTCCGCTGTTTCTGGAATTGCAGAGCAAATTGCCTTAATTCTACGCTTATCAAAAGCAGACAGTGGGGCATCCATATCCAGTGGATACGGCTCGGAATATGCCTCGTCACCATTCTCAAGCTGGTTTTCTCTTGCCATTTTGATGATAGCAGAGATAAACGCAAAAATAACAGAAATACTCTGGGCAGTAGACGTCTCAACTCCACCAGTAAAGTCAGTCACATAGACAGAAATATTGTAATGCTCATCAATCGTAAGAGACAAGCCTCCATCATAAATGCGCTTGAATATCTCATTGATGTACATCTGTAGCTTTGCTCTGATTTGCGTTTCCTTTTGCTTGTACTCTGCGTTCAATTCATCATAAATTTTTTGAGTATAGGCTTTGTACAACTCAATCATTTGATTGTTTTTGTCAAGGAGGGAGAGTTCGGACCGGCTATTCTCTTTCTGCTTCTTTTCCTCCTCAAAGGCACCCTGATTACGAAGTAGTTGTTGCTGTTCAGCTCTGCGCTTAGAGGTGGTATCCTCACAAGCCTGAATCTGAGCATTCAGTTTTTTGACCTGCTCCCGAACATCATCACCATCAAGTTTTTCACTGATAATAGCTAATTGCTCTTCAATATCTGCAATGGATTCTTCTTGCTGGCTAATCAAACTGACCTGCTCAGCAATATCTTGGTACAAACAAACTTCTCTACTGTATTTAGAACGAGAATCCTTTACAAATTGACCGACTGTTACACCAATAGACTGCGGCGGCAAATAATCCATCAACTCCATAACCTTGTTATAAGGAATGGTGCCAGGATCAAGATGGGTCCCGCAAATACACGTGCCGCGCTTTAGCAAAAATTCGATGGTCTTAGAATGCATTTCTGGAATATCTTTTCCGCTAAAATCGCTGCGAGAAAGAACTTCCAGCGCTTTGCGTGTGAGTGAAAGCGAGAAAAAAGCAGTCATTCCATCATTGAACTTCTTGCAGGCTTCTTTAATGAATTGCGATTTCAGCTTCTTCAGCTTTTGCAGTTCTGTAGTCAAGCGATCTCTTTCATTTTGCAGTTTTTCGCCATCGGCATATTGTTTAATATCCTGCTCAAATTTGGATTTTGCAGATGATGCCGCATCGATCTCATCATCGATTTCAGCCAGACGCTTGGTAATTCGCTCAAGCTCACTCTGAAGTTCATCAATACGTTTCGAAAGATTTTGGATCCTTCCGCTGCTATCGCCAGTATAGGCCTCGTTGAACTTTCCCATAACTGAATTCGTTCTGGTAGGAGCAAGATGTCCCAATGCAGCCAACGTAGCCTTTAATCCGGTCAGTCCAACAACAGCATTTGAGAAACCGCTGCTCTTCCTTCCGCTGGCAATCTCCTTACTCATCTTTTCAATGCGTTCACCGTCAAAGAAGAAGTAGTTCGAAAGCTCCTTAGGAAGAATTTTTTTGATTTCAGCTTCGCATTCAAGCTGCTTCAAATAGCGGGTATTTCCATCAGCGGATTTGACCGCAATGTTTAACACTGTGTTCGCACCGGTCACTTTGTTGCTGTAGGACTTCTTATATTCTTGTGTTCGAACGATCTCGTAGGTTGCACTACCGTGAGTGAGCCCGAGAACAACTTTAACAGTTATTTTTTGATCCGGTGTCATCTGTTCGGCAAGAACCCTATTGAGCATAATCTTGTCAGTAAAATCGGTTTCTCCGTAGAGACACCAGAAAAAGGCCTGGGCAAACGTAGTTTTACCTGTGCCGTTTTCACCAATGATGAGAGTAACATTTCGTTCAGGATCAGTAGAGAAATCTATCTTTTCGTTGATGAACTGTCGAAAGTTCTGCAATTCTATAGATTGGAGCAGCATTGAACTTCCTCCTCTATCCACTTCTTAATATCACGAATCATTTGAGCATCTGTTTTGTTTTTTGTGCGCAAATTTGTATTCTCGGCGATAACAATCTTCCGTTTCAGACGGTCGATCGCCTTCTGGTCAAAGTCAAACTTCGATACCTCCATATGGCTCCTCCTTTTCACCATCGTTCAAATCGTAGGGCAATCCGTAGCAATCACAGATTTCCCAAATCAATTGAGAGGCTTCCATAGAGTTCATAGACAACCGTCCAAACTCCGATACTCTTGCAAGCTCATTTTTTACCAAAGACAAATCTCTTCGTGTTTGTTCTTGTGTTAAACCAGACACTTCATCCAAAGGTCGGGGCAAAGTTACAAAATCAAAAATCTCTGCAAATTCTTTACCCGTTTCAGGCGACTTTCTTAGTACTCGCCCTCGGCGCTGAATGTACTCTTTCGGATTGGTAGTGCTTGCCAAGATAAAAGCGGTGCGAATACCAGGAATGTTTACGCCTTCGTCCAAACACTTGATAGCAACGATAGCCTGTAGGTCGTCACCGTCTTTGAAGTGCTTCTTTATGGCGTTGCGCTCATCCATGTTCTCTTCTGCTGTAAATTTAGATACTTTCATGCCCAATTCGTTGCCAAGTATCCGTGTTACAGCTTCAATTTGCTTAATGTCTCCCTCATCTACATCTGAGCTGTCGGCGTTTGGTGGTAATACATTAGTTGCGCCACAGTATACTAAAAGGAAATGTTCGTCTTTATATGGAGCAATGACTTCTTTAAGGCGAACAAGTTTAAGCGCCGCAGCTGCGACTATGCGAGAGCGTTGGATTGCCAGCATTTCGCCATAGCTATCTAACTTAACCTTACCGCCCCGACTTTTGATTACATGACGGGATATCTCAAAGGATAGTTGTTCATACTTTTCAAGTTCTTCATCGTTCAGATAAACAAGGATAGGATGATATTTATAAGGTGTAAGTTTCTCTTCTTCGATTGCTCGTTCAAGGCTGTATTCAATACACTTTTTTCCGAAAAAGCTATAAAGAGTAGTGGTACCTTCCTCATCACGATGCCTTTCCAGTGTAGCAGACAAGGCGAGCCGGTACGTAAATCGTTCATCCAACAGCTTTGCATAGCTCCGCGCACCAAAATTGTGCGCCTCGTCTACAACAAGGAGAACTGGACTTTTTATCTTCCCAATCTGTTCTTGAACAAAGCTGTTGGCAAATGTAGAATTCGTACAAATGAAACAGAAAAACCGCTTTTCACTTCTGAGCTTTTGATCTCGAACAGCTTTAGACAATCTCTTTTTCCAATCCTTTTGGGGCGAGCTGCTGTAGCCAACAATTGGCTGAATATTGAACTTTACGATATCATCTACCCATTGTTCTACCAGGTGCTGATAAGGACAAACGATAATAACAGCAAGCTCATCATTTAAGTCCTCCGATATTTTTGAAATAGCACCTAAACCTGTAAATGTTTTTCCCGTACCAGTGGCCATATCAAATATGCCCCGATAATTTTCACCTACCCATGCAGAGATAGCTTGTTTCTGATAATCATGCAGGGTTATGCTCTTAGGTATTCTCGCTCCCGCCACACCATGTGTTTCTGTACAAGGAGCAATGCTTCGTTGGCTTTCTTTTCGAGGTGGAAACTGTTCCTGGTCGATGTTAAAGTTTGGCGCTTTCTTTCTGTATTTCTCAATCAAGGCATCAGTTATTTTGGGGAATTCCAAAACCCGAATGCTCGGCTCACAGTCACTCCATATGGAATAAAACGCACTTTCCTTTAAGCGAACTCGTTCAGTTTCGCTTTCGTCGTACCAACTACGAAATACATCGATAGTTTCATAATTCAACGACATTGCCGTAGAGGATTCATTCATTGAACCGGAAAATGCAACCTTATTGCCGTCGGCATCTTCGATGATGCCCATTTTTTCATGGTACATTCCGATTCCCTTGGTATTCTCTGTGTAGGCAATCCTGATATCCAAAACACCATTAGCAATAAGATTTGCCAAAAGGTTAAGTCGCTCCATTGAATAGTAATCAGTATGTTCATCGGACAACTGTCCTAACAGAGCTGCTTCAATCATTTCATCACGATCTGCATATCCTTTTCTGATTGCTTCGATGTCATCGTCAGACAGATAGGGGGAAGCGATGATCTGAATCTTACCACCTCGACTGGCCAAATCAGCAATTCCTTTCGATATCTCAATCAGCGAGGACGAAGAGAAAAAACCCACAGCTCGTTTGTAAGATACGGCTTCTTTGAGCAATGGAATATAGAATTTCTGCACCACATTGTCAATTAGAGAGCGATATTCAGTCTTTATAGCATATTCCTGAAAACTCATATATTGCTCTCCTCACATATTTTCTTCGATATAATCGAGGGCTTGTCGGAGTTCCTCAAAATCATCTTCTGAGGTAAAGTAACTCACACTAAAACGAATCGTTCCCGCCGGGTATGTACCGGCAAATTGATGCGCAAAAGGCGCACACTGCAATCCAGTTCTGACAGCAATACCGCAGCGATCAAAAACCTCTCCTACACTATCGCTGCTGATGCCTTCAATCAAACAAGAAACAATTCCTATATAATTGCAATCAGGATAACTACCAATAATTTTAATAAACCAATACTCCTGTAGCAGCTCAATCAATTTCTTTCGATGTTCTTTCTCTTTTTCCCAGATCACTTCGATTCCCAGGTCTAATCCCCATTTTAGAGCTGCATTCAAGCCCGCGATACCAGAGATATTCATTGTTCCCATTTCATATCGTTCTGGCAGGCTCCGGGGCATATTCTGATTAGCTGACTCAAAACCAGTCCCACCGAAGATAACCGGAGACAAATCGGTTGCTGGATCCATAATGAAGCCTGAGATACCCGTAGGGCCGTACAGGGTTTTATGACCTGCAAACACGGCAAAATCAAATACATTGAGTCCGAGATTGCAGTCTACAAGTCCAGCAGTTTGTGCCATATCGATCACAGTTGTTGCATCAAACTTTTTGGCTAACGAGCAGATTTCCGTTACGGGTGCAATCAATCCAAACACATTGCTTGCGTGACTTATAATCACTAAATCCGGGTGTGCTGATTCAAATTGGTATCTTATTCTGTCCAGATCATATTTCATATCATGAGAAACAGTAAGCTGATGGACAGAGATAACTCCAGCCTCCTCGAAATGGTGCAAAGTACGAGTTACCGCATTGTGCTCAAACGGACTAATATAGATGGTTTTAGAACCTTTGCAAATCAGCCCCTGAATGATCATATTCAGTGCTATTGTTGCAGTAGGCGTAAAAATGACTTGCTTTGCTGGGCAGTGCAGAAGCTTTTGTAGCAGCGTCCTGGTTTCACCAATCAGGGCATTGGCACTCTGCGCAAGGTTATAGTGGCCTCTTCCTGCGTTAGCGCCGTTCGATCGATAAAACTGGTCCATGCTGGCATAGACAACCTCCGGTTTGGGATAAGTTGTTGCCGCATTATCGAAGTAGGCCATTATCCCCCTCCTAACACAATTCTTTCAGTATATCCATGATGATTTGCCGTTTCTCCTGTTGGGAGATGGACTGTCCCATGGAATCTAACGCATCGGTGACCTGATTGTATAAGAGCTCACCTCGCTTGCTGTAGTCAACACGAGAAAATCTCTTTGTAAACGATTGACCATTTTCACCAGCAAAAGTCACCTGATAAGCATTTGCCAACACTTCCTCTTGTGCAGCATCTATACTTCGGTACGCTTCCGCAGTTGCCTTATATTTTTTCACATTGGCAACAAAGCTCTCGTATGTGTTGCTATCCCAGTCCTCCAAACGAAGGTCTGTAGCTGTTTTGGCAAGGCGGGCAATGAGTGTTTCTTCGTCATTCGTTGCCATTTTGAATAGGCCAAGACACCTTTCCGTGCCATCGGTAAACAGTTGCTCAAAAACCTTTTCATCAAGGCTTTCGCACCAGTCTTTAATAACTGAAGTTAGAGAAGACGCCTTTAGGTTGTTTGAGCTCTGTGATATAGAAAAAATCTCTTTTACTGTTTGGATAAGATCTTTCTTTAGCTGTGTTATACAATTATCGTAATACTTTTTTGCTGCATCAATATTTTCGGCCAAACCAATACTGAACTGGTCTGCATAATCGAATGCAGTCGGAAGCTTATCAAATAGCAATTCATGACTACCTGTACTGTTCTTTAATAACCGCAGCATAGCTAAATAGCGTTTATCAACCTTTTTGCCCTTTGCGCTGCGCTTGAGTTCCTTCGCATATTTGGGCAGCGCCATATACCAGCGCCTCATTGCAGATACTACATAATCGTAGGCATTAACCTTTTTCTCTGCTTCGATTACATAATCAGAGAAGATCTCTGCCAAACCCTGGATAAACTCTGCCTTTTCAGGATCCCAGTCCAGATAAGCTAAAGTGAATCCTTCCGGGTTAGCATTTACTTGGATTAATACATCAGCAGTAATGGGAACCTGTCCAAATCTGTCTTGAAGAATCAGCTCTTGCTTAAATTCATGAAATACCGCTGCTAAATAAATGGGAATTAGCCCCTTGCGCAAGCCGACATGATTTTCTGGTGCCACCAGGCGGCGATACAGCACGTCAAAAGGCATACTACCAGTAGCTTTAGTTTCTTGAATGAAGCTAACGATAGTAGTCAACATATTTCTAATCAGCTCATCATCCGGTTCCAGTTCAATACGAACGAGTGGATTATCTGTCACGAGAACTCCTGTCCGCAATAGTGTACTTCTCATAATAGAAACTTCTTGACCGGAACCTGACAGGCCAAGATTATGCTCCAACTCATTTCTGAGCAATCCGGCGATAATTTTGCTTCTACTATTACTCGCGATAGCGGTAATGTCATTGCGATTGATTGCTTCGTTGTTGACCACTGGAGTAAGGGAATACACATCGTCGCAAATATCCGACAGCAACCCAGTCAGCGCAGCTTTTCGAGTAATCGGCCTCTCTTCGCCCATGTAAATGTAAGTGGACTTAAAGCTTTCAGGGCGCGTATAAGTGCTTATAAATTCAGAAATCACTTCGCGAAGATCTTCGTATACAACCTCGTATTCGTCAAACAGGACCTTATCCCCGGAAGCCTGTTCTTTCAACAACGAGACAGCATTGAATTCTTGGATGATTTCACCAATCTCTTTATACTTCTTGGGAAGGATGAAAAGGAAGCGTTGATGACCACAGCTGGACTGAACCAGTTCCTCATGAAGACGCCTGATGGATTCATCGCTTTTAGGAATAACACCATACACAACACCATCTGCGTCGATTGCTTCACTTTTCACAGCCCAGTCGACGTCTGGGCGAACTTCATCCTCATCAATAAACTCAAACGAGAAATAGCGAGTCATCTCTCTCTCATCATTGTAACGAGAGGGGTACATGTAACTGTCAAAGTTTGAAGCATTCAAGGTCGCTTTTATTGAAACCTTTCCGGCCAACGCTGCAACAGAGTCACGAATCTTTTGGCTGATATCAACACCTGAAGTTTGCTTCAAACGCAAATAATCGTTACTTCTTTTTAAGTAAATAACATATTCTTTCTCAATAAGACTAGTGATTGCGTCCTCAATCTCTTTAACAGTATAATTGATAGAAAAAATACCAACAATTTCGTCCTTGGTCGGTTTCAGCTTTTCAAACTGCTCCAAAATATAAATGAGCGACAGTGCTTTTATGATTTTGCTTTCCAAAGATTCCTGCTGAAGTTTAGACAGAATCGCTGTGGTCAACAAATATGTTTGATGAATCTCGCTGGTATAAACCTCTTTTCTGAACAGCGGCTCAAAGTAATCATAAATTTCATCCGGAGTAATCACATCAAAATGTTTGTCATCATAGCCTGCAAGGAATTCTGGCAAGGTAGAAGCTCCCATTGCGGACAAGAAAGTGAACAGGGTTCTTTCGTTTTGAGCAACTCGTTCAGACAATCTTGGCAGAACAAATGTCGAAACAGGGTGAAGAGGATAACAAGCGTATAGGATATGCTTTAAATCTTTTCTTGTAGCATCTGTGAAAATTGCATGGTTTGCATAGCGGTGTTTTACACTATCAAACTCCCCTTTGTGCTGCTGACAGAATTCCGCCCAAAGAGTAGCATCTTTTTGAATTACAGACGCGATGATTTCATAGGTCTGGGCAAAGTTGTTGTTAAGGTGGATGTGTTTAAAGCGCTCAGAAACCCCTCGCCACCCATCGACTTTCTGTTTAGGCAAAGTATCAATGTAATTAGCAATTTCTTTGTGAGAAATCAACATCAAATGAATTTGATATTCGCCACTGCGATTGCACTTTTCAGCAAAATCCTGCAGCATCTTTGTATCGCTGACAGATGCCTCGGAGATATTTGCCTCCAAGAACTTGCTGAATTCGTCATAAACGACATAAATGCCTGTATATCCTTTTGAACGCAATCCTCGAACAGCGCTTTCATACAGCTCTACAACGTCAAATCCAAGAAACGGACTAAATACACTGCCAGCAGTCAGTGTAGGGTAAATTCGTTCAAATTTCTCATATGCAGTAATACTGTAATCTTCAAGATCTTCGATGAATTTCTTGATGGGTTCATCAATTACTTTTTGCAACTGCGCATAGGTATCCGGAAAATCATTTTTCCATCTCTGAATCACTGCAACTGCAGCCTTGTAGTTGGTTTCTGGCATAATATCCAGCAATTCATTTTCCGTCAATGTTCTCTGAAGCGCCAGAAGAAAAGCCTGTGGAAGACTGGTGTTGCTGCCATTAATAATTACAGGAAGAAGTTTTTGATTAGTTTCATAATAATTTAATACACACTGATGAAGGCGCTTGTTACTCTCCAACTTAGGAAGAAGCTTTTCAAACAAGGATATATCTTTTTTCATCAGCATGGAGAGAATCATTAGGATAATATGCGATTTCCCCTTGCCGTAGGCACCAATTAAAACCCGAGCTCTTTCAGTGGAGGTAATCCGGGTGCTCAAAAGAATTTCCTCGAGAAGAGTAAGTGCCGATTGAGTCGGTATAAAATTTTTGAGTTTATCATCATTGTTCAGGTCATATCCAATATTCACAGAATATTGAAAACCCGAAGCAACAGAAATCATGTTGCTCATTTTCATTTTCTCCTAATCTTACTCTTCAATGCTTGCGTAATACATATCTACGCATTCTTGGAAAGTACGTTGATTGTTTAACCGGACTATATCCAGGCCAGCCGTTCTGATAATTTTGATTTCGCCAGTCTTCTCTACCCGGTGGAGTATATCGAGCATAGTAATGGCGTCCAGATTGAAAATACGGCCGATATTGCACGGAGCTGTCAGAAGCTCGTTTAATGCGATTTCTTCTCTCCCAGCTACTTGGTCCACGATAACCGCCAGAATGACCCATGGACTAAAGCTCTTTGCTACCGGGATTGATTTTTTGTAAGTACGTTTTTCCTTACTTAAAATATCGATAAATCCCAATTCTCCAAACGGGCAGTCTATATTATTTTCGGGAGATATCTTTCCTGGGTTTGATTTATATCTTGGCAAGTAGGTATTTACAATACATGCAAAATCATCATTGAGGGAACGAAGCGCAACGGAAATATCTTCTCCGCTCATCAGAACATAACTTTGCAGAGCCGAAACAAAATCCTCTTTTGTGAACTCAGTCATCTTGAACTCATTGAAGAAATAGTACCATGCAGTTGCATCCTCTTTGTTGGAAGCCAGTTTGTAATGCAAGAGGTGGAGAGTTCCAAGCTCTTCAATGTATCGGTCATGCTCGTAAATCTGATTACCAAGATTAGTAAGGGTCTGAATGCGCCGTCCTGCTGCGGGTTCCTGCGTTACACCAACAGCTTGTAACCAGTAGCGTAAAGCCTTTACCATGTTTGTACCGATACCAAGCACATCAGTTGGATTTTCGTCCCGAGAAACAAAGACGTCGGCTCTATTGTGGACATGCTTCATACCTTTACTTAGCCAACCTTTTCTTATGAAAAATGTATCATGGGCACGAAATTTCATAGCCATCGGTACATACCTCCAAATGTCTTACTTCGTTCTTAGGTATTTATCCATCATGCAACCACCATCCAAATACTTGGCGGTAACACACATTTTGCAGCGAACACACTTATCAGGGTTAATATAATAACTATCACCAACGATAGAGATAGCCCCTGCTCGGCAAAGTGACTCACATTTTAAACATTTACGGCAAGCGTTAAACTTGCGGATTTGATATCCAATCATGCGTTGCAAAGACTCGTGATCTACCACATTCATGGTTCTTACTTTTACGGCATATTTATATCCATCTTGGCCAAATGGTTGGATAGAAATAATGGGTACATTGGTTTTGATATCAAGAACCAGAACCTCGTTCAAAAGCTTTTGACCCAATTCTGGCGCGACTCGCCCAAAAGGAGTAAACATACCTATTAAGTCATCGTCCAAGGGACGTACTAAGCTGTAAATCTTTGCATGATCTTCCGTAGTGCAATTTGTAAACCGAATCTTCACATCGCCAGCTGCGGCCAAACCATTTCCTCCCTGGCGAGCCTTCCACTTTCCAGTGTCGACATATACTTCGGCATCTGGTTTTCCAATTTTTTCGGCAAACCTTATTAGGAAATCTCTCCACTTTTTAGATTGTTCCGGCATATAGATTCTGGATAGAAACTGTGCACGCTGGTTGTTGTTTGGACAGCACCAGCAGCCAACACGATCATATCCCAATCTATAGGCATCGTTAAAGTCCACATCTTCAGACAGAATATACAGCCAAATATCAAAGTCCTTCCAAAAGAAAATCGGAGAGGCAACAGTTTGCTGCTGAATCTTTATGGACTCAGCATCATCTTCAATACGGTTATACTTGCTCCGGCTTACAGATTCTGATTTTCTTATTCCGTAAAAAGTCAGGATCTGCTGGTTGCGATACAAGCTATTAATGACCCTGGTAATGGGGCCGGTTTTAAACATGGAGCAGCACCAGCGCATCATTCTTGCCGGAGGGCCGATATCTTCGCAAACATCGTAGAATACTTGTTCTCTATTTTTGGCAACCTGAAAAATTGCAAGAGGATGGTTTTCTCTATACCTTGATGCATATTCGATTGTTGTAGGGAACTCTAATGTTGTATCACCAAAAATATGAACTAAGCTTGGATTGCTAAGAGCCTTAATGACGATATCCGCTGTTACGGTGGAATCCTTACCCCCGGAAAACGAAAGCACTATATGTTCTTCATCAAATTTCTCTGCCGCTTTTTTGATAAATGCGTGAGCCTCATCTTTGAGGTAATGCAATCTTAATTGATTTGCGCTAATGAATCGAGCAATATGCTTATCAAAATACTCATAAGTGTTCTGATTTTTATACTGCTCAAGCTTCTGGGATAAAGCATCAGTATCAGCATCTTGAAAAATCTTACTTGGTATCGAAACGGATTTTCCGTTGATATAATACCGGCTGTTTGCTGCCCATACAGACTTTTCAATATAGGCAAACGGTTCCTCACCCAAAAGCAGTTCGAGCAACAAGCGTTCTTCTGGAAACACAGGTCGCAGGTCCGCAGAGAGGTACTTCATTTTCTGAGCACACAGAGGACAAAAGCCCTTGTCTGCCTGTGTTGCTGCTTGAATGATCGGGACTTCACAATGAGTACACCAGTATACCTCAGTAGGGAGATCTTCAATTGTTAAAGAGCCACAAATTGGGCAAAGCTCTTCATTGGTTTCTATATTGCAGGTTTTGCACCACATTTTTGATTCTCCTACATATCAGTGTCGTCAAAATATGTATACACTGTCTCTATTCTAATTTAGAGTAACATACTTTCGGTCCATTAAAACGGACAGCAATTAATTATCGCACTGAATCTGGTTACGCTTTTTGCGTGCGTCCATAGGTTTCTCCGCGTCCTTAGGGATAGCCCAAGATTTCCCGAACTTTGTTAAGCCTGGGATTCTTCCTTGGGAACAAAGGACTTGAACCCGTCGACGGGTGATTCCCCATTTTTCAGCAGCTTCTGCAATCGAGATGTAATCCATATTTCACACTCCATCAAAACAAAACAGCCCTACCACAGGGTAGGGCCACACTTAAGGTATAGCTGATGCTACGAAAAGGAACCGCCCTTGCATCCGCATCGTCGATAGTCGATATTAGTACGACAGCATAATGCGACAATTATATTTGAAATATTATATACCATTTTGCGAACAATTGCAATCATGAGCTTCCATTATCCCCTATATTTTGTGTCGGATTACAATACATGTTGGACAGT
>ENA-ORSX01001426-ORSX01001426.1-human-gut-metagenome-genome-assembly--contig:-NODE-1426-length-17274-cov-23.595737_pt1 | contig 17274 bp, 10 predicted proteins | sample MGYA00241904_ERZ509172 | MGnify/ENA primary metagenome ERZ509172 (study PRJEB26280, sample SAMEA2338795) | human gut metagenome | biome: human gut; feature: human-associated habitat; material: faeces...
ATTCCTTACTGGCTGTAAGGGATATTAACCATAAATATATTGTAGTAGAAAAGAGTCCTCTGATTTGAGGGCTAGGCAATTGACCAAAAAAATTTAATATGACTAATATATGACCAAAAAAGGCTGTGAATTTGGTTATTTTAGTACAGCTTGCTAAAGAAAATATTGTAATGATTTAAAGAAATGTAAATCATCTTACAGCTCTTTACAGCAGGAGCGAAAAAGCTCCCGACAATGAAGTCACAGGGCGCTGCTAAGAACGAAGCAAACAATGCTGCAAATAACACAGCACCGGCAGAGCCAATCGCTGCAAAAGTAGCTGTTCCGGCAGAAACAGCAGCACCGGCGAAGGTTGAGATCGACTTCTCTAACGTAGAAGTAGAGCCATTGTTTGAGGAAATGGTTGATTTCGATACATTCAGCAAGTCTGATTTCAGAGCTGTAAAGGTAAAAGAATGTGAAACAGTTCCGAAGTCTAAGAAACTTCTGAAATTTGTACTTGATGATGGTTCAGGCGAAGATCGTGTGATCTTAAGCGGTATCCACGATTACTATGAGCCGGAATTCTTAGTAGGAAAGACATTACTTGCAATCACAAACCTTCCACCACGTAAGATGATGGGAATTGATTCTTGCGGTATGATCATCTCTGCGACTCACCTTGTAGAAGGAAGAGAAGGACCCAATGTTCTGATCCTTGATGATCAGATTCCGGCAGGAGCGAAGTTGTACTAAAAGTGGAAATATTAACATAGTAAGAATGGGTGTAAATAAAAAGTTCTAAACAGGGGCAGGTGGGATTCATACGAATCATACCTGCCTCTGAAACTATTTGACATGAAAGAGAAATAATAGGTGCGTTATGGAAGAGCAGCGTGTAAGAATAAGTGATATTGCGGAGGAACTGGGGCTAAGCACTGCCACTGTGTCCAATGTAATACATGGTAAAACAAAGAAAATATCAAACGAAACAGTAGAGCGTGTTCAGGCATTGCTGGAAAAGCGCAGGTATATTCCAAGTATGGCAGGAATACTTCTGGCGCAAAATTCCTCTAAAATTGTCGGAATTTTCATTCATGATCACGAAAAATATGAGGGACATACGCTGCAAGATGCCTTTATTTCTTCTTCGCTCAACTACCTGTCCAATGAAATAGAAAAACAGGGGCAGTTTATGATGGTCAAAAAAGCGAAAGATCCCGAGGAGATTATTCGTTTTGCGTCTATGTGGAATATGGATGGTCTGGTGGTAATAGGTTTTTGCAGTCAGGATTATACCTATTTGAGAAATCATATGAGAATCCCTTTCGTTGTGTACGATGGATTCTGCGAGAATCCTGAACGCATTTTTAATATTACAATAGATAATTATGACGGAGGCTTTCAGGTCGGTCAATATTTTAGAAAGAGTGGACATAAAAAGGCGCTTTGTATTTCTGATAACGGCATTGATGTTGACCGAGAACGATATGACGGGTTTCAAGCAGGGTTTGGTAATGAAAATGCCGAACTTCTCCTGATTCCAATGCATAAGGAAGAGCGCCGGGAATTCTATCTCCAAAATCTGCACAAGCTTTGCAGTGTGACGGCAATCTTTGCCGTATCAGACTATTATGCGATTGACCTCATGCGATTTCTATATGAAAAAGGAATAAGCGTTCCAAAGGATATTTCCATTGCAGGCTTTGATGATATTCCTATGTGTGAAATGATTTGTCCTTCTTTAACTACGGTAAAGCAGGATGGAGCAATGCGGGCGGAAATCGCCATTCGCAAGCTAAGGGAACTTAAGGAAAATGAAGAAATCGAAACTTCCATTATGCTGCCTGTGACTTTAATTGAACGTGCCAGCACAAGAAAAATAGACGAATAAACGAAACGGTTGTATTTGTAAGTTTTGCACAAATCCAGCCGTTTATTTTTGTTACGGGTTACGCGTTTAACCTTTGAATATGCCTGAAGTAGCATATAGAATAAATGGAAGAACAAAGCTTAGGGGGATTCTTATGAAATCAAAGGAAAGTTTTTTCATTACTGTATGCAATCTGGCAATTCCTGTTGCTCTGCAATCTATGCTGCAAGCGTCGTTTAGCATAATTGACCAAATTATGATTGGTCAGCTTGGAACTGTGAATGTTGCAGGCGTTGGATTTGCAGGGAAATTTTCTTCTGTTTTTTCTGTGCTGGTTGCAGCTGTTGGTGCGGTTGCAGGAATTATGATATCTCAATATATGGGGCAAAAGAACAGATGGGAAATACGCAGGAGTTTTTATCTGAATTTGATCCTTGCTGCGATTATGGCACTGGGATTTACTGTGGTTTGTATAGTGTTTCCAAAGCATATTATGGGACTGTATACGAAAGATGCCCTAACGCTTGCTGTGGCTGCCGATTATTTGAGAATTATTGCAGGAACTTTTTTACCGATTGCAGGAGCAACAATGCTTTCCACGTTGTTTCGGTGTATGGAAAAAGCGCAATTGCCTTTATACGCAAGTATTATGTCGGCGATCATAAATACAGGCTTGAATTACATTTTGATTTTTGGAAAATGGGGTTTCACACCGATGGGGGCAAACGGTGCGGCTGTTGCGACCTTATTTTCTCAAGGTGTCAATTTCCTTGCCATGTTTGTTATGTTTATAAAATACCGAGACAGTTTAAAACGCCCGGAAAGCGCGAAACAAAATGTGTCAAGATTTCATTGGAAACAATATTTGAATATGCTGTTGCCAATATTGGTCTGCGAAACTTTATGGAGCTTGGGAGAAAATGTATATGCTGCGATCTACGGGCATATGGGAACACACGCAAGTGCCGCGATGACCTTGATCAACCCTGTACAAGGTCTGCTGATTGGCGCTCTGTGCGGATTATCGCAGGCTGCCGGTGTGATCATCGGTAAAATGCTTGGAAGTAATGAATACGATAATGCTTATAAAGCATCCAAAAAGATGATTTTATACGGATTTGTCGGCTCCGCTATTTTATCCGTATTGATAGTATTTACAAGTGGGTTATATGTTGAAATCTATCGGGTTGAGGAGACAGTAAAGCAGCTGACACGTCAAATTTTGCTCGCCTACGCTATCGTTGCTCCATTTAAAGTGCTCAATATGATTATTGGTGGTGGTATCATACGAAGTGGTGGTAAAACAAAATATGTAATGGTGATTGACATCATCGGAACCTGGATGTTCGGAGTGCCGCTGGGTTTGCTTTCTGCATTTGTGCTAAAGTTGTCTATCCCTTATGTATATTTCATTCTTTCTTTAGAAGAGTGTATCAGATTCGGTATATCATTCGTGGTGTTCCGCAGGAAAAAGTGGATGCACTCTCTCTCCACCAGAGTTGCTTGACGGAATCACTTTGGTGGGAAATAATTTAATGTAGTAAATACCATCTCAAAGAGGGAATTTACCACATTAAATATAGGAGGGAAAAGTTTTATGAAACGATTAAAAACGTTTTTAGTAGCCATGCTGTTAATGTTCAGTCTTTCTGCAACAGAAGTGTTTGCAGCGGCGGCTCCGGCGGTAAATCCAACGGAAACAGACGACGTGACAGTATCTTCTGAAAACGGAAACAGCGAACAGTTACTGGAAGAATTTTCGGAAACAGAAACGTCTGTACCGGAAGAGATTTTACCGGAAGAAGCTGATCCAGGGGATGAGATTGCGGCGGAAGCGGCTGAATTTATGGTTCAGAATGTAAACGCACAGTATGAAATTTATCCGACGCCTCAAAAAGCAGTTTATGGAGCAGAAGGATTCATCATTCGTCCGGAAGTAAACGTTGTATTTGATTCTTCTGTGGATGAGGCTACAAGAGCACATTTGAACGATGTTCTTGCCATGAAGGAGAAGAGTGTCACAGTTTCGGAAGAAAGAGTGACGGGCAAAACAAATATTCTTGTCGGAATCAACGGCTCCGGAGAATATGCAGAAACTTACATCAAAGAACATTATACGGTAGATGAGTCGCTCTTTGCTCACTACGGTTCCTATTTCTTTGACACAACGCAGAATGAAATTGTTATTTTAGGCCGCAATACGGATGCTGCTTTTTATGGGATCACGACCTTGAAGGCAATCTTCAACCAGATTGACGGCTCAAGAATCGGGCATCTGACGATGGAAGATTATGCGGATGTAAATATTCGTGGATTCATTGAAGGATACTATGGAATGCCATGGACCAATGAAGACCGTATGGAACTGATGAGATTTGGCGGAGATATTAAGATGACTTCTTATATCTTTGCACCGAAGAACGATCCGTACCACAAAGAAAAATGGCGCGAGGAGTATCCGGCGGACGAGCTGGCAAGATTAAAAGAAATGGTCGATGTTGGAAATGCCACAAAATGCCGTTTCGTATGGACAGCACATCCGTTCATGGGTGGTTTTGACCCAAATAATGCAGAACAGGAAATTCAGACGCTGATTAATAAATTCGAACATCTTTACAACGATGCGGGAGTGCGTCAGTTTGGCGTCCTTGGAGATGACGTAGGTGGTCTGTCACGTACGATCGTTGTAGATATGATGCAAAAGGTAGGCGAATGGGCAGAATCTAAAGGAGATGTTTATGACGTCGTATTTTGTCCGGCAGGTTATAACCATTCATGGCAGGGAGATTATTCCGAATTAAATAGCTATGATAAAGATTTTCCGGAAAATGTACAGATTTTCTGGACGGGAGAAGCTGTATGCCAGCCGATCGAACAGAAAACGCTGGATCATTTCAGAGATCAGAATGCTGTCAATGGCAAACGACGTGCTCCGTTATTCTGGCTGAACTGGCCGGTAAACGATATTAATCACAGCCGTATGATCATGGGTCATGCTACAAAGCTGCTGCAGACAAATATTAATACGAATGACCTTGCAGGTGCGGTGACAAACCCGATGCAGGAGTCAGAACCGTCCAAAGTGGCGATTTTTCAGCTGGCAGATTACGCATGGAACGTTGAATCGTTTAATGGCCGTCAGTGCTGGGAAGATTCTTTTAAATACATTGAACCGAATGCTGCGGATGAAATGTATACCCTTGCAAAACATATGTCCAATCCGGAACCAAACGGACATGGGCTGGTTATGCCGGAGTCCGAGGAACTGGCACCGAAACTGGACGAGCTGAGAACAGCGCTGGAGGCAGGAACTGCCACAGAAGCGCAGATCGATGCGATCATTGCAGAATTTGAAACGATCATTGCTGCGTGCGATGGCTTTGAAGCTAAGAGCAGAAATGAGGAATTAAAAGAAGATCTGGCGCCGTTTATCGCTTCTATGAGAGATCTGTGTGAAGCCGGTGTAAATTTCCTTCAGGCGAAAAAGACACTGGACGCACAGGATAGTTTAGGCGCATTTAATTTTTATACGGCAGGTCAGGAAAAATTAAAAGCTTCCGAAAAACATACAAAACCAATGCTTAGCGGCGGTACGGAAGCTGTTGATCCGGGTTCGACAGCGCTCATTCCGTTTGTGAAGAAAATGGACTCTCTGTTATCCGGACCGATGAGCGAATTTATTGCAGGCGGAGAAGATAAGATGCTGAAGATCACTGCTTCTTCCAGTTTTAATTCCTTCTATGCAGGAAATATTAACAATATCATTGATGGAAATAATCAAACACATGCATGGTACGGAGGATATGAAGCTGCTGGTCAGTATTATCAGGTGAATTTCTCCATTCCGCAGACTGTTTACGGAATCCATATTTTAAATGGAGCTGCAAATGACGGAAAAGCCCGTGATACCTTTGGTACCGGTAAGATTATGTATCAGCAGAGCGGTTCCGAAGAATGGAAGCAGTTGGGCGATGTATATGCGGATTATCCGGAACGGGTAGATGTTTCAGAAATCGAACTTGAAAATGTTGTGGCTGTACGCTATGAGTGTCATGCTGCGGGTTCAGAAAGCAAGTGGCCGTCTATGAGAGAATTCAGCGTTTCCATTCAGCCGGAAGATGCATCTGCATTTACAAAAGAAGTAATCCATATTCCGGATGTCTGGGCTGCCGGAGATGCGGAGAAAGCGAAGATGGTAGACGGAGATTTGTCCACCAGCGTACATTTCCAGGTAAGAAATAATAATAGTTATGGCGGAATGAAAGACCACTATCAGACAGGAGATTATTGCGGAGTAAAATTGTCCCAGCCGATCACTCTTGGTAAGATTGATATCTTACAGGGATTAAATGATGGACATGGTGATTATTTCAAAAAAGCAAAATTACAGTATTCCATGGATGGAACTACATGGACAGATCTTCCGGGTGCGGAAAATCTGACGGAAAGACACGTTGTCTTTGATGCTTCCAACCAGAACATCAAGGCGCAGTATGTGAGACTGATCGCTACGGAAGGTGGTGCGACCTGGATTGCAATTCGCGAATTTGATGTAGATGCGAAAGTATTCTACAACGCAAAGGCTTATACAAATGTGGATGCTCTGAAAAATCTGGGCGCAAACGTTTATGAGGAAAGTGCGTACCTTGCTGCGAAGAATGGAATTACCTTGAACAATGGAGAATATGTAGGTATCAGACTGGATCGTATCCATGAAATTATGTCTATCACAAAGAACCTTACAGGCGGAGATCAGCTGACTCTGGAAGTGGGACAGAATGAATACGAATTTAGCGCTTATGAAAGCGGAGCAGTCAACGCTCGTTATGTTCGTCTGATCAACCGTACCGAGAATCCGGTAACTTTTGATCTGAAGGAATTCTCTCTTGCTTCAAAAGAATTTTATCCGAATACTTTCCTGAGCAACGATTCGAATTTTTCAATTTACGATCAGGCAAATAATCCGGCGTCCATGCTTTTTGATGGTGACTGGACAACACAGGTAATCTTCAACGGAAGCCAGACAGAGGGGCGTCATTTTGTATATGACCTTGGTCAGGAGATCTCCATTGAAAAACTGAAAGTTGTCTGCCGTGACAGCGAGCATGATTTCCCGCGTCATGGTTTGATTTCGGTTTCTTCTGATAAAAATACATGGACACCTCTGATGGAACTTGGAAATCAGACAGAGGACAATCCGGGCGAGGCTCAGGATAAAGATGAAATCGGATATGTACTGCCGAATCATGAAATTTCCTATAATACAAAGGAAGTAGCTCTGGAACAGGCAGTAACCGGACGTTATATTAAATTTGAAATAACCCGTACAAAATCAGGAAGCGATAAATGGGTTCGTTTCCAGGAATTTATTATTAACGATGGAAAACATGTGCCGATGGTAAATGACCCGACTTTTGAATCTGATGCGGAAGAAACAAAGAACGGTCGGTTTGCTTATCTTACGGACGGAGATCTTACGACGGCATTTATTCCGTCTAAAGATACCGGAAAACTTACTTATCATGTGTCAGAAAAGAATCAGCAGAATGCTGTGAAGATCGTTCAGGCAGCGAACCCGATCAGCAATGCACAGGTAAAAGCGCGTGTTCTGAATGCGAACGGCACGGAAGAGACAGTGCTCCTTGGAACGTTATCTCAGACAGTCAATGAATTTGTACTGCCAACAGATGTTGTTTTATTGGATGTGATCATTGAGTGGAGCGACGTGACTCCGATCTTAAACGAAATGATCCTCAGTGTAAATACAGAGGCAGAAGTTGGAGATAAAGGCGCTTTACAGAATCTGCTGGATCAACCGGAAGATACGTCAAAGTGGACGGCTTCTTCCAAAGCAGCTTATGATCAGGCAATCGCGAATGCGTCAAAAGTAAATGAGAGTGCTCGTGTGACACAGGAAACAGTAGATGCTGCTGTGAAAGCCATCGAAACAGCGATTGAGAGCAAAGAGATTAAAGGTGACGTTCGTCTGCTTCAGGAAAAACTGGATGGACAGATGACGGATGAGAAACTTTATACGGTTTCTTCCTGGAGAAAATATCAGGAAGTGATCGGAAAACTTACCGCAGCAGTAAATGATGCGGATAATACATCTGAAGCGGAAGTTACCGCACTTCTTGCAGATTACGAAGCGGCGCTTAATGGTCTGTCCTATTCTCCGTTAAAAGCGGAAGAAGCAGAGCTGGTGCTGGAAGATGAAAAGGTATTTATGACTTCGGTTACAAAACCGGAAGAAACATATACGGACGCTTCGTGGAAGACTTATACTGATAAAGTTTCAGAATTGGAAAACACTCTTGAAGCAGATCAGACTGCAAAAGTAAACCCAACGGAATTCCAGAAAAAACTGGATGCGGTAAAAGAAGCGAAGGCTGGACTTGTATCAATCGTAAACCTTGTGCCGCTGCTGAAAGAATTTGAGCAGACAGATGGCAAACTTTACGTAGAATCAACGTTCGAAGCGTACAAGGAAGCGGTGGACGCAGGAAAAGAAGCCAAAGTAAACGGTACGACAGAGTCTGTTGAGGCTGCTGTAAAAGCAATCGAGGAAGCAAAAGAAGGACTTGTTCTTCTGGGCAATCCGGAAAGCGTACAGAATTTCCTCAAGGAATTAAAGGCGCTGAAAGCGGAAAATTATACGAAAGAAAGCTACAAGGCATTGACGGATGCGATTGCGAAAGTTGAAGAACTGGGAGATCTAAGCAAACTTTCTCAGGAGCAGTTGGATCAGGCGGCTGGACTGCTGTTGTCAGCAAAGAAAGGACTTGTATCTGTAGAGGCTTTGAATCAGGCGGCTGCAAGAGCGGAGGCGGTTGATGAAACACTGTATACCAAAGACAGTTATCAGGCGCTGAAGGAAACGTTAAAACCTGTAGAACAGCTGAGAAACAATGGTACAGCGGATCAGATTCAGGCGGCGGTAAATGCTATCGATCAGGCGATCCGTAACCTGAAGGTTCGGGTTTCCGCGGACTATGTAAAAGGCTATATGGATGGTATCAGATTTAATGATAAAGAAAAAGATTACACAAAAGATTCTTATCAGGCATACAAAAATGCTTATGACCGTCTGGTTGCTTTGTCAAAAGATCTAGAGAATACTTCAAAAGAAGAGTTCCTTGCAGCGGTGGAGGCTTTTGAAACAGCGGAAAAGAATCTGAAAAAAGTAGAAAATAAGAAAGAACAGGAAGCGGCAAATGATGCAGAAACGCAGAAGGGTTTTGCAAAGACGGGAGATACCGCTTCTGTGGCAGGCTGGAGTGTTTTATTGCTCTTTGCAGCGGCAGCTATGATAGTTCTTGGTAAAAAGATGAAAAAAGAAGAGGAAATCTGAGTATTGTTAAGATAGCACTTTTTCTCGAAGAGGCGGACTGTTAGACAGTTCGCCTCTTTGCAATTTAAGGCGCCATAATTGCATAGAACAAAGTGCCCCTCTGTTTGAATGGACCGGATCTGACGGTTCAAAATCTTTAATTGGAGGAAGGAAATATGAACGAGCAAATTTCAAGATTCGAACAACACCTTATAACAGAAGAAAAAAGCAGAGCCACGATGGAAAAGTATCTGCACGATGTGCGTTGCTTTGCGGAATTTTTAGCTGAAAGGGCAATTAGCAAAGAGGAAACTATTTCATATAAGGAATATTTGACGCAGCAGTACGCTCCGGCCAGCGTCAACTCTATGCTGGTGGCACTCAACTGCTTTCTGCGGTTTGTCGGGCGGGCGGACTGCTGTGTCAAGCAGCTCAAAATCCAACGGCAGATGTTTTGCGGGGAAGAAAAGGAGCTGACCCAAGCCGAATACCAGCGGCTGGTAAAGGCTGCCGGGGACTCGCAGCTCTCTTTTATCCTGCAAACGATTTGCGGCACCGGGATTCGGATCAGCGAACTACAATCTATCACCGTGGAGGCCGTCACGATCGGGAAAGCGGTGGTGAACTGCAAAAATAAGGCGCGGGTCATTTTTATCCCCACGCCTTTGCAAAAAATCCTGAAGGAATATATTAAAAAAAACGGCCTCAAAGCCGGGTCGGTGTTTGTCAGCCAGAACGGAAAACCGCTTGACCGCAGCAGCGTTTGGAGACAGATGAAACGCCTGTGCAAAAAAGCAAATGTGCCGCCGGAAAAGGTGTATCCCCACAACCTGCGGAACTTGTTTGCGCGGATATTTTACCGCATAAAAAAAGATATTGTGCGCCTTGCCGATATACTCGGTCATAGCAGTATCAATACCACGAGAATTTATACGTTGGAGACAGGACAACAGCATTTAAGCGATTTGACACAGGTACAGCGGCTTATCCTGCTCACATAATGTAGACTATGTTGTAGCTTATAGTATCAAAGAGGCGAAATATAGCCACTATCTTTACGGGATTATAGCATAGTCCGTTCGTGATTGCAACCATTTATCTGGAAAATCTAAAAAATGCAAAAGCAGATAAGCCGGAAAGCCCTTTCGTTTTCCCGGCTTATTTTCTGATACCCTTTTTCTCTTTTTTCGGCTGGTAAATCAAAATATCAGCCCTTATCTCCGCAAATCAGAGGAAACCCGTCAACATAATCTACATTATGTTGACGGGCCATATATGCGGGATTATACAAAGTGAATTTAGGACGATTCTTACGGCACGGAACGTCAACATAAGCTGGGTAAGATCATCTGGCTTCTTTGTGCTGTCTAAAACTAAAAAGAAAGTGTGGATTATTATATGGTAAGCAATGCACCACCGCATATAGCTGATAGATGCGTTTGAAAGGTGACAAAATATTATTTTCTGTCCTGACGGACGCAATAAACCCTTTGCAACGCCGGAATAGGCGAAACAATATATACTGGTCGCACACCGGAAAATGTGTAGGAAAAAGGAAAGGATGATTTTGACATGAAACGAACAAAACAAAGAAAACTGCTGGCAATTTTGCTGGCGATTATAATGGTAATGATGACGATGCTCCCTACCGTGGTTTTTGCTGAGGGGAACGAACTGACTGCTGGGGAAAATCTTGAACTAAAAAATCTGTATGTAGGTGGTGTCGCACTAATCGAAAACGGAAACTTGACTTCAAATACGATTCAAGGCGTAAGCTACTTAGATAAAACCTTGTATTTGGAAAATGCAGAAATTAGTGGCAGTTATTCATTTGAAGCTACTCCTGATAAAATCAAAACGGCAGCAATTTATGCCGATGGACCTTTAACTCTTTCTTTGTCAGGCAATAATCTCATTGGGAGCAGTTCTGATGCAGGGCTGAACTTCTCGGTTTATTCCACAGAAGAATTAACGCTTACCGGAACGGGAAACCTTTCTGTCAGCGGGGTTAGTACTGCTTTTTCAGCCAAAGCTATTTTTGTAGAAAACACAGGAAAACTGGATATAAATAGTAGTAGTGAAGGATTGAACGCAAGGGAGGGTAATATTTCTCTCCAGAATAGTTCGGTGACTATTCTAACAACGGCTACCAGTTGGGGAACGGCTATCACTACAGCATCCGGAAATTTTTCTATGAAAAGCGGTTCTCTTACTATTGATATGCCAAGGGGGAATAGCGGTTATTATACCTACGGTTTATATATAAACGGTGAAGTGACGATATCAGGCGGAACAGCAGACATTGAAGCACAGCAAGATAGTATTTATTGCAAGGGCGATTGCACAATCATCTCTGGGAGCATTACGGTTCCTAATGGCATCCGAGCGCAATCCGGCGGAACTTTGACCATAAAAAATGGGGCAGTAGCGGTAGGTGGAAGAGGGCTTGAAGGCATAAATGGCGTTTATCTTCTTGGCGGCAACATCCTATTTTCGGGAAATAAAGTTTTTTCGAACAATGTAATATTTGTTGATGATATAAATCTTGAATTAGGAGAATCAACAGAAAGACTGAACTTAGAAGGAGCAGCATTTGTTCTCAATAAGTTAAGTAATATATCATATCAGCTATGGTGTATAAAAGATTCTTATGAGGATGCATCTAAGCGGATAGCCTTTATTGACAGTGTGCCGACAGAAGGACAAATTTCATTTTTTACCGGGAAAAGTGGAAAAAATACTTACGTTCCGGGGTGTACTGCTGACATGAGAGGAGGAAGTATACCAGTTGATGCCCAGATTACAGTAAAAAACTTTTCATCTCCTACCAAAGCTGGCTACATCTTCGGCGGCTGGTACGACAACGAGTCTTTCACCGGCGAAGCAGTAACTACGCCGGAAGCAGGCAAAACCTACTACGCAAAGTGGACTAAAAAATCCGACCAGTCCATTTCCTATGGAAACGATGAAGTGGCGAAGCACATCAATGACGACGCATTCACCAACGAGCTCACAAAGACTACGGTAGACGGTGCAATTACTTATACCAGCAGCAATCCGGCTGTAGCTACTGTAAATGAGACAACAGGCGAAGTAACCATTGTTGGCGCTGGCAGCGCAACCATTACCGCTATCGCTGCGGAAACAGACACCCACAAGGAAGCGATTGCTGCCTATACCCTGACTGTGACGGATCACAGCTTCACCAACTATGTATCCAACAAAGATGCTACCTGCACAGAGGACGGTACTAAAACCGCTGCCTGCGACCATGGCTGCGGAGAAACGGATACGATTGAAGATGCCGGTTCCGCTAAAGGACACAGCTTTGGCGAATGGGAAATTGTAAATTCTCCCACCTGTACCACTGACGGCAGCAAATCTATTCACTGCAAAAACTGTGATGTTACAAAGGACAGCACTATAATTCCGGCAACCGGCACTGGCGGTGATAACGATAGGCCGTCTAAACCGGATACAGACGCTCCTCAGACCGGAGACAACCGCAATATGATACTGTGGATAGCTCTGCTTGTCGTTTCTGCTGCGGGCATAGGCACAACCTTGGTGATTTTCAAGAAACGGGGCGCACACGCAAAAACACGATGAGCCGCCTGATTGATTTAACCGGTCAGCGGTAGAGATGCCCTCTGCCGCCCTATAAGGCAATGTCATGATGCCGGGGTCAAAACATAGTATTCTCGTCGTTTATATGAATGCAAGGTGCATTACAGAGAATGTTTATATTCTGTTGCAGTCATATGATAATATTTTTTAAAAGCGGCATGGAAATGATTTGGGCAGGAATAGCCCAGCCGCAGCGCAATTTCAGAGAGGGAGAGTTTTCCTTCTTTTAAATAAGTTGCTGCGGCAGCCATGCGTGCCTCGGTTCGTTTCTGTGTGAAATTCTGTCCATATCGATCGTAGAGAATTCGACTTGTCTGCCGGGTGCTGAGCCCGAGACGGTGTGATAATTCTTCCAGGGTGATGGTGTTATATTCGTATAGAAAGCTGTCTTCTATTAGAATATAAGTTTTGATCAATGGAATCGGAATGGATGTGATCGCCGCATTGGAGGCGGGTTCATAGTTACGCAGTACTTTTACAATAAACTGGATAAACAGTGCTTCCAGCATGACAGAAACAGCTGGTCGGGGATGTGCAAGTTCTGAGTGAATCTGTTCTAAAGTAATCTGTAAATCAGCACAGTCTGTTCCATACCAAAATGGATAATGTAAAAACAGATCCATGACATGGTTGTGTTCGGCTTCTTTTTTCTTTTCTTTCGCATGAATTTTTTCAATCTTTAAATAAATACAGTATTCAAATGTAGGATCAGCAGAATCTGAAAATTGCTGGTGCTCAATGTGAGGACCGGTGGTATATAAAACATTTGGATAGAGTGCATAGGATCTTTGATTGCTGATAAGAGTTCCTTTTCCCTGAGGGATATAGTGCAGTTCGTAGCTGTTGGAACTGTGGGCATGGGATGGAATATTCCAGGTCTGGCATTCATAAGTGAATTTTAAAATATGAATTTGGTATTCGCCCATCGGAAATGAAATATTGAGATTGTCATTTTTCAAAACCTGTCCCTCCTTTGAAATTGTGTTTAAAAAGTACGCTTATCGGACATAAAAGCAGTCGGATTGTCTGGTTATGATGTATCATTATCGTACCACGCAAGATATAATGAAGGCAAGACAAAATTCAAAAATGAAAAGGACGATGTGAGAAGGAGGCGCTGTATGATTATTGATGCACATTTGCATTTGTGGGACCGGCAGCAGGGGCGTGTAAATGGGAAACCGGTTGTTGCGTTGAAAGATGGAAGAAGTGATTTTGGCGGTGAACTGCGGCAAATGATGCCGCCGTACATGTTGGATGGACGGAATACGGTGGAAATGCTTATGGCAAATATGAACTACGCAGGAGTGAGCGGTTGTGTTGTGACGCAGGAGTATATCGATGGAAATCAAGATGCATATCTTCTGAAATGTAAAGAACGGTATAAGGAACGGATGAAAATCTGTTGTCTATATGAGGAAAAACCACTGGAAGATACATGGGTTTTGCAATTTGACGGAGTGAAAATTTGTGCCGGAAGATTGGAAAATCAGGATTTGTCTGCTCATAAAGCGATTTTTTCTCAGGCGGACCGTTTGGGAAAGTTTGTGTCCATAGATATGGCGGAGGGAGATGTGCAGGTGGGCGCACTCAAGGAAATTGCGGAAACATATCCGAATTTGCGGATTGCCATAGGGCATTTCGGGATGGTTACTGTTCCGGGCTGGGAACAGCAGATTGCGCTTGCGAAATATAAAAATGTTTATATCGAAAGTGGCGGGATTACCTGGTTGTTCCATAAAGAGTTTTATCCTTATCCGTCTGCGGTTCAGGCAATCCGTACGGCAATTGACATCTGCGGAGTGGATAAGCTGATGTGGGGGAGTGATTATCCGAGAACGATGACGGCAATTACTTATGATATGAGTAAAGAGTTTATTGAAAAGTCAAAGGAACTGACGGAGGAAGAAAAACGAAAGATTCTGGGAGAAAATGCGAAACAGTTTTATGGATTCGGCAATTTGGATATTCCGGAAAAAATTATCAATATGGTGGAATAGGAGGAAGAATACGATGATCGTCAAAGGAACTTATTTTCAGAATAGTCAGGAAAAACCATTGGTATATGGAGATGTGGAGGTGCATAATCCGCCAAGGAGAAGACTAAGAGGGGAAGAAGAAAAGGAAGGTATTCTGGCAGAAAGTGTACTGGTAGGATTTTGCGGAACTGATTATACTTTAATGAATATGGGGAGAAACGGAGAGCTGGATAAGAAGTTTCCGGAAGGATGTAATCGGCTTGTGAATGGTCATGAAGGCGTTGTATGGGTGCCGTCACAGAATCGTTATGCAATTGTATTGATCCGGGGCGGAAACAGCTATGATCCGACACGTTATACCGAGGAGGAAACGTATTTTGAGTATGGATGTGATCAGGCGGATGGATTATTTTCAGATCAGAATTATTACAATCCGGACATGCTCCTGCAGATTCCGGAAGGATATGTAAAAGATGGAAAAATCGCATTATCATTGTTGAAAAAACTCGTATTCAGTGACCCTTATGCATGTATGATTTTTCAGCGGGAGCGTATGGAGGATCTGGGAGAGGCGCACAATTTCCGGGTGAAGATGGCGCAGTATAGGTGCTCGGAGGCAGAGGCCAGAGAGATTGCCAGAAAAGATACGTTTCAGAGAGTCTGTATTTTTGGATTGGGAACAACCGGAATGTTTATCGGAGATCTGATCCGTCAGCGGTATCCGGAGGCGAAGATTGTATTCGTAGCAAGAAGTGAAGAAGATAGTCCGAAAGTTGCGTTTGCGCTAAAGCAGGCAAAGGCAGATTATGTAAGAAGTGTATTTGATACAAAGGAAGAACTGGCAGCAGCGATCAAAGAGAAACTGGGAGGAACAGCAACGGTATTTATCGGTTCAAGCGGAGCAGCCATTGAACATGAAATCGCATTTCAGTATGGAGTTCTGGGATGCAATGGAATTTACAATTCATTTTCACTTGGTCCGGAAGTGACAGTAGATACGATGCCGTTCGGATTTCAGAATCAGCTGATATTTGGTTCGATTAATTTCAGGCAGGATCATATGGAAGAGGCAATCCGGATTCTGGAAAAGAGTTGTTATGATGAGATTGTAGAATTGATTGATAAAGAGGAATTTACGCAGGATCCAATCGATGCTTATGAAAACAAAATCTATTCCAAGAGTGCGCCGATGAAGACTGCGGTTATTTGGAATGAGATATATGTAGATAGAGATCGTTAGAAGAAACATATAAAAGGAGGAAGTGGGATGAAAGCGATTTATATTACGGAACCGGGACATGTGGAAATCAGAGAAGTAGAAAAGCCGGTGAGAAAGCCGGGGGAGGCACTTTTGAAATTGCTTTACGGAGGAATTTGCGGCAGCGATCTGGGATCTTATAGAGGTACATTTGCGTATTTTGAGTATCCACGTATTCCGGGGCATGAATTTAGTGCAGAGATTGTGGAAATTGATGATAATGAATATGGACTGGAAAAGGGGATGGTTGTAACCTGCAATCCATATTTCAATTGTGGCAGCTGCTATAGCTGTCAGCGGGGGCTGGTGAACGCGTGCATGGATAATCAGACGATGGGGTGTCAGAGGGATGGCGCTTTTTGCGAATATATTACGATGCCGTTGGAACGAATCTATGATGGAAAAGGTCTGGACCCGAAACTGCTTGCTGCGATTGAGCCATTCTGTATTAGTTATCATGGTGTGCAGAGAGCCGGGATTCAGAAAGGGGATAAGGTATTGGTGGTTGGAGCCGGTACGATTGGCGTTTTGGCAGGAACGGCAGCAAAGGCTCTTGGCGGTGAAGTATATATGTGTGATGTTGCAGAGGAAAAACTGCAGTACGCAATGGAAAATTTTGGCTTTGCCGGTACGATTTTAAATGATTCACCAGAGGCGTTGGAACAGGCAACGGCAGACATTACCGGACAGATTGATATTCGAGGAAATCACAATCCGTATGGATTTGATGTGTGTATTGAGGCTGTTGGTCTGCCTTCGACATTTCAGAATTGTATCGATGCCTGTGCCTTTGGCGGGAAATTGGTACTGATCGGAGTAGGAAAGCAAAATCTGGATTTTAATTTCACCTTAATCCAGAAAAAAGAACTCAATGTATTTGGAAGTAGAAATGCGTTGAAGAAGGATTTTCTGGAATTGATCGATCTTGTACGTTCCGGGAAAGTGGAGCTTGGAAAAATAATTACCGATACTTATGCGGCGGAAGATGCGGTGACGGCCTTTGCAGAATTTGATCAACATGCGGGAGAGATGCTGAAGGTAGAATTGGATTTTACAAATTTTTAGGAGAAGATCGAGAACAAAATTAGATTAAGAGTACATGAGAGAGAATGTTTGAATACGTTCTCTCTTTGTTAATTTAGTCATAATTATTTTGAAAAGACTAAATCCTAAATGCTAGCGTAAAATTTTTGTAGGACACATAGAAAAGGAAACACCAGTTTTGTGT
>ENA-ORSX01001433-ORSX01001433.1-human-gut-metagenome-genome-assembly--contig:-NODE-1433-length-17172-cov-3.241105_pt1 | contig 17172 bp, 18 predicted proteins | sample MGYA00241904_ERZ509172 | MGnify/ENA primary metagenome ERZ509172 (study PRJEB26280, sample SAMEA2338795) | human gut metagenome | biome: human gut; feature: human-associated habitat; material: faeces...
CCCTGGCGGTGACTGCATTGCGGCAAGCCAGATTTATACCATGCTGATGGATTACCAGGACGATGTGACCATCAAGATCGATGGCATTGCGGCATCCGCTGCATCTGTCATTGCGATGGCCGGTACCAGGGTGCTGATGGCCCCTACCGCTCTGATGATGATCCACAATCCCATGACGATGGCCTATGGGAATCAGGCAGATATGGAAAAAGCCATAGAAATGCTGGACGAGGTCAAGGAGAGCATCATGAATGCCTATGAGATCAAGACCAGCCTTTCCCGCGCCAAGCTGTCCCACCTCATGGATTCCGAAACCTGGATGAATGCGAACAAGGCCATTGAACTTGGCTTTGCGGATGACATTCTGAAGGATTCCAAAAAGGATGCAGCGGACATTCCGGCTTATGCCTTCTCCGGCAAGGAGACCGAAACCAGGCTTATGAACAAGCTGACGGCTCATTATAAGCCGAAAGAAAAAGGCATGACCCCGGCTCAGGCGGCAGCGATTCCTGCTGTCAAAGAAATCCCTGCACAGGCAGGCAAAACCTATGACGAGTTGATGACCCGTCTCAATCTTATCAAACCTTAAGGAGGATTTTTACTATGAGCAAGATCAATGAACTGCGTACCCAGCGCGCTAAGGCTTGGGACAAGGCACAGGCTTTCCTGACTGCCAACCGTGACGAGAAGGGTATCCTCTCTCCTGAGAATGTCAAGATTTACGAGGGCCTGGAGCAGGACATCCTGAACCTGGGCAAGGAGATCGAACGCCAGGAGCGTCTGGATGCGATGGAGCGTGAGATGGCTGCTCCCGTTTCCACGCCGATCACCGAGAAACCTGAAAGCGCCAAGAAGCCGGACACCAAGGTCGGCCGTGCATCCGATGCTTACACCAAGGCATTCTGGACTCAGGTTCGTGCCAAGGACGGTGTTTCCTATGAAGTGAGAAATGCCCTGTCCGAGGGTGTTGACTCCGAGGGCGGCTATCTGGTTCCCGATGAGTTTGAGAACACTCTGGTTTCCGGCATGGAAGAGGAAGGCTCCATCCGTTCTCTCGCCCATGTGTTCACCACTTCCAACGGCGTCCACAAGATTCCGGTGGTTCGTACCAAGGGTTCTGCCAACTGGATCGATGAGGGTGGTTCCTACGGTGACAGCGATGATGTATTCGGCCAGGAGCAGATTGATGCCCACAAGGTTGGCACTGTCATCAAGGTTTCCGAGGAGCTTCTTAACGACTCCGCTTTCGATCTGGAGAAGTATTTCCAGGAAGAGTTCGCCCGCCGTATCGGTGCCAAGGAAGAGGAGGCATTCATTGTCGGTGACGGCAATAAGAAGCCTACTGGTATTCTGAACGCAACTGGCGGCGCGGAGATCGGTGTGACTGCTGCCAGCGAGAAGGCCATCACCGCCGATGAAATCATCGACCTCTACTACAGCATCAAGGCTCCCTACCGTAAGAATGCGGTGTGGATTCTCAACGACTCCACCGTCCGTGCGGTTCGCAAGCTGAAAGATTCCAACGGTCAGTACCTGTGGCAGCCCGCTCTTCATGAGGGTGACCATGAAACCCTCCTGGGTAAGAAGATTCTGACTTCCCCTTATATGCCGGAGATCGCTGCCGGTGCCAAGGTTATCATGTTCGGTGACCTTTCCTTCTACTGGATCGGTGACCGCCAGGGTATCACCTTCAAGCGTCTCAACGAGCGCTATGCGGATATGGGTCAGGTCGGCTTCCTGGCATCCAAGCGTGTGGACGGCAAGCTGGTCCTTCCTGAAGCCATCAAGGTGCTTCAGATGAAGGGTGCCGCTGGAGTCTAAGTCGTAGTAATCCAGTGATGCCATCTTTCGGGGTGGCATCACCCATTTTTCAGAAAGGCGGTGGTATGAATGATCATTACCCTGGATGAAGCAAAGAACTATCTCCGAGTGGATACAGCGGATGATGACGGATTGATCGAGAATATCCTGACTGCCGCCAGAAGGCTTTGCATGGATGTTCTTCGCACGGATGAATTGTCGGATTTGGAAATCGAGCCGAACGGTAAGGTGGCTGTGCTGTATGCGACCGCCTATCTGTATGAGCATCGGGAGGAAGCTGACCATAAGGCACTGACCATTTCGCTCCGCTCCCTGCTTTCGGGCTGCAGAAAGGAGGCGTTCTGATGGATATCGGGCTATTGAACCTTCGGATTCAGATACAGAAGAATGCAGTCATGTCGGATGCCATCGGAAACCGGAAGAACACCTGGACGGACTATTTCTCGTGCTATGCCACCATCGGTGGCGAGAGCGGTACAGAAGTATACCGCGCCGGGGAAACCCTGGAATCCGCAGACCTGACCTTTACCGTTCGGTACTCAAGTGAGACAGCGGCAGTCACGCCTTCCGGATACCGCATTGTGTATGGCGGCGAACTGTATAACATCATTGCGGTCGATCACCAGAATAATAAGCGGAAGAGCCTGAAATTCCGCTGCTCGAAAGTGAGGCGGTAAGGATGGCAGGAAGTAAAGTGCGTATCGACCAGATGGCCGATGAGATCATGAAAGGGCTGACGGAATATGCAGACCTCGCAACCGATGAAATGAAGTCAGCGGTCAAAAAAGCCGGAAAGACGGTCAAAGATGAGATCAAAGCAAATGCCCCGAAAAAGACCGGGCAGTACGCTTCAAGCTGGACGGCAAAGACCACGCTTGAGACTGCTCACAGTCTGCATCTGACTGTTCATTCGCCCAAGAAGTATCAACTGGCACACCTCCTGGAACATGGTCATGCAAAGCGTGGCGGTGGCAGGACGAAGGCACAGCCTCATATCGCACCAGCCGAGGCGGTCGGTATCGAACAGCTGGAAGCTGAAATAGAAAGGGCGTTGAAATGATGGAAGAACTGGTACAGATGATTTCGGAAATGGGCATCCCCTTTGCCTATGACCATTTTGCGGAGGGTGAAAGTCCCGACCCTCCGTTCTTGTGTTATCTGATCCCCGGCAGTGATAACTTTGCTGCGGATGGAAAAGTGTATCACAAAGTGGGACAGGTTCATATCGAACTGTATACCGACAGCAAAGACCCTGCTGTCGAGGAGAAAGTAATCGCCGTGCTTGACAGCTACGGCATTTTTTATGACCAGACGGAAACATGGATCGACAGCGAAAAGCTGTATGAGGTCTTGTTCTCGTTTGAGATTTCTATGTGAAAGTGAGGATACAAGATATGGCTAACAAGAAAAACAAGGTCAAGTTTAATATCCGCAACGTGCATTATGCAAAGCTTACCATCGGTGAAGATGGAAGCATCACCTACAGCACTCCGGTTGCAATGCCCGGTGCTGTTTCTCTTTCTCTGGACCCAAATGGTGAGCCTTCTGTTTTTTATGCAGACGGCTACGCATATTACACCATTTCGAATAACCAGGGATACGAAGGTGACCTGGAACTTGCGATGGTTCCTGAGTCCTTTAGAACTGACATCCTTAAGGAAACGATGGATGACAACAGCGTTCTTATCGAGGACGCAACGGTGGAAACAGAAAAGTTTGCACTGCTGTTTGAGTTTGACGGTGATGTGAAGAAGATTCGTCACGTGCTTTATAGCTGTGTCGCATCCAGACCGACCATTGAGTCTTCCACCAAAGAAGATGAAATCGAAGTCAAGACAGAAACGCTCACCATTACGGCAAGCCCTCTTTCCGGCGGATATGTAAAAGCACGTACTTCTGATGCGACTTTGGAAACTGCCTACAACTCATGGTACGAAAAGGTGTATCTGCCTAAGGATATGCTGCCTGCAGGAGGTGAGGCTTAATGGGACTGACTAAGACTATAGAAATTGATGGAAAGCAGGTGCCGTTTAAGGCATCTGCTGCGATTCCGCGTATTTACAGAATCAAGTTTCACCGGGATGTATATAAGGACCTTGCCGCACTGGAAAAAGCAGTAGGGAAAAATGCAGAAGAGAACTCAAACCTGGATATGTTCTCGCTTGAGATGTTTGAAAATATCGCATATATCATGGCCAAACACGCAGATCCGTCTATTCCCGATACACCTGAGGAGTGGCTTGATAATTTCAACACCTTTTCAATTTATCAGGTGCTGCCGAAGATTATCGAACTTTGGGGTCTTAATGTTCAGACGGATGTTCAGTCTAAAAAAAACTTCGCGCAACTGAACGCCAGATGACAACACCTCTTTTCCTTCTTCGATGCGTTCAGCTTGGGATATCGATTCGAGATCTTGACCTGCTTACCATCGGTATGGTGAATGATATGTTCGCGGAAAGCAGAAACGATGAATATCCGTATCGTGAAATTGCAGGCCAGGATGAATTTGATAATTTCTAAAGGCTGGAGGGAGGTGCTATCATGGCCGCAAACAGAATAAAAGGCATCACCGTTGAAATCGGCGGTGATACCACAAAACTTCAGACTGCGCTCCAGGGTGTGAACAAGGAAATCAAAAGCACCCAGTCGCAGCTTAAAGATGTAGAAAAACTATTGAAGCTGGATCCCGGCAACACGGAACTTTTGGCGCAAAAAGAGAAGCTGCTGTCAGATGCGGTGAAGGAAACAAAGGAGAAGTTAGAAGCCTTAAAGACGGCGGCAGAACAGGCAAACACTGCCCTGGCAAACGGAGATATCTCAAAGGAGCAGTATGATGCCCTTCAAAGGGAAATCATCGAAACGGAGGCAGAACTGAAGAATCTGGAAACCCAGGCCAATCAGTCAGCAATAGCGGTTCAGAAAATTGCATCCGCCGGGGAAAAGATGAAAACGGCAGGAGATAACATTTCTTCTGCGGGTCAAAAGATGCTGCCTGTAACAGCGGCAGTGACCGGGCTCGGAACGGCGGCAGTTGCGACAGCTGCCTCCTTTGAAAGTTCCATGAGCCAGGTTCAGGCAACTATGGGAATTACCAAAGATGCCATGAGTACCGTAGATGGTCAGACTGTAAACACGATGGATACCTTAAATGAACTGGCCAAGAAGATGGGTTCTGAAACGGCCTTCTCTGCCAGTGAGTGTGCGCAGGCTTTAAATTACTTAGCCCTTGCCGGATACGATACCCAGCAAATGTGCGACACACTTCCTACGGTACTTAACCTTGCTGCGGCGGGTGACATTGATTTGGCATCTGCTTCTGATATGGTTACAGATGCAATGTCGGCACTTGGCATGGAAGTAAGTGAAGCCGGAACGATGGTTGACCAGATGGCAAAGACTGCATCCAGCACCAACACCTCGGTGGCACAGCTTGGCGAAGGTATCCTGACCATCGGCGCGACTGCGAAATCTGTGAAAGGCGGTACGGCAGAACTGAATACAGCACTTGGTATCTTAGCTAATAATGGTATCAAGGGCGCTGAAGGCGGTACACATCTTAGAAACATCATTCTTTCCTTGCAGAATCCTACGGATAAAGCTGCTGATGCGATGGCTGGTTTGGGACTGCAGGTATATGATTCCGAAGGAAATATGCGTTCCATGAACGATATCCTCGGTGATTTGAACACCGCTATGGATGGAATGACGGGAGAAGAAAAGTCCAATATCATCAGTAAGATTTTTAATAAAACGGACTTATCTTCTGTGAATGCACTCCTTGCAAATACAGGTGACAGCTGGGATGAACTGCAGCAGTCCATTACCAATTCCGGTGGTGCGGCACAGCAAATGGCGGATACACAGCTTGATAACCTGCAGGGTCAGCTTACGATTTTGAAGTCAGCCTTGGAGGGTCTTGCGATTTCTCTTGGTGAGCTGCTTATGCCTTATATCAAGATGATTGTGGGCTGGATTCAATCCTTTGTGGATTGGCTGAACTCCTTGGATGAAGGAACGCAGAAGGTTATCGTAACGATTGCTCTTGTTGCGGCTGCAGTGGGACCGATTCTTATCATCGTTGGGAAGGTCATATCTGCAGTAGGTACGATTATGACCATTGTGCCAAAGGTGGTCAGTTTAATAAAAGGTGTCCAGAGTGCTTTTGCATTGCTTAACACCACAATGCTGGCAAATCCGATTATGCTGATCATCGCGGCAATAGCAGCTTTAGTGGCTGCTTTTATTTATTTGTGGAATACCAATGAAGGCTTCAGGCAGTTCTGGATTGACCTTTGGGAAAACATCAAGAATGCGGTGACGGTTGCTGTTGAAGCAATCAGTCAGTTTTTGACAACAGCCTGGGAGTTTATCAAGACAACTGCTGTAACTGTTTGGACTTCTATCTCTACGTTTTTTACTACGATTTGGGAGGGTATCAAGAATACTGTTTCAACCGTAGTGAATGCGATAAAGACCACTATCACAAATATCTTTAACGCCATTAAGACAACGGTTACCACGATCATTACGGCAATCCATACCACGATTACTACGATTTTCACCAACATCTGGAATTCAATTACCACCACAGTCGGAAATATCAAAAATGCAATTGTAAACGGTCTTACAGCGGCCTTTAACTTTATCAAGAGTATTCCCGGACAGGCTCTTCAATGGGGCAAGGATATGATCCAGGGAATTGTCAATGGTATCAGAAGCATGATTGGTGCAGTCAAAGATGCGGTGAGCAGTGTCGCAAGTGCAATCAAATCTTTCCTTCACTTCTCTGTGCCGGATGAAGGACCGCTTACCGATTATGAATCCTGGATGCCGGACTTTATGAAGGGACTTGCAAAAGGAATCGACCGTTCAAAAGGTGCCGTAGAAAAGGCAATCGATGGTGTGGCATCCTCCATGAATTTGGATGGAGTCATTCCGGATATGACCGCTTCTGTAAATGCGAATGTATCCGGTGTGGATAGTGGGAGTGAAAATGCAAGTGTCACATTAAACCAGCCTATCATGCTGGATGGAAAGACGATCACCACACTTGTATCACAGATTCAATATCGTCAGGGCAAAGCATCCCTCAGAAACCTTGGTACGGTGTAGGAAGGAGGAATTCGATGGCAGAAGTATATAAAAAGACACTCATCCATGAATGGAATTTTCTTGGAGAAGAAAGAACAGAGGATGAAAGACTGACCGATACGGTCGGCGGTGTCAAAGCCAAGCTTGGATATAATGCTTCTTTGCAGCCGGAAGGAATTTACCTTTCCTATGGTGATGCCAATTATATGAAGGCATATGCCCTCATGGAAAATGTCGTGGGAAGAGGCTGCCTTTTGGAGGTTGATGTAGCCTCTTTTAAAGGCAACTGGGATTCTGACCAGCATGGCAGATTTATCATGATGGATGATTCCTCTACTTCATTTGATGAGGGACTGGTCTTCAATGCCACAAAGCAGTTATGGTGCTTCAATGACAGTACCTATGGCTGGGATGAAGGCTTTGCCGGACTTGATAAAAATGCTTTCTCCGGCAAGACGGTCGGCATAGAAATAACCGATGAAGGTGTTGTTACCCTATTTGTGGATGGGGATGAGATTGGCAAAGCCGGAAATAAAATGGCGGCAAAGAATGTCAACCTGGCTATTGGCTCATCTTCCAGGGCAGCTACGGGTGCCACTGTCTCAGGAATCCGAGTTTACAGTATTGAAGCAGAAAAATACTATACCGTTCGCTTCTTAAACAAAGATGGCACGGATGTCATTTCTACGCAGTATGTGATTCAAGGAGAGGATGCCGAGGCACCCGTACCGCCAAGATATGAAGGCTTTATTTTTATCGGTTGGAGTACGTCCTTTAAAAATGTGCAGGAGGATATGACAGTCTATCCAAGGTACAGAGAAATTCCACCGCATCCAAGACTAAACTTTTATTCATCCACAGAAGATGGCGGCAGCGGAGAACTGATCAAATCCTACCAGGGAGTCAATGCCTGCAGCATCGTTCAAAAACTCGACGGGGAATGCACGATAGAGTTTACTCTGATGACCAGACAGACCGAAGGCGTGGTTTCTCTCAAAGACCGTGTTGAGGTTGATGGTCTGGTCTTTTATGTCACAGAGATAAAAAAGAGTATTTCAAGTGGCATCTGCTACACAAAGATGTCCGGTGACCATATTTCCTTTCTGCTGAATGAAGAGAAATATACGGTGCAGTCCTTTGAAATGTCGGATACCCCAAGAAATATCATGAAGGTATTGCTTGCGGATACCCCGTTTACCGTAGGTGAGGTTGATTTCGACAAGAAGGTAACCCTTCTTATCAACAGAGAAGTAACCAGACGAGCCTGCGTGATGCAGCTGATTGCAATGGTCGGAGGCGAGATTGAATATGACGGATATTCTATCGGAATCAGAAAGCACATCGGCTCTGAAACCGCAATTGACATCATGAAATCTTCCCTGGTTCAGGATATCAGCTACAGCCACAACGTTTCGGAGAATACGACAAGCTACACATTATCACTGTATCAAAAAGGCAAGCTTACCCTTGGTGATGAGATAAAGATCCACTTCAAGCCGTTATCAATCGATTCTCAAAGCCGGGTGGTGGGTATGGACTGGAATCCGTTTAACTACAAGGAAGTAAGCATTACGGTTGGCCAGTATCTTCCTACGATTAACGATTCTCTGTATGAGATTGCAGGAGAGGTTTCTGATATTCGGGAGGCAACTGCGAAATACACGATTGAATTTGGGGAGATGATTGGAAATGGAACGTTTTATTTTACAAGGTCCTATCGTGACCGCCCTTATTTCCATATTCATACCGATGACGGAACAATAGGAACTGTTGAACTGTTAAAGCTGGACACCTATGAGTTTAATCCGTATATCGGTGCAAGACTTACCGGAGTGAATTCGACAACAAGTACGCTTCTGGTCTTTTATTGTACGGTTCCTGCGGATGCTGATTATACAGAGGAGGAGATGCAGTCATGACAAACATCTTTGATGATGCAAAGTATAAAGAGGCTTCTTTGAAAGCCATCGAGTTTATCAAGCGTCAGCTTAACGTCAATAACTACTCTCTTTTTCCAAAGCTTGCAGAGGACTATGATTCGGGATACACAGACAGGATCATTGCCAGAGTGGATATGCCGCCTGATGCAAAGATCAATTTCCCAAGTTACATTTACTGTGACCAGTTTTATGATGAGAAATACCAGGGTGTTGTTTCAGGAAAGCATAAGAACATCACAGAGGCAAGAAAAAACCTGGCGGTGGAAGTAACCACTTATACCGACCAGAATTACCGCGTGGCTCTTTGCTTTTTACACGCTGATGGTACCTGGAAAAGCGAGGTCTATTATCGTGAAACAGACTTTTATGGCGTGGGAGATTTAATTACCCATTCGGAAACCTACTGGTACAGGCAGGATGTCATCATCAACGAGAACGGTTCAAACGGCATTAAGGGTTTCACCTTAAAATACTACAAGTGGGTCGATGATAACGGAGAAGAAGTAGATCCCGATAACTTGCCGGGAACCATAAAAGAAATCATCAATCCGGTGCCGATTGACCCGGATACCGGAGAGCCAATGCGTGAATCCTTTATGTATGCTAAAACATACACCTTAAGGCCAACACTGACTGACGATACGATTATTGACGATGCTCTTCCAAGATATGCCGACTTTGATGCATCCTTGTATGTTTTTGAGGATGTTGAGTATTTAACTGAAAACACGAATATCATTTATGACGGCACTGTTGGCTCCGGGGACCTGCCAAGCAATCCTCCGATTCTGCCGGATGAACCGAAGCCGTTTATCAGGGATTCCATTGTGCAGCCGGGTGCTGAGAAGGGCAAACTCATTATTACCTGGATTACGAACTTTACCTCTGACTGCACACTAACGCTTGATGGTGCCAGTTATAAAGTTTCTGGTGCGGTGGTGGTTCCGGGCTATTATACCTACCATGCTGTTGTATCCGCTTCGCTGAATGCAGCGCATACCTACTCGATTTCCGGCAAAGGAACAAGTGTAACGAAGTCTTTTCGGTACAACGACAGTAATCGTTATCTGATTTGCGGAGACCCGCAGATCATCGACCAGTCCTCGGCAGATGTCTGGTACAAGGTTCAGAAAGTATTAGACCCGCTTCCGGCAATAATCATCAGTATGGGTGACCAGGTGGATGCCATTACGGATGCGCTTACCCGAACAGAGCAGTTTCATCTGTTTACAAAAGAGCATTCCGTCCCGATTGCTACGGTAAGAGGAAACCATGACAAAAACACAAACTACTTCGGTCATTTTGGTCTGCCGGATAATGCGAATGAGGCTGATTTTTACTTTAAGAATAATGATGTGCTGTTTATCAGTATCGATACCAACAGTGCAGATGTGGAAAAGCATAAGGCCTTCATCAAAGGAGCGCTGGATAATAACAGCTACCGCTGGGCAATTCTTTTGATGCATCACAGCCTGTATTCAACAAGTAAACGAGCCTTGACAACGCAGATAAAAACACTGCGTGAAGGTCTGACCAGCTTTATCGTTGATGAAACTGATATTTGCATGGTGCTTGCCGGACATGAACATTTCCTTTGCAGGACAACTTATCCCGGCAAGATGTTCTTTACTGCGGCAACAAGCACCGGTTCCAAGTATGAGGCGGATGATTATCCGGCAGCCCCCTGGAATGAACTGACCATAAATACAAATATCCCAAAATATACGGTCATGGATGTCTATGAGGATCAGATTATTCTCAATACCTATGATATTGAAGGTAACCTTATTGACACCTGCAGCGTAAGTTAGGAGGTTCTATGGGGTATATTGCTTTTACAAAATCCTTTGCAGGAAAGAAAATCGTCCGAGTCCATGATGTAAACTCGGATATAACGGTTGGCGTTACCGGAAGCGGATATGATGAGTGGTATCGATATCCGGCCTCCTTTCTGATTCCGGAGGATGATCCGCAGTTTAGTAAAGAAGGAAACACCGCCAATGGTGCCTACGGTTATATGTTAAATTCCAGGTGCTGGTCTTACGATGTAGGACTGGCACTTTTGGTTTTCAGCACCTCCGGTGATTGGGATATCGTGATGGAGATGCTTCACCGATTGAAGGAAGACCAGAATGCCGATGGCAGCTGGAACTTCTCCTATGATATCTATATAGGAAAGCTGTTCCATGATTATGTAAGAACAGGAGCAATCGGCTGGGTCGTGTGGGGTATCTGCTATGCAATTCTTCAGATGGGCACCTTTTGCGATGAGAAGCATGGCTTTAAAAAGATGCTGATGAAGGCCGGCGAGTGGATTTTATCAAGACAGGTAACAGACACAAAAGACCCGCGATACGGACTTCTTCGTGGTGGGTATGGTGCCTATGACAGTGAATATAAGTACTCCGATGTGGAGATCGAGTGGTGTTCCACAGAGCATCAATGCTCCACGCTTCAAGCTTTGGAAGGACTGTCGCTTGTATTAAATGACAAAAAATATAAGGAGGCAGCGGAACTGGTTCGAGATCAGCTGTTCTTAAAATGCTATGACGAAAGTAATGGAAGATTTTATCAGGGCATCAATGGTGGAAAGCCCGATAAAGCATGGGCACTTGACTGTACGACCTGGGCAGGCAGTTTGATTTTTTCTGTTGTTCATACCGATACAGCAAAGAAATGCTTTCATACGGCAAGGGATGTGTATCTGACGGAGAATAAACAGATCATACAAAGCAGTGATAAGGAACACTACAACATGAGGTACTCCAGTTCGGAGCAATTTGCCGGATTTAAGCCTTACAGTGACAAGACCCCGGATTATGAAGGGGCGCCGGATATCGTCTGGACGGAGGGAACGCTTGGCTATGCAGCACTTGCATTATGTGTCGGTGAAGAGGATGAGGCGAAAAAGTATGTGGATGAATGCATTGCTTTGCAAAACTGTGAAGGGTGTACTGGCGGTGTTATTTATGTCACAGAAACCTATGCTTCACTTCCCTGGGAGTTTCATGTGTGGGAAAGCGTAGTTTCTTCAGCGTGGCTATATCTGATCATCAATAACCCGGATGTACTGTTCCCACGAACACTTCGCCAGGTTTATTATATGGTGAAAACTTATAACATAAAGGACGAAAGGCCATAAAGCAGCACAAAAGGGGCTGCTTTTTTCTTACAAAAATTTAAGGAGGACAAGATAATGAAGGAATTTTGGAATGTTATTCAGTTGGTTTTTACTGCGGTCGGAGGGTGGCTTGGCTACTTTCTGGGAGGATGTGATGGTTTGCTGTATGCGCTAATTGCGTTTGTGGTGATCGACTACATTACGGGTGTGATGTGTGCCATTGCAGAAAAGAAGCTTTCCAGTGAAGTTGGATTTAAAGGTATCTGCAGAAAGGTGCTGATTTTCCTGCTGGTTGGCATCGGAAACATTATTGATGTCCAGGTGATGGGGACACCCGGTGTCCTGCGAACGGCAGTCATCTTCTTCTACCTATCCAACGAAGGCGTATCTCTTCTGGAGAATGCCGCACACTTGGGTCTGCCTGTGCCGGATGCCATCAAGAAGGTACTGGAACAGCTGCATGACCGTTCTGACGGGAAGGAGGAACAGTAATGGCTTATACCAACAGTCCTCTGGTATCCTATACCAGAATCTCTCCCAACCGCACTAAGAACCGAAACCATGCTATTGATACCATCACCATCCACTGCGTTGTAGGTCAGTGTTCGGTGGAAACCCTCGGTAATATTTTTGCACCGGAGAGCCGACAGGCATCATGCAACTATGGCATTGGCGCGGATGGCCGAATCGGCATGTATTGTGAGGAGAAAGACCGCTCCTGGTGTTCTTCCAATGCAGCCAATGACCACCGTGCCGTTACAATTGAAGTAGCATCGGATACGAAACATCCGTATGCGGTCAATGACAAAGCATATGCCGCACTGATTGACCTTTGTACGGATATCTGTAAGCGTAACGGCATCAAGAAGCTTTTGTGGAAAGCAGATAAGTCTCTCATCGGGCAGGTGGACAAGCAGAACATGACCGTTCACAGATGGTTTGCCAATAAATCCTGTCCGGGAGATTATCTGTATAACCGTCATTCGGAGATTGCGGAACTGGTAAACAAACGTCTTTCCACTGATGAAAAAGCTGATGCCAAAGGACTGCAGGCACCTGTATTCAAGGACATAGCGGAGGCGGATGTGATAAAGAAGGTCGGCTCTTTGTTCACTGCTGACCAGAAAGCAAGCGGAGTGCTTGCATCCGTTTCCTTGGCACAGTTCATCCTTGAGTCCGGTTACGGAAAATCCGAACTTGCCCAGAATGCCAATAATGTATTCGGCATGAAGAAATCTCTCTCCGGCAACACATGGAGTGGTTCTTCCTGGGATGGCAAGTCGGTTTATACCAAGGAAACACAGGAGTGGGACGGCAGCAAGTACATCACGATAACTGCAGATTTCAGAAAATATGACTGTGTGGAGAAATCCATCGCAGATCATTCTGCTTATCTGCTTGGAGCAAAGAACGGCAGTAAACTTCGCTATGATGGGTTGAAGGACTGCACCGATTATAAGAAAGCGGTACAGATCATCAAGGACGGAGGCTATGCTACCTCTCCGACCTATGTGGAGAATATCTGCGGCATCATCGAAAAGTGGGACCTGACCCAGTACGATGCGAAAGCAGACACGGTTACTTGGTATCGAGTCAGGAAATCATGGGAAGATGCGTCCTCGCAGATCGGTGCATTTAAGATTCTGAAAAATGCCAAAGCGTGTGCGGACAAGAATCCGGGTTACCTCGTTTTTGATGACAAAGGTGTCGTGGTATATGGAAAGACAGAGTTCAATCCGTATCTTGTGAGAGTGTCCGTTGCAGATTTGAATATCCGCAAAGGCCCCGGAACGAACTATGCAAAAACCGGAAACTTTACGGGAATAGGTGTCTTTACCATAATTGCCGAAGAGAATGGACAAGGTGCATCTCGATGGGGCAAGCTAAAGAGCGGTGCCGGATGGATTTCGCTTGATTATGCAAAGAGAATATAAACAGTCTATGCCTGCTTGGGAGTAAATCCTGGGCAGGCATTATTTTTTTGCCTTCAAGGGGGTTCGATTCAGCCTGTCTTTTCGCATATAGGCAGAGGAAACATTTCCACTGTTTTAAAGATTGGAGGAATCGAAATGGAAGTACAAAAAATAGAAAACTTTAAGATGCCGAATGCCGTGGCACATGAGATTACACAGGAAGAATTGCAGCGAGATTTTGACTATTACAGGGCACAGAAAGTGTTGGAAACCATGTTTATGTTCGGCATGATTTCTGTGGATGAATTCCACAAAATATCGGCTGTAAACCGCAAAACTTTCTCACCGTTTCTGGCGGAGATTATGGGCTAAATGACTTGCTATTTCTGCGATAGTACGGGAATATGTCACTGCCCAAGAAGCGAGGTGAGTTGATGAAAAAGATAACAAAAATCGGGACAAATGAACCCCTGGCTGAGAAGAAAAAATTGAAGGTTGCTGCCTACTGCCGAGTATCTACGGCAAGTGATGAGCAGCTTATCAGCCTTGAAGCACAAAAGGCACATTATGAAAGCCACATCCGTGCCAATGACGAATGGGAGTATGTAGGCCTTTATTATGATGAGGGTATCACGGGTACCAAAAAGGATGTTCGTGCCGGACTTCTTTCCATGATTGCAGACTGCGAGGATGGGAAGATTGAGTTTATTATAACCAAGTCTATCAGCCGTTTTGCCCGTAATACTACGGACTGCCTGGAGATGGTGCGAAAACTGACAGATTTGGGCATTTCCATTTTCTTTGAAAAAGAAAATATCAATACGGGTTCGATGGAGAGCGAACTGATGCTTTCCATTCTGAGCAGTCTGGCGGAAAGCGAGTCGGTGTCCATTTCCGAAAACAGCAAATGGTCGGTGCAGAAACGCTTTCAGAACGGTACCTTTATCATTTCCTATCCACCTTACGGATATGAAAACGATAATGGAACAATGGTGATTGTGCCGGAGCAGGCAGAGGTTGTAAAAGAAATTTTTGCAGCCTGCCTTGCGGGCAAAAGCACTCACGCTATAGCCAAGGAACTGAATGCCAGAGGAGTAAAGACCAAGAAGGACGGCAAGTGGGGTGCGGGAGCCGTAAACGCCATTCTTACCAATGAGAAGTATACGGGCGATGTGATTTTCCAAAAAACCTACAGTGACAGCAATTTCAACCGTCATGCCAATCATGGAGAGCGTGACCGTTTCCTTTGCCAAAACCATCATGAGCCGATTATCAGCCACGAGGATTTTGACAAGGTTCGTGCAGTTCTCGACCAAAGAGCAATGGAAAAAGGCAACGGCACTGATACCTATCGTTACCAGAACCGATATTGTTTCTCCGGTAAAATCAAGTGCGGAGAATGTGGCGGCACATTTAAGCGAAGGCAGCATTACAAACCAAGCGGAGATTATGTGGCTTGGACTTGTAAAACGCACCTGGAAAACAAGAAAGAATGCTCCATGCTCTACATTTCTGATGAGAGCATTAAGCTGGCTTTTCTGACCATGATGAATAAGCTGACCTACGGTCACCAAGTGATATTGAAGCCGCTGCTGCGAACACTGCGAGGGATGGATGACAAAGACCGATTGCTTCGTATTCAGGAATTAGATATCTGCATTGAAGGAAACACCGACAGGAAACAGATTCTTACAAGCCTAATGGCAACAGGGGTATTAGAACCTACTGTATTCAATAAAGAAAATGCCGCTCTTGTTATGGAAGAGCAAAAGCTACGGGCAGAAAAAGAAAAGTTGGTTAATTTTGTTGGCGGTGACAAGACACGAATTAAGGAACTGCAAAAACTGATGGCTTTTACATCCAAGGGCATGATGCTGACGGCATTCGAGGATGAAACTTTTCTTGCCTTTGTGGAAAGCATCACGGTGGAGTCCAGGACAAAGATTGTGTTCCACCTAAAATGCGGATTGAATCTAACGGAAAGGTTGGTGAACTAAATGACAGCACATATCCCATACGGATATCGCATTGTAGACGGAAAGGCTGTTGTCGATGAGGTTCAGGCAGAACAGGTCAGAAGCTTTTTTGAAGAGTACATTTCCGGTAAGGCACTAAAGGTTGCTGCAGAAAATGCGGGACTAAAGATTTTTCACGGAAGTGCCGGAAGGATGCTTCGAAATACCCATTATCTTGGGGATGATTATTACCCCGCCATTATTGATCAGGAACTGTTCGACAAAGCCGAGAAAGAAAGGCAATCCAGAGCCAGTCAGCTTGGCAGGGTCAGAGAACTGAAGGGCAAAGAAATGCCTGCCGTTCCCCTGTGTTTTACAATGGGTCGACAGACAAAGGTTTTCTATGACCCTTTCGAACAGGCTGAATATGCCTATAGTCTGATAGAAAGTGAGATGAATGCAAATGGAAACAGTTAAAAACATAACGGTGATTCCGGCACGTAGACGTGTTGGCAACACTGCGAAAGAATCTGAAATACCGAAACTACGTGTAGCAGCCTACTGCCGAGTTTCCACCGATAGTGATGAGCAGGCAACCAGTTATGAGGCACAGGTAGAGCATTACACGGATTACATTCGCAAGAATCCGGAATGGGAGTTTGCTGGAATATTCGCGGATGACGGAATATCCGGAACCAATACCAAAAAGCGAGAAGAGTTCAACCGCATGATTGACGAGGCTATGGCGGGCAAAATCGATATGATTGTTACCAAGTCCATAAGCCGATTTGCGAGAAATACTTTAGACTGCCTGAAATATATCAGACAGCTTAAGGAAAAGAATATTCCCGTTTATTTTGAGAAGGAAAACATCAATACGATGGATGCCAAGGGCGAGGTACTGCTTACCATCATGGCGAGTCTTGCACAGCAGGAAAGCCAGTCCTTATCACAGAATGTCAAGTTGGGTTTTCAGTACCGCTATCAGCAGGGACAGATTACTGTGAACCACAACCGTTTTCTTGGATATACCAAAGATGAAAAGGGACAGTTGATTATCGAACCAGATGAAGCGGAGGTGGTCAAACGAATCTTCAGAGAGTACCTTGAGGGTGCAAGTTTGCAGCAGATTGGCAGAGGTTTAGAAGCGGATGGTATTTTGACGGGTGCCGGGAAAAAGAAATGGCGGGCAGAAACCCTGCAGAAAATCCTCAAAAACGAAAAATATATCGGAGATGCCCTTCTTCAGAAGACCTACACGGTGGATTTCTTGGAGAAAAAGCGTGTTCCAAATAAAGGCTTGTCGTCCGTGTAGGATGTGGCAACTA
>ENA-ORSX01001457-ORSX01001457.1-human-gut-metagenome-genome-assembly--contig:-NODE-1457-length-16895-cov-3.252732_pt1 | contig 16895 bp, 22 predicted proteins | sample MGYA00241904_ERZ509172 | MGnify/ENA primary metagenome ERZ509172 (study PRJEB26280, sample SAMEA2338795) | human gut metagenome | biome: human gut; feature: human-associated habitat; material: faeces...
CCTTGCAGGACTTCCGTGAGGAACTGTTAAAACAGAATGAGCCAGAAGCACAGGAAATCGCCCTTGCGATTGAGCTGTTTACGGACGGGTCGCTCAACACCTTTGCAAAGCACACGAATGTTGATACCCACAGCCGCCTTATCTGCTATGACATTCTGGATTTGGGCAAGCAGTTACAGCCTATCGGTATGCTTGTCGTGCTTGACAGTATCTTAAACCGTATCACACAGAACAGAGCCAAAGGCAGAAACACATTTATTTTCATTGATGAAATCTATCTGCTCTTTCAGCATGAATACTCTGCAAACTTCCTCTTTACCCTCTGGAAGCGTGTGCGTAAATACGGTGCGTACTGTACAGGTATTACGCAGAATGTGGACGACCTTTTGCAGAGCCATACGGCAAGGACGATGCTTGCTAACAGCGAATTTATCATTATGCTTAACCAAGCATCTACGGACAGACTTGAGCTTGCCAAGCTCCTTAATATCTCCGACCTTCAGATGAGCTATATCACGAATGTCGGTGCAGGACAGGGATTACTCAAAGTTGGCAGCTCTCTTGTACCATTTGTAAACAAGTTCCCACGCAATACCGAGCTTTACAAGTTGATGACGACCAAGTTCGGTGAGGTCTAAGAAAGGAGGTTTTTTATGGCTGATATTAAATTCCGTGATACGGCTCATCGTGATTTCTTTCTGGAAAATATGATGAAATGCAGAGTGAACGACTGTTATCACAGGGCGTTTTTCTATGTGATGGGTATCGCTTCGGAAACGAGGGCGAACATCAACCAGATGTTCAATTTCAAGGAGGACTGCATCGAGCCAGAGGGTATGCACGGCGGCTGGCAGACAAGTGGAACAGTCAAGGTCTGCCATCTTGCTTTTAACCTTTGGAACGGGTATGCAGAGGAAGGGCAGGAACGGTATTTCACGCCAGAGGAGTTGTTCTGCTGTGAGTTTGCTCCCTACTTTATGGAGGGTATCAAGGTCAGATACCCCGAATATTGCAGGGAGCTTCCTACTCCCAGAAAACAGACGGAAATTTCAAGATAAGAAAGGAAAAGCCTATGAAGAATTATAAATCTATTATCTGTGTTGTAGCCGCCGTGTGCCTGTTAGGTACGGCGGCTTTTTGCGGCTTCCGCATTTATCATTACTATGCAGAGGTGGACGAGCAGACGGAAACCTTTGAGGAGATTGCCGAGATGGTAGAGCAGGCTCCCACGGATGAAACCGTGCCAGACGATGCCCCTGTCAGCGAGGGAGAAGATGTGCTTGCCAAGTATCAGAAATTGTATTTACAGAATGAGGATATGGTGGGTTGGATTTCCATAGCCGGCACAACAATCAATTATCCTGTGATGCAGAGCAGGAACAATCCGAATTTTTATCTGAAGCACAATTTTGAAAAAGAGTACAGCTATTTAGGAACGCCTTATGTGCAGGAGAATTGTGATATTGCCGAAAGTGACAATCTGGTTATCTACGGTCATCACATCAAGGGTGGCAAGATGTTTGGAGCGTTGGAGGATTACAAGTCCAAGAGCTTTTATGAGGAACACAAGAATATTCAGTTTGATACCCTCACAGAGCAGGCAGAGTATGAAATCGTCGCCGTATTTAAGACTGTGGCGTACAGCTCTGAGGGCTTCCGATACTACGACTTTGTTGATGCGGAGAATGAGGAAGATTTTAATTCCTATGTCGGGAAGTGCAAGGAGCTTGCTTTGTATGATACAGGTGTGACCGCTGAATACGGCGACAGGCTCATTACCCTTTCCACCTGCGAATACTCCGCACAGAACGGCAGGCTCGTTGTAGTGGCAAAAAAGGTCGGCTGATTTGAACGCAAATCCTCTGGGAAAGGAGGTTTTCTATGGCTGATATAAAAACCAGAGATGCGGTCAAAGGTACGATAAAGACCATAGATAAAGCCGCCATAGCCAGTGAGCGTATGAAGTCTGCCTATGTGGGGATAAAGGAAAAAGCGGAACAGGGATATTACTCTGATGAAAACTCTGCCACAGAATATGCTGCGGACAGGATTTCTTTTGCGGCAGACCGTGTAAAGGACGAAGGTATCCACCAGTTCAATAAGCAGGGGCAAAAGGCAGTCAAGACAACGCAGGAGAATATCGGTAAGGCAAAAGATAAAATAACCGATTTCAAGCAAAGTCGGGCTGTCAAAGCCGCAGAGCAGAAAGCAGCACAGAATATGTCAGAACAACACGGTTTGCAGATCCGTCACGGGGCTGCAAGCCGTTCCTCTGCCCAAGATGTTTCCCAGACAGCAAAATCGCAGTTGATAAAGACCCGACAGCAGGGGCAAAAAATGATTAAGACCACAGCCCGAAGTGCAGAAAAAGCGGTGAAAACAACTGCTAAGGGAACAGTCAAGACTACCGAAAAGGGAATTAAAACCGCACAGGCAACTTCTAAGGCGGCGATTAAAACGACGGAAACCTCGGTAAAAACGGCACAGGCAGTGGCAAAGGCTTCTGCGAAAACTGCCCAAAAGGCAGCACAGGCGGCAAAAGCCACCGCAAAAGCGACAGCCGAAGCGACAAAAGCATCGGTCAAAGCTACCATTTCCGCAGTCAAGGCGATTATCGCAGGGACAAAGGCTCTGATTGCCACTTTAACCGCAGGCGGTTGGATTGCGATTGTGATTATCTTAATCGTTGTCCTGCTCGGCTGTGCCGTATCTTTATTTGGCGGAGGAAGCAGCAGCACTTCCTATACCCCTGTCAGTGCGGAGGTGGAAGCCTATGAGCCGCTGATACAGAAATATGCCAAGCAGTACGGCATCCCCGAATATGTGGAGCTTATCAAAGCGGTCATGATGCAGGAAAGCGGCGGGCGTGGGCTTGACCCCATGCAGGCGGCGGAGGGCAGCTTTAACACAAAGTATCCCCATGAGCCGAATGGGATTCAAGACCCAGAGTATTCTATTGAGTGCGGCGTACAGGAGTTAAAGGCGGCGCTTATCTCCGCCGAGGTACAAAATCCGATTGATATGGAGCGTATCAAGCTCGCTTTGCAGGGCTACAATTTTGGAAACGGCTATATCACATGGGCAAAGAGCAACTATGGCGGTTATTCTTATGCAAATGCGGTGGAGTTCTCTACCATGCAGGCGGCACGGTTAGGTTGGGACAATTACGGCGATACGCAGTACCCCGCCCATGTGCTGCGCTATTATCCATACGGACGGGCATTTACAAGCGGCGGCAACCAAGCGATTGTTGAGGTTGCTTTGACACAGCTCGGCAATGAGGGCGGACAGCCCTATTGGAGTTGGTATGGCTTTGACGGGCGTGTGGAATGGTGTGCCTGCTTTGTATCATGGTGCGCCGACCAGTGCGGCTATCTGGACAGTGGCATCATACCGAAATTTTCCCTCTGTTCGGACGGTGTGGACTGGTTTAGCGGCAATGGGCAATGGCAAAACCGAAGCTATGAGCCATCGGCAGGCGATATTATTTTCTTTGATTGGGAAGGCGACGGAGAAACCGACCATGTAGGCATTGTGGAGAAATGCGAAAACGGTGTCGTTTACACCGTGGAGGGTAACTCTGGCGACACTTGCAGACAAAATCAATATACGGTTGGAAGCAGCTCCATTTATGGATATGGGTGTCCTGCCTATTAAGAATGGGCAAAAGAAAAACCAGAGGTTTATTCCTCTGGCTCTTTTGCCTTACATAGTCCGCTGACAGTTGCTTCAACTATGGACAGCTCTTTATCGTTTAGTTTGTCGAGTTCTGCGTCTAAGCGTCTGCGGACGGAACTTTTCTTGACTTCTTTCTCTGGGAATATGTATTCATCAACTGACACACCGAACATCGTGATGAGCTGAATAAACAGCTCGATACTCGGATACTTTCCCTCGTTCTCAATAGACTGAATGTGTCTGGGGTTACGGTCAACGATGACCGCAAGCTGTTCTCTGGTCATCCCTCTGGATTCACGGGCTTTCTTAATCGCCTGTCCCATCGGCATAAAATCGAACTCGAAGTTGTCATTTCTCTCGTCCATAAGCTCACCACCTATTCTCTTAAAATACTACCCTTATATTTTACAGAGATGTAACTTCTTATGAAACGGTGTGAAAGTGCCTGTAATAAGGCGTTTCACTTCTTACTACAAGATGTAAAAGTTCATATTTGCAGACTTGATATAGATTTCTTGACTTGTTATAATATAAAAAATGTTTTTTCAGTTAGATGGCTGACTAATTAGAACACAGAAGATATTTATAAATTAAGATGGTGGTGAGATTTATGTGTCAAAATAAAAAACGGAGCAACGATGCTTATCTCCACGCAAAGCCAGTATAAACAGCGACATTTGCGTGGAGAAGTTGTAAGTCGCTCATATTTATGCTGGTTTTGCTGCTTGACTTTATTATTCAAGGAGGAAGCCCGCATGAAGTATATAAATGCAAGTGCAATTCTCCCTGATATGTTGGTTGAGGAACTTCAAAAATATGTTCAGGCAGGATATATTTATATTCCTGCAAAAGACGAGCAGCATAAATCATGGGGCGAATTGTCTGGATACCGAAAAGAACTTAAAAAACGCAATGAAATTATCATAGGGAAATATCAGGAGGGTGTTTCCATTGAAAAGCTTGCAAAAGAATACAACCTTTCGGTATATGCCATAAGAAAAATCATATATCACAAATGACGATGGGAGAGCTGCTCAAAAGGCAGCTCTCTTTTATACTGATTGGGTCTGCAATATCTGGTGTATAGAGAAGTTATTTGAATGTGCTAAAATATAGATATACCTTTGGATAGCAGGAGGAAAAGAGAATGGCTAATTCAGACAAATTGTATCCGAGAACAGGAGATACACAAACGGTTTATCTTAAAAATGTGATTTCACGACCCAACATAGAGGTGGGCGATTTTACGATGTATAATGATTTTGTAAATGACCCTAAAGATTTTGAGAGGAACAATGTTCTGTATCAATATCCTATCAATAATGACCGACTTATTATTGGAAAATATTGCTCCATAGCCTGTGGTGCAAAATTTCTTTTTAATAGTGCAAACCATACGATGACTTCACTATCTACATACCCGTTCCCCTTATTTTTTGAAGAATGGGGTCTTGAAAAAAAAATGTTACCAATGCGTGGGATAATAAAGGAGATATAGTCGTTGGTAGTGATGTATGGATTGGATATGAGGCGGTTATTCTTGCAGGTGTTACGATTGGGGATGGAGCGATTATTGGAACTCGTGCTGTTGTTACAAAAGATGTTCCGCCATATACCATTGTTGGAGGTATCCCTGCGAAGCCCATTCGAAAACGCTTTGATGATGAAATGATTTCTCATCTACTTGCATTGAAATGGTGGGATTGGGCGGAAGAAAGAATTGCTCAAAATATCAATTTGATACAGTCAGGGAATATCTAGGAGATTAGGGGGATTTAATTATGTGTACAAGATTTGTTTATAACGGAAATGATACTATTGTGGGATTTAATTTTGATATAGACCTTGCGGTTTGGAAACATACCGTTATTAAAGAAAAAGATAGATTTTATATTGGGATAAAAATGCCTGATGGAAATTACCATTCATTTCATGGGATAAATAGAAACGGAAATGTTGGTACGCTACTTTATGTAAATGGAAATGAAAACGGGCAATATGTGGATAGCAAAATGTGCTATACAATTTCTGAATTAACAGAAAACTTTGTTAAAGGTATGGTTTCACTAGATGATGTACTCAATATAGTGAAAAACAACAAGATTGTGTATGCTCCAGATGCTACAATGCAAGCTATGCTCTCAGATAGGAACGGGCGTGTGCTTATTATAGAGCCTGGATTAGGTTACCGTTTAGAGCAGGCAAGGTATTCGCTCATTACAAATTATTCGATATTAAATCCTGAAGAAACAAAACCTTATATTGTATCTGGTGATGATAGATATGAAAGAGCTAATGAGGAACTTGCAAAATGTAATAATGATTTTTCTGTTTCTGAAGCATTTAGCATATTGAAATCTGTAAAGCAAGAAGGACTATGGGCAACAAGGGTTTCCTTCGTATATTCAGTTAGCGAAAATAAGGTTTATTATGTTCAAAATAGTGACTTTGAGCATATTTCAGAATATCAATTTGAGAAAGAACGTAACCGTTTATTCGCTCCAAAAATAAAAACTAAAGACCGAGAAAGATAATACTGTATAACTCAAAAATGGATACTACGTCGGATTGTAAGGGAAAAAACGTGATGGACTTAAAGCAAATACGAGTTTATTAAATATAGCCTCTTGACTTTTGCTATTAACGATAGTAATATTATTGATAGTAAAAGGAGGTCAATTATGTCATCAATAGATTTAGTAATACTTGGTATCGTGTTGGAAAAACCGCAGAGTGCTTATGATATACAGAAAGATGTGGAATATCATCATCTTTCACGATGGACGAAAATCAGTGTTCCGTCTATATATCGAAAGGTCATTCAACTTAATGAAAAAGGGTATGTGAAAAGTGACATTGTAAAAGGAGATAAATTTGCTGATAAAGCTATCTACTCCATTACAGATAGTGGAAAAGCATATTTTGAAGAGCTGATGTCATCCTATGTTTCTCAGCCTGTTCCCCTGCTCTTTGACTTTAATGTTGTAATTTCAAATCTAAATAAAGTAGATAAGAAGGAAGCACTGAAATTAATTGCTCAATTAAGAAACAACATTCAGGCTTCTATTCGATTAAATGAAAATTACACCGCTGAATACGCTGATATTCCACTTGTGGGCAGAACAATTTTTGAACAGCAGAGAATGCTCTACCATTCACTTTTAGAGTGGCTTGACAATTTTGAAGGTCAATTAAAAAGGGAATAGCAGTATGTCTATGAAGTGCAGCTTGACTATTATGTTTGAAGCTCCGTTCTGGATTGGTTTATATGAGCGATACGATGACGGGAACTATGAAGTATGTAAAATTACTTTTGGTGCAGAGCCGAAGGACTACGAGGTACATGAGTTTCTGTTAAGGAATTGGAGAAAATTGAAATTCAGCCCACCAATCAAATCGGAAAAGATAGAAGGACGGAAAATTAACCCTAAGCGTATGCAGCGTGAAATTAGCGGTCAGTTGCAAGAGCGAGGAATGGGAACAAAGGCACAGCAGGCATTAAAACTTCAACACGAACAAAATAAACTTGAACGAAAGACGAAAAGCCGTGAGCAGAAAGAAGCTGAAAAAGAGCGTCAATATGCTCTGCGGCAAGAAAAGAAAAAAGCAAAACATAGAGGGAGATAATATTTATGACTCAAGAATGGATACTATGTCCTGTTTGTGGGGGTAAGACCCGTGATAGACTTAGAGAAGATACAATTTTGAAAAATTATCCTCTTTACTGTCCGAAGTGCAAGCAGGAAACTTTAGTTGCAGCAAAAGATTTACAAATAACAGTTATCAAAGAGCCAGATGCAAAGACACAGAGCCGATGAACTTATGAGGTAAACTCACAGATCATTGGCTCTATTTTTATATTCAATTCAAAACTGTTGACTTTCCGACAGTAATGTCGTATAATTATTTCGGACACAAGTGTCGGAAAGTGACGGTAAAATGTGATGGAAAACAAACGTGGTAAGGAAACTAGACAACTTATTAAAAAATATTCTTTTGCTTTATTTGCGGAAAAGGGCTTTAAACAGGTTACAATGAAAGATATTTGCGAAGTGACAAAATTAAGTCGTGGTGGTTTGTATTGTCATTATGGAAGTACACAGGATATTTTCAAAGAAATATTAAATGATATGATGAGCCAACAAGAAAATACATTTTCAAAAAAAATATCACAAAACCTTCCTGCAAAAGAAATATTAAATGATGTATTGAAAATATATGAGGAAGAAATGCTTGATAGCCAATCATCCTTAAGTTTAGCAATATATGAATATTTTTCTATTAAAGAGAATGCAGAAACTCAAAATGAATTATACATGCAATACCTGTGGTCTTTGAATGTTTGGAAAGAACTGATTGAATATGGTATTAAAAAAGATGAGTTTAATAATGTAGACTTTCTATCTGTATTCAATTTAATTATATTTTCATATCAAGGCGTAAGAATGTATAGTAAACTTATGCCGATAGACGAAACTATACCTAAAAGAATAATCGAACAAATCAAAAAAATATTAATAAAGGAGTGAGCATAATGACAACTATTTTTAACAATTTCTGTAAGGATAAAAATGCTTTTATCAATCCTGCCGATGTTTTGAAGCCATTACCAAACTTTCCAGAGATTTGCGTTACTACTTTCTCCCAAAAAATTATTGCAGAATTTATAGAACAAAATAACGCAAAAGTTATTGCAAATCTTATTTCTGCAAACGGAATAGTACCTGTTTATGAAATTAGGTACAATAATATATCCGTCGGCTTATTCCTTTCTAGGGTTGGTGCATCAGCTTGTGTTGTTGGACTGGAAGAAATTATTGCATTAGGAGCAAAAAAAATCATTCAATTTGGAAGTTGTGGAATACTTAATCAATCTGTTGCTGAAAACAAAATTATTATACCAACATCTGCGATAAGAGATGAGGGAACAAGTTACCATTACATAGAAAAAAGTGATGAAATTATTGCAGATAAATCTTCAATCGAAATTGTAACACAATGCTTAAATGAGCATAATATCCCATATGTACTTGGAAAGATTTGGACATCAGACGCTATTTATAGAGAAACAACCAGCCTTATAAAAAAACGTAAAGAACAGGGATGTATTGCTGTTGATATGGAATGTTCAGCTTCTTTAGCTGTTGCACAGTTTAGAAATATTCCAATAATCCAATTCCTATTTGGAGCTGACAATTTGGACTCTGATACTTGGGAACAACGAGATTTAACTGACTATGGTTTGCGGTCAGCTAATAAATATATTCTGTTAGCTTTGGAATTGGCAGTCACATTTGGAAAAGAGGTTTGATAAATGATTACATCAAATTGGGTGCTCTGCCCAATCTGTGGGAATAAAACCAGAGTGAAAATTAGAATAGATACAGAATTGAAGAACTTTCCACTGTATTGTCCGAAATGCAAACAAGAAAGTATCATCAATGTACGATTATTGAAAATAACAGTAATCAAAGAGCCAGATGCAAAGACACAGAGCCGATGAACTTGTGAGATAACTCACAGATCATCGGCTCTTTTCTTAATTTATAAAACAGGTAGGACAAGCCCACCGAATAAAAAAAACGGTGCTTTTGGTGGGCGGCTTTGTCACGCACAGAGAAACTTTGACCCTCTAAACCCGTTTCGAGTTTGGAGGGATTTTTATGCGTTGGTCTGGATTGACCACATTGCTGCTTATTAGAAGTAGCAACTACATATAAGGCTTTATGGATTAGCGAGGATAACCTGTTAAAAAAATCCTTGCGTGTCCGTGGCGGTTTTATACCTATGAAGTAGAACACACATTTCTACATTGCAGAATTGAATACTCTTATATCCGCTTAGATTATGAGATCTTTGCGGATTTTTTTGTGCCAATTTTTGTTGGAATGCAGGATAAGTCTGTTTCTGGTGTTGGTTGCCGTTCACCGCCTACCAATCTGAATTTTCAAAAAGAAATTCAGATTGGAGGTACACTTTATGGCATACAACAAAGCCAGAGAAGAAAAGAAATGGCGACTTTGGAAAGAAGATGAAGAAAAACATTTACGGAGTTTGGGGGTCAGCGAGGATACCATAGAACAGCTCCGTGTTCATGATTGGACGATTTTCAATTCCGACAGGCGGTACTATCAGCGTTTGCAGGAAACGGGTACATATCTTGATGTAATCGCAGAGGATACAACACCGCCCGAAGTAAAAACGGTAGATGATTTTCTTGACAGCATCGAAAATCAGCAGCTCTACCAAGTGTTGATTAAGGTGGACAGGCTTACCTTGCAGGCTGTTATATTGCAGTTACAAGGCTTTTCCATCGCTGAAATTGCAGCCAAACTTGATATGAAAGAAGATACTGTCTATAAGCGATTAAACAGACTCAAACAAAAAATTAAAAAACTTTTGGGATAGTGTCCAAAAAAGCACTTTCTCACGGGCTACAGGGTGAGAGGACAAAACCTCTTGCCCTGTTTTCCTTTGTGTGGCGAAAACGGGGGCGTTCCTTGACAAATGAATACCCATTCGCCAAATACTTTCTCTTTATGATTGTGATGAGCATAAGCGTGTACAGCGATACGCCAAGACCTGCCCGACAAGCAGATTAGCGATGAAAGGTGGTGAGCGATAAAATATCGACTGAAAATATCGGGCAGCTCCCGATTTCGCCATGACCCACAAAGAGAATAATGGTACTCCCGTCCAGTCACAGCCCGAACGGTATCCAACCCGTCGCAGGCAATGAGGGCGGCTCTGTCAGAACGACAGTTGGGGTGGAACTCCCGTGGCGTCAGTTCGCTGCTGACCGTTTGGCGACTTCCCATAGCATTTCGGGGTGTCGAGGACAAGTTGAAATGCTCCTATCATATCAGCCAAACGAAAGGCGGTCATAAGAACAGAGATATTGTTAATATTCTTCCGACCTTAAATACTTCCTTTTGTTTGGCTGCCTACATAGGCAGAACTAATCTGCCTGAATCCAGATGGGAGGTCAAACACAATGGAAAGAATTATTAAGCGTGGCGACATTTACTATGCAGAGCTTAACCCCGTTATCGGCTCAGAACAAGGCGGCACAAGACCTGTACTTATCATTTCCAATGATATAGGAAACAAGCACAGCCCGACGGTAATCATTGCAGCAATTACGAGCCGAGTACACACAAAAGCAAAGTTGCCCACACATACCGCAGTAAGTAATTATGAAGGGCTTGACAAGGACTCTGTTATCCTGCTTGAGCAGATACGGACAATTGATAAGCAGAGGTTAAAACAGTATATGGGAATGATGCCCGATAACATAATGGCAAGAGTTGACAAGGCTCTTGCTATTAGTGTTGCACTTAAAAAAATATGAAAAAATGTGTAAAGCAGGTATGAGGGATAGATTTGCACATTGGTAAAATGGCGGCTGTATTTCTATAATTTAGAGGTACAGCCGTTTTAGCTTTAGCGGAGGTATTCGTTTATGGGAAATGAAAATTTTATTCAAAATACAGAACTGAAAAACGAACAGTTGAAAGATGAAACCGAAATATTCAATTCTTTTATCAATGTTATGGTGCAGATAGTTGAAAAATACGGAAAGACTGTTTTGCAGGAATTGGATTGTGCTGCGTAGGTTACGCAGCCTTACATATCACATTTCCCTATAAATTTATGGAGGTGGTACGATGAACAGAGAAGGAAAGAAATGTGTCCTATATCCGAGAGTAAGTACTGAAATGCAGGTGGACGGATATAGCCTTGAAGGGCAGAAGAATAGCCTGAAACGATTTGCTGACAGAGAGGAAATGGAGATTGTTGGTATATATGAAGATGCAGGTAAATCGGGGAAATCTATTGAGGGGAGACCTGCTTTTAAGAAGATGCTTTCCGATATAAAGAACGGATTGGAGATAGATTATATTCTGGTCTATAAACTTTCACGATTTGGAAGAAACGCAGCAGATATTCTAAATTCATTGGAGTTTGTGCAGTCGTATGGAATAAATCTTATTTGTATTGAGGAAGGTATTGACTCATCACAGACAAGCGGAAAACTTTTAATTTCTGTATTATCTGCGGTTGCAGAAATTGAAAGAGAAAATATCATTGAACAGACAATGAACGGACGCAGAGAAAAAGCAAGACAGGGAGGTTGGAACGGCGGTTTTGCTCCGTATGGATATTATCTGAAAGACAATCAGCTCTTAATAGAAGAAACCGAAGCTGAAGCAATCCGAATTATATTTGATAAGTTTGCCAATTCAGACGTAGGGCTTGGCGGAGTAGCAAAATATCTTAATCTGCAAGGAATAAAAAAGATACCTCGTCAGAATGGAACGTTAGAAACATGGAGCAGCCATTTCATAAGGTTGATATTAGATAATCCTGTTTATTGTGGTAAGATTGCTTATGGCAGAAGAACACGAGAAAAGGTAAAAGGCACAAAAAATGAATATAAGCAGGTTCATACAGATGATTATATTCTGGAAGATGGACAACACGAAGGAATAGTTAGCGAAGAATTATGGCAAAAAGCTCACACAAAACGTATGGCAACAGGAATTAAGCAGCCGTCCAAAATTGGTAAGGACAGGTCGCATCTGTTGACGGGAATATTAAAGTGTCCTATTTGTGGAAGCTCAATGTATACGAATAAACATGCGTGGACGAATAAAGATGGCACATACAAAGAAGTTTACTATTATATTTGCGGTAGGAACAAGCAGGAGCGAGGGCATCATTGTGATTACAAGGCATCGCTTAGAAAAACAGACATTGAACCACTTGTAATTGAAGCTGTTAAAGAATTGGTAAGTGATAAATATTTTGCAAAAGAGATAGAAAAGCGGATTGGCGTACAGATCGATACCACTGCTATTGACAAGGAACTTGCCAATTATGAGAGCAAGCTGAAAGAAGTAGATTTGAATAAAGCCCGTCTGGAACGAGAGATTGATAATCTGCCTATTGATGCTCGTTTCAGAGAAAGAAAAATCCACGACATGACATTAAGGCTTGATGGATTGTATGATACGATTGTCGAGTTGGAAGAACGGATTGAAGATGCAAAGCTGAGAAGAAGTTCTATCGAAATGGAAGCAATCACTCTGGACAATATTTACAAGCTTATGCTGAATTTCGGAAAGCTCTATGATATAATAAGTGACGAGGAAAAGAAAAACCTTATAACTTATCTAATAAAGGAAATTCAGATATATCCTAATGGAGAGTCAGAGATGCCTTTGAAGTCGATAGAGTTTAATTTTCCGATATATCGTGATGGACAAGAGGTAAGGCGGCTCTTGTGGGAAAGAGGTAATACCGTTGAGACGGTGGTCTTGCTTTCCAAGGGAGAGATCGACTCGAAAAAGGTTCGGGTTGAGTTCTCTTTGGAAGATATGGATATGTCCGAGTTCCAAGATGGAGCAACCTATCCGCAGATCAAGGAGTATGTTTTGGAGCATACCGGGTTAAAGGTTTCCAACCTTTATATTTCTCAGATAAAGAGAAAATGCGGACTGGAAGTCGGCAAGAACTACAATCTGCCGAAGTCCGAGGATTCCAGACAGCCACAATGCCCACCGGAGAAGGAAAAAGCAATCCGAGAAGCATTCAAATATTTTGGGATGATCTAACATCCAGCAAAATGGAGGTTTCTTATGGATAGATTGATTTCTTGTGAGTTCAACATGGATAACGCCTGTGTGGAGCTGAAATTCCTTGATGGCAGCATGATTTCTATTGATACCATCGCAGTGGAGAACGAGGTTGCCGACAATATGTATCAGCGGTCAGAACTGGACTATCTGATCTACAATGATCCGATTGGATATGCTGATTTGATACTGAACGGTAATCCCGAAACCTATTTGAAAACTGTAACTGAATACAAACCGCTTGATAGCTAACCAACACTTTGCCCGTGGGAAAAATTCTGCGGGCAATTTTTTTGTATCTTTTCTGTGAACTCTATTGATTTTGGCTGTCTAATGTGGTAGACTATGTGCGAAGTCTAATGGTGTAGACAAGGAGGGCGTGAATATGGATTTTCCGAAGATTCACGAAAGTGAATATCGTTTTTGTTTGATTATGTGGGAGCATGAGCCGGTTACTGCTGTCGAGCTTGTAAAGCTGTGCCAGGATCAACTCGGATGGAAAAGGACTACGACTTATACCGTTATCAAGCGTCTTGGAGAGCGTGGTGTGCTGAAGAACGACAATGGCACTGTTACTTCTCTCGTTTCCAAAGATGAAGCCCAGGCGTGTGAGATCGATGAACTGGTTGAGAAAAAATTCGAGGGTTCTCTGCCTGCCTTTATCGCTGCTTTTACAAAGCATCAGGCTATGTCCGAAGATGAGCTTGATGAGGTACAGCGCATGATCGACCGCATCAGGAAAGGAGGTTCACAATGAACGAACTCTTTTTGAAAATTATCAACATGAGTATATCTGCAAGCTGGCTTATCCTGGCTGTGCTGATACTCAGGCTTGTTTTGAAGAAAGCTCCCAAGTGGGTCAATGTTCTGCTTTGGGGTATCGTGGCTGTCAGATTGATTTGCCCGCTCTCTTTTGAGAGCGCATTAAGCCTTATCCCAAGTTCAGAAACAATTCCGTTGGATATTGAAATGGCGGCCAAACCCACAATAGACAGCGGTGTTCCGGCGATCAATAGTGTGGTCAATCCTGTTCTATCCTCATTTGCCCCACCACAGCATGTATTGACGAGTGCAAACCCGCTTCAGATTTGGATTCCGATTTTGAATATTATCTGGTTGATTGGTGTCGGCGCCCTTCTCTTGTATACCGCAGTTAGTTATTGGCGCCTATGTCGTAAAGTGGATACCGCTGTTCGCTACAAGGGCAACATTTTCCAGAGTGAGAATGTAAGTTCTCCGTTTGTCCTGGGCATTATCAAACCGAGAATCTATCTCCCGTTCAACATGAATGGTCAGGATCTGGAGCACGTTGTTGCCCACGAACAGGCGCACATTCGCCGCAAAGACCATTGGTGGAAGCCTCTTGGTTTTCTCCTGCTGACGATTCATTGGTTCAATCCTCTCATGTGGTTGGCTTATGTTCTGCTGTGTCGTGACATTGAGCTTGCCTGCGATGAAAAAGTCATCAAGGAACTTGGCAATGAGCAGAGAGCCGATTATATGCAAGCACTTGTTGCCTGTAGTGTAAACCGCCGCATGATCGCCGCTTGTCCTCTTGCCTTTGGCGAGGTAGGTGTAAAGGAGCGCGTGAAGTCTGTGATGAATTATAAGAAGCCTGCGTTCTGGGTTATTATTATTGCAGTCATTATTTGCGTGGGCGTTGCGGCCTGCTTCCTGACGAATCCTAAACAAGACCGCTATACATTGCGAATTGTTGTTCCCGCAGGAAGTCAAGAGGAATTTGTATATACGGAGGAGGAAGTCAGCACAGTCAGAAATTCAATCAAAATATGGTCTGGTGATGGATTGGGTGATACAGAAGTTCTTTTGTTCCCCGTTAATAAAACAGCAGAAACCGGATACACAGCCACTTATCTTACGCATGGTATGTCTGTGGAATTTGATGCAGAAAATGATACGTGGTTTAAGATTGGTGTGAATATGCAGAACCCCACCAATGAGGACATTATTGTTTATGTTGAAGTAGAAAATGTAGAAGTGCGTATTGTGGACGAGATAAATTCCGTAATAGAGTGGTTTGATTACCTTGAAACCCCTGATGAAATGAAATGGGACGGTAGTCTTGAAATCAGCCTCACCGAGTTTCCAGATGTGACCTTCCGTTGGACTTACGGAGAGATGCTGGCTGTTAAGGGTAGTAAAAGCACTTCACTTTATACGGGGATGCCAATCTGGAACGCCTATTTCTGCGACCTCACTGGCGACGGTTTGCCTGAGTTGTGTTCTTCAATCAGTTGGGGCTCAGGCATGATTGACAACCGTGTCATTATCTATGACTATGCAAACGGAGTAAGCTATGAGCTGTCTGACAGAGGGTATTTTGATTTCACTCTCAGACAGGATCATCAAGATGGCCGCTTGTATGTAGATAAAACAAAATATCATACTGATGAACTGGTAGAAACCGGCCGACTGGTTTTCAAGAATCATTGCATTCAGATTGAAGGTTTTTCCAACGAAGCGCATCAGGTGTTCCAAGCTGAAATTCTGGAAATTCATAATGGCAATTATCTTGTGAAGCCTGTTGAAGGTAGCTGGGAATTGAGTAGTGCAGACCGAATTGAAGTGTCGATCAGAAATGTGCATCCATCACCGGAACCTGAAATCGGAGATGTGATCGAAATTGAATACGCTGGTGAAATCCTTGAAACCTATCCTGCACAAATTGCAGATGTTTATGGTATCAAGGTTATTGAGAAAAACAAAGGCTTTACCCATCTGGCAAACGATGATTAGAAAATCACAAATATCGAATAATTAGTTTCAAGCAGATAAACCGCTGCAATTCTCATTCCAAAGGGGGGATGAATGTTGTAGCGGTTTTTTCTTTTTATGGTTCAAATGCCAGCATTGTTTTCGTTGGCAGTTTCTCGTTTTCACAGTTCAGAAGATACGCTATCACCTTGTTCGCAAAGCGATTTGTTTTCATGGTATCCCAATCAGCAAGCCGGATGATCTCTGCTGTGCCGTTCTCAAAATCCAATGATATTTCGCCCCATTCGCCGTCGCAGTCTGCTTGGTATTCGTAGATTGCGGCGGCGATTTTCTTTTTGCGCTTAGTTTTGGATTTCTGTTTCAACTGGACAGCATGGATTGCACCCTCGGCAACCAGAAGTTCCGTCAGTTTGTCTACTGCTTTCCGATAGGCTCGTTCTGCACCGCTGGCTGTGCTGCCCTCAAACATAACCGCCAGTTCTTCAAAGGTGGGGCGGTCTTTCCATGAGCCGACACGCCCACAGGTCATGCAGATCGCAAGACGCTTTTCAAGCAAGGTCTGTTCCCGGTAATTCAGTTTCTCAAATGCCCGCTGCACCTTTTCTGCTTGTATGCCGTTCCAGAGGATGTCGGTATAGTTCCAGCTATCGTCAAGGGCAACATCTTCGCCTGTTTCCTCGCCATCCTCGTCTGTTACATAGAACAGTTGCTGATTGCGGATGCCACGGACAACTTTCAGATATTCTTCCGCAAGGGCAAGCTCGCAGTTGTACTTCTTGGAAAACTCGCTGACCGCATCCTTGGTGTTATGGTACAGCCATGCCATTGACCGCACCATTTTGT
>ENA-ORSX01001458-ORSX01001458.1-human-gut-metagenome-genome-assembly--contig:-NODE-1458-length-16886-cov-23.290476_pt1 | contig 16886 bp, 19 predicted proteins | sample MGYA00241904_ERZ509172 | MGnify/ENA primary metagenome ERZ509172 (study PRJEB26280, sample SAMEA2338795) | human gut metagenome | biome: human gut; feature: human-associated habitat; material: faeces...
AACTGTATGCGTGTCAAAAGTCATTGAAAAATCGACTTTTGACACTTACATCATAAAATATATGTACATAAAAATGATTACGAGAAAGCACTGCAGTCAATTCGTTAATTTTGAAACTTTTTTGTTTTATTGGAAATCATTGTGTAATATTTTCTTTTTTAATTTGATTTATTTGATATTCTCTTATTCAATTGCAGAAATCTATCGTTGATAATAGCAGTAAGAATTCTAAACATTCTTGCTGCTATTTTATAATTGAAATAATGAAAATCAAAAACTATAAATAAAAATATATTTGAAACTTTTAGCATTGTTTTTTTGTATATATAACGAAACATAAATATTAGATCCTTTATTATCACAATGTCTGATTACGCCATAAATACCAGGGGGTGATTTTATGAATTATGCTGATCTTATTTCTCGTTTAAAAGAAAAAGACCCAAAAGCATTAGAAGAAATAATATGTCAATACAATGCGTATGTTGCTACTATTGTTTTTAACACTTTAGAAGGATGTGCCGATATTCTTGATATGCAAGCAGTGGTTAATAACATATTTTTCACTTTATGGGAGAATGCAGAAAAAATAGATGCTGAAAAATATGATGATTTAAAGCCATATTTAGGAGCCATAGCAAGAAATCTTTCGTTAAATGAAAAAAGAAAAAGAATGTTGCACCTTCCATTTGATGAACAGATTTTTTTGACAGTCAATGATGCGTTTTCTCAAATTGAATTACGTAAAGTGTTATTAGATACTCTAAAAGGATTACGTGCTGAATATCAGATTGTTCTGATAAAATTTTACTTTCAGGGAAAAACCATTGAGCAGATTGCCAAAGAAGAAAAAAAGTCACCATCAACAATTAAAACATGGCTTAAAAGAAGTCGTGAAAAACTAAAAATAGCTTTAGAGGAAGGGGGCTTTATGTATGAAAATTAACCTTTTTGATATGTTTGATTTAATTTCAGAGGAGTCATTAGATATATTAATTGATCATGAAAAAAATGAAAAAACAGAAGATATTATATCTCAAAATTTTAATCATGAAATAACAGTTCAAAATGTTATGGATATGATTCCAAAAAAGAAAAAGATGCAAAAAAATCCATGGAAAATTCGTTTACTTATTGCTGCCATTATGTTACTGACAATTGGCTCAACAGTTTTAGCAACTAAGAAATTGTCCATTGAAGAAGGCGGGATAGAATTAATAAATGATAAAAATGCTCATTTAATAGGAAAAGAATTAACGAATAATGCAGAAAAAAACTCTACTTCCAAGGAATCTTCAAAGACAGTATATAATATTATTGAAGAGAGCAGTATTGTAAAGGCAGTAGAAAAAGATGCTCATATACCACGAATTGCAGAAGAAATTGCTGTAACTGAAAAAGATGGGGTCTTTTTAGTTCCAGAAGTTATATTTACAAATGATTCTATGGTTATCTTAAAAAAAGAAGATGGCAGCGGATGGAATCTTAAAAAGGGAGAAACTTTGCAGGTTCAACTTAATTTGTATCCTTCTGAGATAAACTACGGCAGCGGTCAAGGCATTATATATCAATATATTTATAACGGAAAATTAATGAAGGAAGTATATTCTGAAATAGACTTATCTCAAAACTATGAATTGAAAGCCGCAAAATCAGGTGAGTACTACATCTGTCTTGTCGGTGCCAGTTCTGATCCCATTACTATAGAGTACGGAAAAATTCAATAAAAATGGAACTACATTTTCTATAAATACAAATTAATTCTGTAACTCAAAACAGTCCACCGGACTGTTTTGTCGCATGCATGGCAACAAAAAAAGCCTTAAAACAACGTTTCTACGCAGTTTTTAAGGCTTTTTCTAGCAGGGGATGAGAGAATCGAACTCCCACCAAAGGTTTTGGAGACCCCTATCATACCATTTGACCAATCCCCTATGATGTCGCTGACACTTAGATATTATATCCGCCATACACTGTTTTGTCAAGAATTTTTTTCTCAGTCTTTCCAAGAACTTACAACCATGCTATAATCTTCATGCTGCATTCATATATTTTAACAGCAAATCATTACAAAAGAGGGGGATTTTTTCTAGTATGGAAACTTTAAAACCTATGTTGCTTACGACTCTCAAGAATTACAGTCGTACACAATTCATCAAAGATGTTACTGCCGGAATCATCGTGGCGATCATTGCACTTCCACTGTCCATTGCTCTGGCACTTGCTTCAGGTGTTGGTCCGGAAGCAGGTATCTTTACCGCCATTGTTGCCGGATTTGTCAGTTCTGCTCTCGGTGGAAGTACCGTGCAGATTTCCGGTCCTACCGCAGCGTTTGCAACCATCGTAGCAGGTATTGTCGCTGCCGATGGCATTGACGGTCTGATTGTCTCCACAATCCTTGCCGGTATCTTTTTGATCATCATGGGATTCTGCCACTTTGGAAGCTTGATTAAATTTATTCCATTTACCATTACCACCGGCTTTACTTCCGGTATCGCCGTTACGATTGTCATCGGGCAATTGAAGGACTTCTTCGGTCTTACTTATCCAAACGGAGTAAGTCCGATCGAAACATTAGAGAAACTGAAAGTATTCTTCCAGAATCTCATTACTGTAAATATAGATGCCCTGATCGTTGGCGGTGTCAGTCTTGCGATCCTGATTATTTCGCCGATGATCTTTAAGAAAATTCCGGGATCTCTTCTGGCAGTAATCGGCGGTATCTTAATGGTCAAATTCCTGCCATTAAAAGCAAATACGATTGGAGATCTTTACACCATCAGTAATAGTCTCCCATCTTTTCAGTTTCCGGAATTAAATCTGGAACTGTTGCAGTCCGCTGTGCCAAATGCATTTACAATCGCGATTCTGGCAGCAATCGAGTCACTTCTGTCCTGTGTTGTTGCTGACGGTATGACAGGAACTAAACATCGTTCAGACATGGAACTTGTCGCACAAGGAGCCGGTAACGTCGCTTCCGCATTATTCGGCGGAATCCCTGCCACCGGAGCAATTGCAAGAACCGCAGCAAACATCAAAAACGGCGGCCGCACTCCGATTGCAGGTATGGTACACTCTGTCACTCTGATTATTGTCCTTGTTATACTAATGCCTTATGCCGGACTGATTCCAATGCCGACCATCGCTGCGATTCTCTTTGTAGTCGCTTACAACATGTGTCAATGGCGCACATTTGTCCACCTGGTCAAAACATCTACCAAGAGTGATATTGCCGTTCTTCTGATCACATTTGTACTGACCATCGCCTTTGATCTGGTCGTCGCAATTGAAATTGGTATGATTTTGGCGTGTCTGCTTTTTATCAAGCGTATGAGCGATGAAACGCAAGTTCGTGGCTGGACCTACGTTGAGCACGACAGTAAAAAAATGGATCAGCATTTACAAGAGCTTCCACTCCAGATCCGCGTATACGAAATTACCGGACCATTATTTTTCGGTGCGGCAGATGCCATTGAGCATATCATAGTTAAAGAATTTACTACCTGTCTGATCCTGCGTATGCGAAGTGTTCCGGCTCTTGACAGCACTGCGCTAAATGCCCTGACAGATCTTGTAAACTTTTGCAAAAAGAAAAATATTACCGTAATATTCTCTCACGTAAACGAGCAGCCGATGAAAGTAATGAGAAAATCCAAATTTATCGAAATTGTCGGTGAAGAAAACTTCTGTCCAAATATCAAGGCAGCCTTGAAACGTGCAGAAACAATCATTGAAAATGAATAAATCGTTCAAAAAAGGCAGATGTTGTTTCAAACCTCTGCCTTTTTCATACTATTCTCTATTCTTTTGTTTTCCTTTTTCAATTAGAGAAGACCAAACTCCTGCATTGCCTTTCTAAGCACTTCTTTGTGCTGTGGTTCGATCTCTGTCAATGGTCCTCTCAGCGGTCCGCACTCTTTTCCCAGCAGGTTCATTGCAGCCTTTACCGGAATCGGATTCACTTCACAGAACAATGCATCACAAAGCGGCAATGCTTTCAACTGCATCTCACGACTTCCTTCTAAATCGCCGCTCAAATATTTATATACCATATCGTGTACATAAGTCGGTGCAATATTGGATAATACGGAAATCACACCAATTCCACCGAGTGAAAGCAATGGTACTACCTGATCATCATTTCCTGAATACATATCAATATTGCCATCACATAAATGCATAATCTTTGCTACATTACTAATATCTCCGGATGCCTCCTTGATTCCTACAATATATTCAGAATCCTTTACCAGTTTTGCAACTGTCTCCGGCTGCAGTGCACACCCCGTACGACTTGGTACATTATACAAAATCGCCGGAACCTTTGCTTCCTCTGCAATCTTTGTATAGTGTGCAATCAAACCGTTCTGTGTAGCCTTATTGTAATATGGTGTTACAAGCAAAACACCTTCTGCTCCGGCCTCCGCAGCTTCTTTTGACATCTGAACAGCAGTTGCAGTACAATTGGACCCGGTTCCTGCAATCACAGGAATCCGATGGTTCACCCGGTCAATTGCAAACCGAATAACCTTCATGTGCTCTTCCTCTGACATCGTTGCTGATTCACCGGTTGTTCCACATATAATAATAGAATCTGTCTGTCCGGCAATCTGCTCTTCCAGAATCTCATCCAGTTTCTCATAATTAACTTCTAAATTATCCTTCATCGGTGTAATAATTGCTACACCTGCACCTTTAAAAATCGTCACTGTATTCACGTTCCTTTTCTTCGAATTATTCAATTTAAAGGATAACATTGCCACGAATCATTGTCAAGAATGTTCCTCTTCCAGCAACAGTTTTCTTGAAATTAATTTTCCATCCAATGTCTGTAAATCTTCTTTCCGGATTTCATACGTTTTCCTGTCTTTCTTTTCAATATGAAGTTCCAGTTTCTCCGCCGTTCCATATTTCACTCCCGAATCCATGGCATTTTTTAAAATATCATAATATAACTGATACACCTGCTCCTGAATTTCCTCATCTGACGGCATAGGTTCTCCATTCATCACTGCATCCGTAATACTTTTTGCATACACTTCCGCCTCTGCCTGAAAGCTATGATATGTATCATCAAATAATGTGATTGGTTCTATCGTGACAATTGTTTTATAACTCCCGTCCTTTTCTTTTTGAGCTTCACCGACAGAATATTTCACTTGTTTTAAAATCTGTCCAAATAACTCCCGATACTGCATCTCCAATTCTGCTGATAATTTCTCAGATTTAAATGCCTGCATTGTAACATCCAGATTATTCTGAAAAATCTTTTGCGCGTCCTCCTCTGTAATTCCGGTCAATTCTATATACGTTTCTGTCTGGTTTTTATAAGAACTATCCAACACCGCTTTCACATATCCTGACGCATCAAAGGAACTGCAGCTACATAATAACACACATATACAAAAACTGATTACCACCGCCATTTGTTTTCTACTTTTCAAACTGTATCTTCTCCTTTCTCTTTTTCCCTGTCACTCTACCACAAAAATATCAAAAAAAATGGAGAAGCCTGTCGCCTCTCCACCACAATTTTATATTATGACTGATTTCGCAGAAAATACCTTCTGCCGTCTTCTACCATAATCTGCAGCCGTTCATACTCCTGCATCAACATTTTCAATCCAATATCCGTAATCAGATACCACTTTCTTCTTCCTTCTTCCGCAGTTCTCTTAATAATATCATTCTCCTCAAACTTAGAAAGCATTGCATATAAGGTTCCCGGGCCAACCTTTACACGCCCGGCCGACAGCGTATCAACCTTATCCATGATATCTACCCCGCAGCACTCTTCCGTCAAAGCAAGGAGAATATAATACATGGGCTCTGTCAATGTTTGAAATTGCTCTCTTGCCATCTGTCCATTCTCCTCCTTTCCTTCTCCAAATCAAATATCATACAATGTTTTATTTATTCAAGTTCTAGCTTTTCCCGAATAATCTCTACCTCTTCAGCATTCAATTCCTCCATCGTTCGAAGAAACAGCACCTCATTCAAATACCGTATCTCGTAACAATATTTCTCAATATAGAAATCCGATTGGTAAACCCAGGCCTCTTGCGCTCCCCATAGTTCTTTACAATCAACTTTTTCTAAAAGATCTGTATTTTCTGAATCTCTTGCATATTCAAAACCACTCCACTTTTCCCTGGTTTTCCACATTCGCTCAATGACCCACGCATAAGGACTCTCACAGCCTTCATAAGACATCTGCTCTGGATTTACTTGACTATCCCCATAGCTAATATAATAGTCATACTTTTTACCAAGAATAGATTTTGATTCATTTCCTGAGATAAATCGTTCCCCTGTTACTTCCTGAAAATCCTCTAGTACAAGAGGCGCTGAAGTTTTGCTCACCGGCGCCGCTGGCTCCTGCATCGATAATGCAATGAGCACGCCTCCCAAGACAAAGATTCCGCCAAATCCCAAAAGCATTTGCAGCAACATACGATGCTCAATAGAAGTTTTTAAAAAGGAAGCAAGCGCTGCACTAAGTGCAATGGCAAATACTGGCGCTGCTGGCAGTAATGCCATCAGTATATCCTCTTTTATTCCTCCACTCCCCACTTCCAAAGCATGTACCACACACTCCACTATCAGTGCCAAATACAACACTTCATAATAACGAATGCCGATTGTTTTTTTATAAACCGGGATTTTCCCTTCCGCAATCTGTCGTTTCTTTTTTCGCCTCCAGAGAAACGCCGCAAATGCATCTATAACCGAACCAAGCGCTAATAACAGAATAATTGTTAGAAAAAACAAACTTGAATTAAAAAATCCAAAATTATACAAACCTCTCCATGTAACCTTTATCGTGAATAGAATAACAGGCACGAGTACAAATGGGAGCCATAACCGTTCTCGTTCCGCTTTACAGATATTCTCATAACGTTCTTCCGGTGTAGCGATTGGGACTGCATCGTTCCTAATTGCTTTGAAAATGCAAAACTTTCGTTGTCCATCAATTAATTTCCAGCCTGCTGCCTCGCAGTATTCTGCAAATTCTTCCGCATCTTTCTCCGGCCTGCTGTCCCTGTCATCTCCTTTTGGAAATACTTCTACAGAATATTTTACTTTCCTTGGTTCTCCCTTTTCAAATACCAGCCCCAAACGCCACTCTTTAAAATGCCAGCCCTTTGCAGCCTGTTCCTCAAGATATTTTGCAAAGGCATCGCACTCCCGATACTTATAATTTTTGAACCTTCGTTTGACTTCTTTCATATTGTCACCTCTTTCCTGCAAGCCGACTCCCTTTTAATGCAGATTTAACTTTTCTCGCATAACCGCAATGTCCTCCGGCTTCAACTCCTGCTCTGTATAGATACGCATATCAACTACCGCATTCGGATATTGGATATAGTACCAGTAGAACCCTTCTCCCCCTGTCAAATATGCTTTTTCAGCCCCCCAAAGTTCCTTACAGTCGTGTGCAGGTTTTGTTTTGTTCCACACACTATCCCACACCTTGTCAATCACCCACAAATGAGGACTTTTATATACCGTATACTCCAACTCTTCGGAATCAGAATACTCTACATCAGCATGGCAGACCTTCCCTAAGATGCTTTCCGACTCTTCATAAAATACTTCCGCCTTTCCTTCGACTGCTTTATAATCTTCCTGCATCAATGGAACCTCACTCATTTCTGTTCTTGTTCCGCTTAATCTACCCTGGTCAAAAACTCCACCTATTATCAATACCATCACAATAAGGAACAGCCCCACTGAAGAAAGAACCTGAAATGTCTCATTGGCGATTTCCAGTGGACGCCAGAACGAGACGATCAAAGAAATCACGATCAATCCTATGATCAAGACGAGATTGGCTGCCAAGATTCCCGTTGCCTGTGGTGTGTGCCTTTGCCGCACCATCATAAACAATAATACGAACCAAAAAAGGACTCTCCCATAATTTGCAGAATATCTTTCTTTTTTGTAATAAATTTCTTCTCTGTTACAAAGTCTTTGTCTTTGCTTTTTGCCCCAATGCATTAGATAAAGTGCATCACCAATTCCCAAAACTGCTAAAATCAGCATGGAAACTAACATGAATAACAACGAGCCAGCAAATGCCCAGTGTTCAAAATCCATCGTCCAGAATACAAAAAAATACCAAGCCGACAATAGCAATGCTACTAAGAAACTATTTCTCCACTCGCTCCACTCTGCTTTCAAAATTGTATCAAATCGTTCTTCTGGTTCTACAATCGGAACTGCGTCCTCCACTTCTTGCTTAAAAATGCAGGTTTTTCCTCTGGAATCAATAAACTTCCACCCCGCCGCCTCACAATACTCCGCATATTCCTTCGTATTTTCCCCCGGTCTCATATCCATATCTGCACCTTTGGGAAAGATTTCCACACGATAGTTTTCCGCCTTTGGCTCTCCTTTTTCAAACACCATTCCGAACCGCCATTCTTTAAAATGCCAGCCTTGCATAGACTGTCGCTTAAGATACTCAGCAAATCCATCACATTCACGCGGTCGAAAAAAAGGAAAGGTTCTCCTTGTCTTCTTCATATATGCTCACCTCTCTTTATATCCTATATCCCTCTATTTCCTTTATATCGAGTATCGATATTTCTAACATTATTATATTATCGACACTCGATATTGTCAATAGTCTTTCCCTTTTATCCAATCGATATTTATGGGGTCTCTTCTTTAAACAAAAGCAACTCTGTCTTACCAGACACCTAGAAACGAATCAATGGCACAAGCAAATAAAATAAATACACCAAATGATTATCCCTATCGTCACAGCCAGCAAAACACTCACCAGCACCCGCACTCCCGGTTTTGCCATATTAAATTCCATATTAACATTACAGAACTTGCTTTCTACCAAGGTCCTCTTATCTCTTGGATTACTATACCAGCCATTCAGCCAATACACATCATCATCCACAGTTTCCGTCACCTGCTGCCCAGTCCTTTTTTCCTGACGGATCCGGATCCGCCTTGTCTGCTCATCATACCAATTATTTTCTATTTTGAGCCGATACATATCCCGATAAATCTTTACAAGCAAAAGCCAGCAACCGATGATATATCCGGTTATCCATATCAGCCACATGATAACTGCAATTTCTGTGGAGAGAACGCTCAAGAGGCAGACTGCAATACTAAGAAACAGATTGCCCCAGTGATACCGATTCCAAAGCCGGCTGCTCTTGGCACAGATTTTCTGTACCTTTTCTTGATGCACTGCCCATACAGGAATATGCACCCCCAGGAGCATTCCGTTTTTATACTGGTCATTGATCTGATACGCATACCGGCAAATCAAAACAGTTATAACATTACATCCGCCGATTATTACAAACATCATCCAATCCATGCAATCCCCTCTTTTCGCTCTACACAACGCCTATTTCATCCACAGACCATTTAATTTCATATTCTTATCAAAGCTAATAGTATAGGTAACGCTTGTATTTTCATAAGAAATATTCATCTGAACAACTGCTGAATGTTGTCCTCTCTGCACACTTTCAATCATATAAATATTGCCATAATTGGAAAGTTCTCCCCAATCTTCCGCAAGATTATTTCTTGCATGCTCCATCTCTTCTTCATTGATCATCGGCGCCAACTTATCCACTGCCATTGCACGAAGTCCGTCATAATCTCCATCATCCAGCATCTGCACAACCTCTTTCGCCTGCGCTTCTACAGCAGCAGTCTGGAAACGATCGCTATCTTCAAGCACTTTATTCTTCGGCATCATCCACCATAATCCAAAGGCAATAACTAACATAACTAAAACAATGTCAAGAGCTCTTCTCTTTCGCAATTCTTTCTTATAAATCTTTACTTCTTCCGGCGAAAAACTCTGATTAAATGCGTTGGCAATTTCCTCTGCCTTTCCCATCCGCTTGATCACATCCTCTTCCTTTTCTCCAGAGGCGACTGCTGCATCAATATCTGAAACAAGCTGCTGTTTGATTTCTTCTTTTCTCTTTTTCGAACATGTCAACAATTTCATAATCTGCTTAATAAACTTTTCTTTCATTTTCTTATTCCTCCATAATCTTTTCCACACTGCCGGAAATTTCTTTCCACAGTTCTTTGATTTCCAAAAGTGTTTCTTTACCGTCATCCGTAATCCTATAATATTTTCTCGCCACTCGTTTTCCCTCGGCCTCACTCCACTGACTTTTCACCAATCCATCATCTTCCAGTCGATAAAGTATGGGATAGAGCGTGCCCTCCTTTAATAAAAAACGTTCTTCACTTCGCACGCTCAGTTCACTAATAATCTGATATCCATACATTTTCCTTTCAGCCAACAACTGCAAGACCAGCATATCCAGAACGCCCTTTTTCATCTGGGTCTCATATTTATCATTCAGTTTCATCACCCCACATTCAATGACCATTCCCAAATTATTCACTTGCCATTCGTATATACTTTGTATTACTAAGCACATAATAGCACCTGTGTTTTCTCTCGTCAATAAATAAAAACTAGCACACTTAGAAAAGGCAGCGTCCATCCCAGACACTGCCTCTTCTTATGACCCACGCAAATAATACGATAATTGCTTTATTATACCAAATCTGCCTCTGCATCCTTGCCAAGTCTTCTCAACATTGTTTTTTTGACTGCCTTAAAAATATTCTCATATCCGGTACATCTACACAGATGTCCTGACAATAATTTTCTGATTTCCTCATCAGAATATTCTCTCTTTGATTCCAGAATCTCTACTGCGCTCATAATAAATCCCGGAGTACAGAATCCGCACTGCACAGCAGCCTCATCGATAAATGCCTGCTGGATATCGGAAATTTCTCCATTTGGTCCCGCAAGACCTTCCAACGTCAAGATTTCTTTTCCTTCTGCCCAAATAGCTAGATAAATACAGGAATTGTAGCATTCTCCGTCTATAATTACATTGCATGCTCCACATTCTCCGACTTCACAACCCTTTTTCACACTGGTCAAACGGTAATCGTCTCGGAGCATATCTGTCAATGATGCCCGTACATCCACCATTTTTTCTACCTTTTTTCCATTGATGGTACAACTTACTAATTTGTACTGATTACTCATCGATTTCACCTCCTGCCAGACGAATGGACTCAAGCAGAGCCCGTTCCGCTAACACAATTGCAATGTGCTGACGAAATGCCTTCGATGCTCTCCAGCTGTCACGCGGATTGATATCCTCTAATACAGTCTTTGCAAATTCTTTCACCGTCTCTTTGCTCACCGGTTTTCCCTTTGCCTTTGCCTCAGCGGATGGTGCACGCATCGGAACCGGACCGGCAACTCCATACGCGATTCGAACGTCTTCGATGGTCTTTTTATCTTCTGATAATTTTACATTAACAGAACATCCTGTTGTTGCAATATCCATCGCATTTCTCATTGCATACTTGATATAATGTCCATAATAACCTTCATAAGATTCTTTTGGAATAATAATTGCAGTCTGAATTTCTGCCGGTTTCAAATCAACAACTCCGGCTTTTATGTAGAAATCATGAATCGGAATTCTGCGAACACCTTCCGGTCCTGTAATTTCTATCACTGCATCCCATGCATGCAATGTAGATGCGGAATCTGCCGATGTAACACCGTTACATGTATTTCCGCCAATAGTTCCGATATTACGGATTTGTGGTCCTCCAACCATATCCACTGCCTCTCCCAACACATTGATGTGTTTCTGGATAATCGGATCCTTTGTAATATGTGAAAAGCTGGTAAGAGATCCGATGCGGATCGCTCCGTCCTCTTCATAGCTGATTCCTCTCATTTCATCGATCATATAAATGCTGACCAGCTCTTTTCCTGCTCGTTTTCCTTCTCTGATCTGTACAAGCACATCACTTCCACCTGCAATAATCTGTGCTTCCGGATGTTCCTTAAGAAGTGAAATGGCGTGCTGTACGCTTTCTGCTTCATAAAGTGCTTTTATATCATACATAATCGTAACCCTCCTTTGCTCTACTTCTCTTCTTCAAACATGCCTTCTTCCACAAATCTGCGGAACAGATTGTGCGGGTTGACAGGAGCTTCATTGACGCCAACTCCCGTAGCCTGATATACTGCATTTCGAATAGCCGGAGCCACGGAACATGCCGGCGGTTCTCCCAATGCCTTTGTACCATATGCGCTTGTTGGTTCCTCATTTTCTACAAACACAGCATTCAGCCTTGGATGATCCATCATCGTAGATAACTTATAATCCAGCAAGTTATTATTTAATGTCCGACCTGTCTTTTCATCAAATATCATCTTCTCTGACAAACCATATCCGATTCCCATACTCATTCCGCCATGTACCTGCGCAGCTGCCAATGCCGGATTAATTAATTTTCCTGCATCATGTGCATTGACGATATTCAGAAGTTTCACCTGACACATCGGTATATCTACCTCTACCTCAGCAATTGTGCATCCGAAAGAATATGCATTGGATTTGATCTGGGCAGTACTCTCTGCAGTCAGATGTTTACTGTTGGTCAAACTGTACAGCGCTTCTGTTGCCAATTCCTGCAAAGACATCAACACTCTGCCGTCTGTCACGCGAACGATCTCGCCATTGACGATATCCAGATTGTACGCCGGCATTCTTGTCAGATCATGTGCATATTCCAAGACCCGCTCTTTCAAAAGCATTCCTGTCTGGCGAATAGAAAATCCGGCTGTATACGTCTGTCTTGATGCATAAGCACCTGTACCAAATGGAGTAACATCTGTATCCTGACAAGACATCATATGTACATTTTCCAAAGGAACTCCTACGACATCCGCTGTCATCTGTGCAAACGCGGTATCTGCTCCCTGTCCGATCTCTGTCTCTCCTAACTGCACCTGAAGGGAACCATCCTGATTCAAAACCATTCGGCAGGAAGAAGTCTCCAACGAAATCGGCCATACTGCAGTATTGTACCAGAACATTGCAACTCCGATTCCTCTCCGGATGTCTCCGGTCTGATTCTGATATTCTTTGTATTTTCTATCATAATCAATTTCTGCCATTGCCTTATCCAGACATTGATTAAATGTATCCGAATATAATTCATTTTTTGAAAACGGATCCACATATCCTTTTGGCATCAGATTCTGTCGTCTGAACACGATTGGATCCATACCCATCTTTGCTGCGATATCTTCTGTATGACACTCTACCGCCCACATCGCCTGCGGTATTCCATATCCTCTCATTGCGCCTGCAACCGGTTTATTTGTAAAGACTGTATACGCATCCACTTCTACATTGTCACAAGGATATAACTGCGGAAAAGCTCCTACTCCTTTGGCAACAATACTGTGTCCATGAGATGCATATGCACCCTGGTCTGAAAATGCTTCCAGCTTACGTGCTGCAAATGTTCCATCCGGGCGAACCCATGAAATAATATGATTTCGAATGGAATGACGTGTACGATTACATACAAAGGTCTCTTCTCTCGGAACATCCAATTTGACCAGATGTCCGCCTACCTTTGTACAAAGCCATGCACACAATGGTTCATACAGAACGTCTTGTTTATTTCCAAATCCGCCGCCGATATATGGCTTAATCACGCGGATTTTTCCCCACTCAACACCAAGAGCCTGACCAACTACTCTGCGCACAATATGAGGAATCTGCGTAGAAGAAACAACCGTAATTCTGTCCCCTTCCATTTCTGCCGTACAGATAAAGTTCTCAATATGACAATGCTGTACTGCCGGTGTATCATACCAGCCCTCAACCTTTACCAGCCCCGGTTCCTTGATTGCCTCTGCATAGTTCCCTTTGTTAATTGTTGTATGTTTTAAAATATTGTTCGGAAATTTTTCATGCAGCTGCGGAGCGCCCTCTTTCATTGCTTCCTGCACATCCAATACAAATGGATATTCTTCATACTCTACCTTCATTGCCCGAAGAGCCTGTGCAGCAGAAACCTCGTCTTCTGCCACAACAGCAGCAATATCATCCCCATAAAAACGTACTTCATCCGTCAACAATAATCTGTCTGCCACATCCTGGTGATCAGGATCTGTAGACCATGGATGACCTGCTGTCGGAAAATAATGTTTCTCCCCCAGATCAAAACAGGTCAGTACTTTTACAACTCCCGGAATCTTCTCTGCCTCTGAGGTATCAATGGATACCACTTTTCCATGTGCAATAGTAGAATGCAAAATTCTCGCAACATATGCGCCCTTATCACACAAATCATCTGTGTACTTTGTACGTCCGATTACCTTATCATGGGCATCGACACGCGTTACTTTTTTTCCAACATACATAATCTCATCCTCCTTTTACTTCTAATTTTTACCTCTGATTTTTATATCTAATCTTTTCCAAATATGTTGATCAGCCTATATTTCTCCATATATATGTTGATCCATATATTCTTTCATCTCATGATACGAATCTTCAGTAATAGAAATCTTACCTTTATTCATATGAATAAATCCCATTTCTTCCAATATTTTTATATTACGATTCAATGTTTTTATAGAAAAACCAATCTCCTCTGCCAGCTGATTTCTTGTTTGACTTAAGTTTAATTCAACAGATTTATCATTTGGCTGTCTCTGCTCATATTTTCGAACCAGATATAAGACGAGTCTTTCTTTTGCCTCCAAAAACAAATATCGTCTTGCGTCGGTCGTCTGTGTGATCAGCCTTCGCATATTTACCTTAGCTCTGGAATACAAAGCCTCTACATCGTTTCGAATCCATTCCATATAAAACGGTGCCGGAATCACAAGTACTTTACACTTTGTTACAGTTACTACACTAATACGATAATTGGTCAAATCTGCAAAGCACTCGATTTCTCCAAAAAAATCTCCGGGACCAAAATCCTTAAACGAATAAGCTCTTTCATTGATCGGCCAATCAATTCCTGTAACCTTGCCGGATAAAATAATATAAATATTGCTGCATTTATCCCCGGCTTTGATTAAAGTAGTATCTTCATCAACCTCTATTAACGTCATATAATAGAGAACTTCTTCCGTACAATTTTGAAACAGGAGATTCATATACTCCCTTTTTTTCGGCGGCAATTCATTAAAAACTTCCATTGGTGTAATTACCCCTTTTAATTCTTCATAATTCAGCACAATTATCTCCTCTTTTCTTTATTATCTTCCAAAAAAACCGCAATTGAAAGGACAAATGTCCTTTTTCTTACATTATAGCAAAATATAGCAAAATTGACAAATTTTAATAAATAGTGAATGATTTTCCTTTATTTTATTGTTAAATTTTACCATTACTTATTACTACCAAAGCATATCTTATAAAACGTATAGAATAAAAAATCCGTAGTTTTACAAATCATGTAAAACTACGGACTATTTTATTTTAAAGCTATTTACCATCATGATTTATGCCGGTATCTGAATCCTTATCTCCCTTTACAAAATATTTGTGACAATTTTCCGGTGGCTGAATATTACATTTCTTAAATACTTTTAACAATATCTCATATGCCTTTTCACTATCCAATTCTTGAATATTTTCTTTTTCATTTTCTGACACCTTTATCATCCGCCTTTTCATAAAAATGAACTATTTTATCCGTTCTTAAATTACAACAGAATAATCCTTCTGTAGTAATCGTCTGCTGAATGAAAGAATTTTTCATATCATAAAGTCAAAAAAGACTCTAACTGATGAAATACTGCCTTTTACTAACATGACGAAATAAGCCTGGATACTATCTAGATTTATTCAGGCTCTCTTATCATGTAAATATTTCTTGAAATAAAGAATATTGATATGTTATGATGTAGAAAAATAAGTATTAAAATGAATAATTAATGTTCCAAATACTACAGAAGGATTATTCTGTAGTATTTTCACTTCTAATATTTTAATCTAATTTTACTAACTTCATTCGATTCAAGATACGTTCATGAGTTGTAATGCTTGTTGCTATATAGAGTCTGGTTGTTTCTATTCTACTATGTCCCAATATATCTCCCAAATAAGCTAAATTTTTTTCCAGAGCATAAAATGTACGTGCAAAAAGATGTCTGAAATTATGTGGAAATACTTTTCTGGGATCCACTTTAGCCTTGTCACATAAAGTTTTCATTTCATGCCAGATATTAGATCTATCAATTGGTTTTCCGGTTCTGGTTCGAAAAATAACGCCGCTTTTTATATTTCTCTCTTTTACATATTTTTGTAATTTTTTTCGTAGCTCCTTTTGTATGATAATTGTTCTGTTTTTTCCTTTCATACAAATCTCCGCTTTTCCAACTTCCACTGCATCTACTGTGATAAAAGAGAGCTCACTCACACGAATTCCTGTACTGCAAAGCGTCATCATTATCATATATAGACGTACATTTCCTTCCATATAAGCAGTTTTCAATAATCTCCTATATTCAGTTTCTGAAAGCTCTCTTGTATCATCCAAAAAAGCGGGCCTTTGTACATTCAAAAATTTCACCCTACACTCCTGCCACCCACAGTACTCTAAAAAAGAATTAATAGCTGACAATATTCCATTAACCGTCTGAGCCTTTATTTTTTAAATACTTTTGCAGAGCACTTACAGCATGTACATATTTATTTATCGTTGCATTTGATTTTTCACTAAGATATAAATATTTTTGAAAGTCTTGTATAAGCGATTCTGATATTATATACATTATATTTCCTCCTTATATACTCATCTGCTTTCTTCATTTTACAAGTAACTTTAAGAAAAATCTTCTAGAATAAAAGAGATAATTGAAAATATAAAAAAAACAGTACCCATTCGGATACTGCCTTCTCTCATTCCATATGCTAATGTACTTGTTCATATACCTTCAAAACTACATACAAAGAATCTACATCACTTCTTGTTCCTATCACCGTGCTCCGCACGTTCTGAAGTTCGATTCACTAAGCTCGAAA
>ENA-ORSX01001468-ORSX01001468.1-human-gut-metagenome-genome-assembly--contig:-NODE-1468-length-16776-cov-2.632737_pt1 | contig 16776 bp, 11 predicted proteins | sample MGYA00241904_ERZ509172 | MGnify/ENA primary metagenome ERZ509172 (study PRJEB26280, sample SAMEA2338795) | human gut metagenome | biome: human gut; feature: human-associated habitat; material: faeces...
ATAATCAAGGTTTTCCATAAGCGCTTCGTACATCAAAATGCTCCCCCTTATCAGACAATACATAATGTAATATTATCACCATGCATGTAAAGTGTCAAAAAATATATGTTTATGATTAATTTATAAGATCATCTCATCAAATATCCATAATCATTCATATAATATTTATCTAAAAAACATATCTATATATATCAGATTATATACAAAGTATTCATATAAGTAAACATGTATTATTCAATTATTTTTAATATATAACTATTCACAACATTTTTATAGCCTCATTTATATGTATAATGTCGATATTTTCTCTATATCATTATGTTTTTGTTCTGTTTTTTCCGATTTACGGTTTCAAAGTGTATTTATATTTTTTTGCTTGACGATACATTTATTTTTTATTGCGATTTTTATGTATATTTCTTTTAATTTTACAAATATTATTCAGGAAAACCATCCGATAAATATAATATCGCTCACCATGATATTATCCGAGACGGTTTTGCCGACGGTCTATCTGACGTCGTTTTGACTGACTAACTCAGGAGGACAAAATATGAAAGATAACAAAACATTCAGTATTTTACAGCGTATCGGGCGGTCTTTCATGCTGCCCATAGCTATATTGCCCGTTGCAGGTCTTTTTCTGGGCATAGGCGGTTCATTTACGAACACAACTATGATTGAGGCGTATAACCTAACGCGTATATTGGGCGAAGGGACTTTACTCCACTCGTTTTTGACAGTGCTTAACGCCTGCGGTTCGGTTGTGTTTGACAATCTGCCCCTTCTTTTTGCCATAGGCGTCGCAATAGGAATGGCGAAAAACGAAAAATCCGTTGCGGCGTTATCGGCTGTCATAGCGTTTTTTATAATGAACGCAGCCATGAGCGCCCTTATAGAACTTACAAACGCAGCCGAGACTCTACCCGGTGGCTCTATAACGACAAATCTCGGCATAACCACATTGCAGACAGGCGTGTTCGGCGGTATTATCGTCGGTCTGGGAACTGCATGGCTTCATAACAGATATTACAAAACAGAACTTCCTACGGTATTCGCTTTCTTCGGCGGAACACGCTTTGTTCCTATTATAAGCGCCGCCGTATACCTTCTTGTCGGAATAATACTTTTCTTTATCTGGCCCGTTATACAAAGGGGTATCCTTGCCGTCGGCGGTCTCGTTCTTCGTTCCGGATACGGCGGAACTCTTATTTACGGAATTATAGAAAGGGCTCTTATACCTTTCGGTCTTCATCATGTTTTCTATATACCGTTCTGGCAGACAAGCGTAGGCGGTACCGCGCTTATTGACGGAGCAGTCATAGAAGGCGCTCAGAATATATTCTTTGCGGAGCTGGCAAGTCCCAATACTATACAATTCAGCTCGTCTGCCACAAGATTCATGGCAGGTAAATTTCCGTTTATGATTTTCGGACTTCCAGGAGCGGCTTTGGCAATGTATCGAACCGCTAAACCCGAAAAAAGAAAGGCGGCGGGCGGTCTGCTTTTATCTGCGGCTCTTACAAGTATGATTACGGGTATAACGGAACCTCTGGAATTTACATTCCTTTTTGTCGCTCCGATACTTTATATCATACATTGTATTTTCGCAGGTCTTTCGTTCATGCTCATGCATATTTTCCATGTCGGCGTGGGAATGACTTTCTCCGGAGGACTTATCGACCTGTTCCTCTTCGGTATTTTACAGGGAAATGCGAAAACAAACTGGATATGGATAGTGATAGTCGGCATAGCTTACTTCTTCATATATTATGCGATATTCTCACTGCTCATAAAGAAACGCAATCTGAAAACGCCGGGACGGGAAGAAATCGGAGAAGAAACAAAGCTTTATACCCGTTCCGATTATAATGAAGCAAAAAAAACATCTGCAAAAGACGGCGACTCTGTTTCTCGGTTAATAGTCGAAGGTCTCGGCGGAAAGGAAAACATTGTAGACGTCGACTGCTGCGCTACAAGGCTCAGATGTACCGTAAACGACGGAAACAAGGTAAAAGAGTCCGTTCTTAAAAGTACCGGCGCCGCAGGTGTTATAAAAAACGGAAAAGGCGTGCAGGTGGTATACGGCCCTAAGGTTACCGTAATAAAATCGAATCTGGAAGAATATATGTCTTGCCATATAGATACAGTTGAAAGCTGCGATATAAAACCGTTAATTCTCGGCTGTCCCATAGGAGGACGTGCCGAAACAATAGATAAGACTCCCGACGAAGCTTTTTCTTCGGGAATGATGGGAACAGGCGCGGTAATATTCCCTACTGATAATGTTGTTTACGCACCCGACAATGCAACGGTAGTAAGTATTTTCCCAACCAAGCATGCCATCGGTCTTTTAACCGACAGCGGTACGGAAATACTGATTCATGTGGGAATAGACACCGTAAAGCTGAACGGTCATGGCTTCAATCTATTTGTAAAAGAAGGCGACCACGTCAAAAAGGGCGATAAACTGCTTTCCTTTGATTTGAAATATATAAAGGAAAACGCCTCCTCCGACGCCATACCGATTGTATTTACGGAAAATCCTTCCGTCAAACTTATAAAAGGCGCAAAAAATTATAAGGCAAACGAAGATATGATTGAAGTAAAAAAAGAAAATTAATCTACGAACGGGCGGAATTAAAATCCGCCCGTTTTTATTGCCGATTATTTATATTAATGATAAAATCAATAAAAAAGAGGTGTTATGAGCATGATAAAAATAGGCGTTATACATACGACTGCGGCTACGCTTCAAAGTACGTCGGAGCTAATTAAAAATACCATAGACGATGCAGTTATAATGAACATACTTGACGATACGATACTCCCCGATATGGCTATGGAAAACAATGTGGATTATGTAAGGCAAAGATGGATAACCTATGCGAAAACTCTTGCCGATATGGGCGCAGACGCAGTTCTGAGCGCATGTTCCACCGTAGGCCCCTTTGCGGAGGAAGCCGATACAATACTGAACATTCCCGTACTTCGCATTGACGACGCCATGGCGGAAGAAGCCGCAAAAATAGGAAATAATATAACCGTTTTGGCTACGTTCAGACCTACGCTTAAACCGACTACAGACCTTATAAAACGCAAAAATCCAAATGCGGAAATAAAAACAATACTTATTGACGAAGCATACACTGCCCTCGGTAACGGAGACAGACAAAAACATGATTGTCTTATTTTAGAAAAAGTTTCCGAGGAGGTAGAAAACGCCGACGTCATCGTTCTTGCGCAGGCTTCCATGGCTTCCGCACTGGAAAACAGCGGTTTGGATACGGATAAAATACTTACAAGTCCCGTTTTGGGAATTAAAAAGCTGGAAAAAATATTGGAAGAAAATAATTAAAAAGCAAAAATCATCTCTCGTCTATCACATATATTTACGAAAGATGATTTTTTTAATTAAAAAAGACACAGCTGAAGCCATGTCCGTTTTAAAAAGAAGATTGGGATATTATGAAACACATATTGTGTTTATTGGCTTTTATTAGTCCGACAGTTTGCGAGGAAGTCGGACTAAATATCAAAGGAGCATTTTAGAGCAGTCGATTGCTTGGCGGCAGCTTCTAAATTAATAATTTTTGATTAAGCTCCTTTTATTACATAAATAACAATCCTATAAAAGGTATGGTAACAAGACAAAGCACAGTTGACACAAAGGTCAGTCTTCCGGCAAAGTCTACGTCTCCGCCTTGTTCTCCGGCAAATGTCGGCGCATTGCCCGAACAAGGCATACCGAACGATAATACAACAACCGCAAATACCATAAAGTCGTTCATAATGTTTTTACCTAAAACATATATGGCAACCGGTACTAAAATCAATCTTATAAACGAAACAACATATACTTTCCAATCCGAAAACGCTTCGAAAATTTTGCTGTTGGACATTACCATTCCTATATAAATCATTGCCAACGGGGTTATTGTTCCGCTTATTCCCGATATAGCCGCACTTACGGACGACGGCAGCTTTATTCCCGTTACAAAAAGCACAAGTCCTATTGCCATCGCTATGTTAAGCGGAGAAATAAGCCTTTTGACAGCGGAAACCTTAACGCCTTCTTTTGCTCCGTATTTTACAATAAGCTGAACGCCGAATGTAAACATTACTATCTGAACCGGGATGTTCAAAAAAGCCGCATAAAGCAATGCTTCGCTTCCCAAAACAGCCTCTATAACGGGAAATCCCATAAAAAGGTTGTTGGAGAACATAACCATAAATATCCATATGCCTTTTTGGTCTCTCTTTATTTTAAATATTTTGGCGGTTATAACGCCCAAAACAAATGAAGCAGCATATATAATCAGCGCAGCCGCAAAAAGCGACACGCCGTTTGACAACATTTCGGGACTGTAATTTGTCTGCAAAGTATTAATTGTCAGCGACGGGATACATACCCACATCAGGAGCTTTACAAGACCTGCCTGGAACTTTTCATCAACTACGTTTTTCTTCCTTATAATATAGCCGATAAAAATATACAAACAACATAATAAGCTTATCCAGTACAGCTAAAAATGCTCCCATATATAAAACCCCTTTTTAAATTTTACATCCGCCCCCTCTGTTGTCTGCTTACAAGATGATTTTATATCCTGATAATCGGTTTGTCAATAGTTTGTCGATAATTTTTTATCAAAAATTTATTGTATTTTCTTTTGTAGTCATACAACAAAAATAGTTTATGTATTTACATGTTTGTTTTTTCGGTGTAGAATGGTTATAGGATAAAATTTGATGTCGGAGGTTATATAAAATTGGATGAAGATAAAAACAAAATTGACGATTTCCCATACGACGCCGTATTGTCGGGCGCTGATAAAATAACATCCGACCATATTGTCGAACAATTTAAAAGCATGATACTGTCGGATAAATTTCCCGCAGGTTATCCGCTCCCAAACGAAAATACTCTGTGCGAAAAACTTGGCACAGGAAGAAGCACCCTTAGGGAGGCTTTTAAGGTTCTTGAAGCATACGGTCTTATAAAAAGGACAAAACACGGTACGTTTGTAAACAGCAGTGATAAATTCAGCTCGTCATTGGTTATGGACTACTGTTTTGACGAGTCAAGCGTTATAGAAATACTGGAGTTCCGCAAAATATTCGAGGCGGAATCCGCATACCTTGCCGCACAGCATGCCACTACGGACGACATAAGGGGTCTTAAAGAGCTTATAGTAAAGCTGAAAGAAATAGGAGAAAACGATACGTCGGCTCTTTCCTATAACGATGTGGCTTTTCATCAAGCGATTGCAAACAGCGCCCATAACAAGCTTTTGATAAGTATTATGAAGCTTATTTCCGACACATACTATAAAGGCATAAGAAAACAGTTTGAGAGCGTCGGACATATCGGTGATAAGACAACCTATGAAGCCACCATATACCACCATACGAAAATTTTCGGAGCAATACTTTTCAAGGATTCGGAAGAAGCATCCAAAGCAATGAGGGATCATATGGAATCCGTACTTCAGGAAGTATATAAATCCGACGAATTTATCAAATAAGCGTATGGCTATTTTTAGAGGTGATACCAATGAATTTTGATAAACTCAATCTTTTGTCTGAAAAATTAAAAAATCTTCGTCCGCTGTCTCAGACTGAGATGAGGCGTTTATCGGAAGAATTTATGATAGAAAACACTTATGACTCCAACGCCATAGAAGGCAATACCCTAACCCTTAGGGAAACCGCCCTTATATTGCAGGAAGGCATAACAATAGCCGAAAAACCTCTTAAGGACCACCTGGAAGCCATAGGTCATAAAGACGCCTTTTTATATATAGTGGAATTGGCGGACGGAAACGAACCTCTTACCGAAAAAGTTATAAAGGATATACATTCTCTGGTGCTTATGAACGATTCCGCAAACCGAGGTGTATACAGAAGACTTCCCGTAAAAATTCTCGGTGTACAACACAATCCCCCACAGCCATATCTTGTGCCTGTGGAAATGGAAAGACTGGTACTTAATTATACGCAAATGAAACAAGAAAAGCATATTATCGAAGCAATCGGACTGTTCCATATTTTATTTGAGGGAATACATCCGTTTATTGACGGAAATGGAAGAACAGGAAGGCTTATTCTTAATCTGGAACTGATAAAAGCCGGACTACTGCCTATAAATATTAAATTTACGGATAGGCGCAGATACTATGAATGTTTTGATAATTACTATGTCAAAAATGATAATGGCGAGAGTATGATAAATCTTATAGCAGACTATGAGATAAACGAACTCGAAAAAAGAATTACAATACTAGAAGGCATTTAATATTCTAAAAAAACATAATATCTCTTAAAACTAAAAAGAGGAGACGATGTCTCCTCTTTTATTTTTATGCCTGTGGTGATGTTACTGTAACTACAACTGTTTTTGAAACTGTCTGCCCGTTTACGGTTATATCGACTTTTACATTATATTTGCCGGCTTTTACTCCTTTTATGCTTACTGTATTTGTATTTGCATTAGTCAGAGTAAGTCCGTCATGTGTTGTTCCCGTAAAACTCCATGCAAATGTAGGTGATCCCGTTATTCCGTTCACTCCCGCTGTCAGAGTTGTACTTGTACCCTCAGTAAGAGTCGTATTTTCGGCAACGGTAACTTCATATACGTTAATAGTAACAGAAGCTGTTTTTGACTCGTCAGCTACTGCCTTTGCCGTAAAGGTTACAGAACCTGTTCCGACAAATGTTACAACTCCGGAATTTTCATCTATTGTTGCTACACCGTTATTATCGTAGCTCCATTTAACGCTGTTATTTGTTGTATTGTCGCTCATGTTTACAGTTGCGGACATTGTAAGATTTCCGTTCTTTTCAACAAGTCCGTTATCCTGTACTCCGCTTATAACTACGCCGGTAACTGTCGGTTTTGCTTTATTTACCGTTACGGTACATGTTGCTTTTACCCCATCGGCTGTTGCCGTAATTTTTGTACTTCCTGTACCTACAGCAGTAACGACTCCACCGTTTACAGTTGCTATCTGCTCATTTTCTGATTTCCATGTAACATCTTTATTTGTTGCATTTTCGGGAGCAACCGTTGCTGTCAGTGTTGCAGTTTCGTCAACTGTCAATGTAAGTGTAGTGTTGTTTAAAGTTACACTATCAACTTTAACTATAGTTTCCTTTGTTCCTGCCTTTTGTGCATTTACAAACGCTTCCTTTGCGCCGTTCAATGCAGTTATTGCTTTTGTTATCTTTTCAGCTGTCGCATTGTTATTATTTTTAACTGTTTCGGCGTTTGTAATTGCATTATTAAAGGAATCCATTTCAGACTTTATTACCCATTTTTTAGTAGGTTCAACATCGCTTCCGTCAGTTGAAACAGCTATATCGGTCTTAGCTGATTTAGCTTCTGTAATAGCTTTGTCCAACTCTGTATTGTCTGCGGGTATTACAGTAACTTTGCATGTTGCCATAAAATTTCCCTCTTTTGTCGTTACTGTAATATCAACAGGAGTTTCCGTAACTCTATTTGCAGTTACCAGTCCCTGTCCTGTAACATTAACATAGTTGTTTCCACTCCATGTAACGTTTTTATTTGTTGCGTTTTCGGGGTTCAAAGTATGTTTAAGCTGATATGTTTCTCCTACTTTAAGTGTGAGTTCTGTTTTATCAAGCGTAATACCTGTTACAGGTACGGTTTCGGGAGCTTTTGCTTCAACAGTTATAACAAAGTCTTTTGTATAATCGCTGTTTTCCGTCTTGCCGTTTTTAACTGTGGCGGTTATCGTAACCTTTCCGGCCTTTTTAGCTGTAAGTTTATTTCCTTCTGTAATTTCAGCTCCTGTTTCTCCTGCATCTTTTATGCTGTAGGTAATTTCTTTGTTTGTAGCCGTATCGTGTTTAACAACACCGTTAAGCGTTATTGTTTCTTCTGCTGTCATTTTTTCGGGTATTCCCGTAATGTCAGTTACAGCTGTAAATTCGGGAGCCTTTTCGTCAACCGTTACAACACATTTGGCTGTTTTTCCGCCGTCCTCTGTTGTTACGGTTATTGTAGCCTTTCCCTTAGCTTTTGCCGTTACTTTGCCGTTTGCGTCAACATCGGCAATATCAGTCTTGTCTGATTTCCATGTTACTTTCTTATTTGTTGCATTATCGGGCGTTACCGTAGCTGTGAGAGTAAGAGTATCGCCGACTTTCATTTCGGCAGTTGTCTTATACAATTTAACTTCCGTTACGGCTACAACCTTATCTGTTACGGTAACTTTACATGTTGCCGTTTTTCCTCCGTCTTTTGTCTTAACTGTTATTGTGGCTGTTCCTGCCTTATGTCCAGTTACAACTCCGTTGTTGTCAACGCTTGCGATTGTACTGTCGGAACTGCTCCACTCAACTTCCTTATTGCCTGCGTTATCGGGGCTTACAGTAGCTTTAAGCGTTATTTGGCCGTCTACTGTTACATTTGCCTCTGTCTTATCCAGTTTAACTCCCGTTACAGCTACTCCTACCGTTATTCCGTTTTCTTTTGTAACGTCGCCGCTGCCGCTTATTTTATCGATAGTACCTGTTCCCTTAACGCTAACATCTTCTTTTGCATTAAGATTTTTGATAACGGCTCCGTTTTTCATAATTATTACGGAATCGTCGGCAGAACTGCCTACTGTTACATTATCAACGGTGCAGTTGTTTACCGTAAGTTCGCCTTTCTTCGCAAACTCTACATAAGCCGTATTTGCCTTAAGCTCAAGATCCGCGTCCCTGTCGTCAAGAACAATGCCGTCCAGCTTGTATGTGGATTCTATAATAGTATTGTTTCTTACTCTTATCTTTCCGTCAACGTCTGTGCTGTTTTTAAATTTAAGGTTTACAGGTTCGGAAGTAACTTTCTTATCCGCTATAATATCGCCTCTTATATCACAGCCGTCGAATATTACGGAATCGTCTCCGCCGCCGTAAACATAAACGTCGCCTTTAACCGTTACGTCCTCAAGGGTAACGGTACCGTTTTTAACGTCTTTGTGTATAGTGAGGTCGCCGTATATTACCGTTCCGTCAAGCGTAACATCGTCCGCTTTTATTGTAACGTCGTCATATTTTCCGTTTCTTACGGTTTTGCCGTCCTTTGTTATAGTATAGTCGTCATATCTGGAACTGCTTCCGCCATGCTCTATTTCTCCGGAAGATCCTCCCTGGATATAATCGGGTTTATCAGCTCCGTTTTTCTGGTTGAGATCGTCGGGTTTTATTGTAGATTGAACTCCGCTTACGTATACGGTCATCGTATCGATGTCTCCGCTTCCCGATATTTTTATCTTGTCATAGATATCCATATCCTTAACTTCCGCCTTGCTGAAGCTTACATTTGCATTATCGGCGTTCTTTGTTGCGGTAAAGTTCTTTATAACCGTATTTGAAAGAAGCCTTACGTCGGTTTCCGCGTCAAGTACAAATTCGTTTATTTCAGCGTCAACGGTTATTCTGTCGGAAAGTTCCTTGTCAACAGTTACCGTATCGTAGCCGTCGCCCTGTATGGAGCCTGATTCTTTAAACGTTGTATTTTTAACCGTCGTATTTCCTTTGGAGATAAATCCCGTACCGTCGGAATCCATTTCAAGGTTTTTGATATCGCAGTTATTAGCCGTAACGGAAGCGCCGCCCTTTACTATAACTGTTCCCTTTACCGTAACATTATCAAGCTTAACCGATTTTGTTTTCAAATCGCCTGAAATGATAAGGTCTCCGTCTATGGTCTTATTACTGAGCATTGTTGCGGTAAGAGTATAGTCCTCTTTTTCCTCATCGGTCTTTCCGTCGTACTTTGATACTCCGTCAAGAGATACTACTGCTTCCGCCCTTGTAAGAACTCTGTCGGCTTTAAAGTCCCCGTCAGGGTAACCTGACATTATTCCGGATTCCGTTACGGAACCTACATATCCTACCGACCATGCCGGTATAAATCTGTAATCAACAAATTTTGCCGCTGCCGCAGGGTTTTTACCCAGGTCAAGTATTTTTGAAATCATAACGGCCGCTTCCTGTCTGCTGACGGGATCGTCGGGACGGAAAGTACCGCTTGCGTCGCCGCTTATATATCCTGCGGAAACGCCTTTCATAATTTCGTTATAAGCCCAGTGGGAAGAGCTTAAGTCTTTAAAGTAAGCGTTTCCTTTCTTTGTATATCCCATAGCTTTGTTTACAAGAACGACAAACTCCGCCCTTGTAATAGAATTATCGGGTTTAAAAGTACCGTCGGGATAACCGCTTATATATCCCTTTGAAGTCCACTGTGTTATGGTAGACTGCGCCCAATGGCCGCCTATATCGTTTGGCATAGCGAAAACAGTAGCGCCCATTGCCATAGAAAGGGTAATAGCTGCCGCCGTTGTTGCAATTCTTTTCTTTTTCATTTTATACACCTCCGTATAAATAGATAATAAAGTTTTCTATAATTTTACTGTATATTATTGCCGTCAAATATACAACAGCTTTTCCTCTTTAGTAAGAAATACTTAATAAAATGTAATATTTGTAACATATCTAATATATATAAACACACCTCCTATTATATATTAGACAAAAAAATCTTATAAAAAGTTTCATAAAAAAGAAAAATTTCTTTCTTATGTCAAATTATACTTTCCTTATCCGAAAATACCATACCCAAACATAAATTACCTTAATTTACCTAATATTCATCCGACATATTTTTGCTTTTCCTAAATGAAACCGAATATAGGTTTAGGTTTAACCAATGCAAACCGAAATATAAAAATAAAAAAAGAGAGAAACCGAAGTTCCTCTCTGAATTTTAAATATGAACCGAATTTTATTTTACGCTTTCTATCAATCTGAATATCTGCGTTACGGTTTTCTTTATATTTTTTACGGTTACGTCTTTGTCCATTGCCTCTTCCAAAGGCATAGCCTTGTCTATTACGGGGAATATGGCGTCAATACCCTTTCCGTTGCAGAGATATGCGTCGTCCGTAACACATCCTGCTATCCCTATTACGTTAGCTCCAGCTTTTTTTGCCCTTAACGCCGCCGTTGCAGGCGCTTTACCCATGGCTGTCTGGCTGTCTATCCTTCCCTCGCCGGTAATAAGCCAGTCCGCTCCTAAAAGCGCCTTGTCTATTCCTATTTCGTCAAGCACTATTTCCGCGCCCGGTTTCAATTCGCCGTTCAGATATGCCCTAAAAGCGTAACCGAGACCTCCTGCCGCTCCGCTGCCTGCCGTTTCGGCACAATCTGCGCCCAGTTTTTTCTTCGTAACGTCCGCGAAGTTTTTAAGAGCGTTATCCAATATAATAACGTCCTCGTCGGAAGCTCCCTTCTGAGGTCCGTATATGCGTGAAGCCCCTCTCTCTCCGCAAAGGGGGTTGTCAACGTCGCAGGCTATTTTGAAAGTACATTCCTTAAGCTCCTTTAACGCTCCGCTTGTGTCCACGTCAACTATATCAGCCAGATATTTTCCGCCTTTCTCCACTTCTTTTCCGTCTTTGTCGGTAAAACCGAAGCCCAGAGATTGTAACATTCCCACACCGCCGTCGTTTGTGGCGCTGCCGCCGATACCGATTATAAACTCTCGACAGCCTCTTTTTATTGCGTCATTTATCATGTCGCCGACCCCGAATGAAGTAGTATAAAACGGATTTCTTTTTTCTATAGGCACAAGGGGCAGTCCCGATGACGAAGCCATCTCCATTACGGCTGTATTTCCCGTTATTCCGTAGGAAGCCTGTATTTTATCGCCGAGAGGGCCTGTAACCTCCGTATATATCATTTCTCCGCCCATTCCGCAGGCAAGGGTTTCAACGGTGCCTTCTCCGCCGTCGGCAAGGGGCATGACTATAACCTCCGCTTCGGGATAAACGGATAAAACCGCCTCCTTTGCGGCATTACCCGCCTCCATTGAAGAAACGCTTCCCTTAAAAGAATCTATGGCTATTACCGCTTTCATGGCGCACCTCCTACAGTTCGATAATTTCGGCGTTTTCCACCGCCTCGTTTATGTATCTGTCAAGTTCTGTCAGTTTGGATTCTATTTTTTCTATTACGCTCGTTTTCGGCTTTGTTTCGGGATGTTTTGCAACAAATATCGTACAGCAGTCCTCATAAGGTCTTACGGAAATATCGAACGTGCCTATTTTTCTCGCTATATCCACTATTTCCTGTTTATCAAATCCTGCCAGCGGTCTCAGTATGGGCATTGTAGCCGCCGCGCTTATGGCGTGCAAACCCTGCATCGTCTGGCTGGCAACCTGTCCGACGCTGTCGCCAGTTATAACGGCAAGAGCTCCGTCCCTTTCGCCAAGAATACAAGCAACCCTTGTCATGGCTCTTTTCAGGAATATGGTAAGCTTATCATGCGGTACGTTTTCCAAAAGGTAAAGCTGTAAATCCGTGAACGGAACGACATACAGCTTAAAACCGCCCGTAAACATAGTAAGACGTTCCGCAAGATCCACAACCTTCTGCTTTGCCCTTTCGCTCGTATACGGAGGGGAATTGAAATAAACGCCTTCCACTTCAACGCCTCTTTTCGCCATCATAAAGGCAGATACGGGGCTGTCTATTCCGCCCGAAAGCATTACTATTCCCTTTCCCGACGAGCCTACGGGCAGACCGCCGAGACCTTTTATAAGCTCAGAATAAACATAGGCGTCGTTTCTGAGTTCTATATATACCGTCAGTTCCGGATTATGAACGTCCACGGTAAAATTGGGGAATTCGTCCAGTATATACTCTCCGACTGCGGCTGAAACCTCCCTTGATTCCAACGGATAACTTTTGTTTGACCTCTTAGTCTCTATTTTAAACGTCTTATATTTGTCTGCGCCGATACTTCTTATATGCTCGGCACATACTTTTTTCAGATTGTCCAGTTCCTGGTTTCTGACCCTTACTCCCGGTGAAACGCCTATTATACCCATTATGCAGAGTATTCTGGGGATAACCTTGTCAAAGTCCAGTTCTCCGCCTCTGTCCTCCACAATAAGCCTTCCCTGCTCCTTAACGACATAAAAATCGCCTATATCGTCCAGATTTTTTCTGATTGTGCGAAGAAGCCTTTCTATAAAAAACTTTCTGTTATTTCCTCTTACGGCTATTTCGCCGTATTTTACTATAAGAACATTATCTTCCGTTTTTTCAGACATATTCGTTTACCTCATATATTTTCTTAAAAAAGCCGTTTTTTCCTTAAGGACGCGCAGACATTCTTCCGCTTCCTCCACAGTATTGTATCTGCTGAAGCTGAAACGTATCGCGCCCTCTATTCTGACGTCGGAAAGACCCATTGCCGACAGCACGGAACTTCCCTTTTTCTTACTGCTGCATGCGCTTCCCGCAGAAACATATATTTCCTTTTCTTCCAGCGCATGAAGAAGCACCTCGCTTCTCAGACCGTTAAAGCTGACGTTAAGCACGTACGGGCTTGCCTCTTCTACGGAAGGGCCGTTTATATGCGTTTTCGGTATTTCTCTCAAAATGCCTTCCGCAAGGTACTTTTTAACCGCCATGACGTTTTCCTTTGCGGCTGCGCTTTCGGCAGCGCTTACCCTTATCGCCTCTGCCAGGCCGACTATCGAAGGCACGTTTTCCGTTCCGGAACGCTGTCCTCTTTCGTGTCCTCCCCCGTATATGAACGGCTTTACTTTAAGACCTTTTTTTATATACAAAAAGCCTACTCCTTTGGGGCCGTGTATTTTATGTCCGCTGACGGAAAGCATATCTATTCCCATTTTTTTAACGTCTATTGGGTACTTTCCGAAAGCCTGTACCGCGTCGACATGGTACAGCGTATCGGGGTTTACGCTTTTTATTATCCTGCTTATCTCCGCCGCATTCTGTATGGTTCCCGTCTCATTATTTATGAGTATTGTGCTTACAAGGACAGTGTCCTTTCTGACGGAAGATTTAAGCTGTTCCATGTCTATATATCCCTTTTCGTCCACGTCAAGGACAGTTATATCCCAGCCGAGTTCTTCCATGCGGCGCATAGGCATAAGCATTGCGGGGTGTTCTATAGAAGTTGTTATCATATGTTTTCCGCTTCTTGAATATCCTGCGGCAGTTCCGAAAACAGCCCAGTTGTCGCTTTCCGTTCCTCCCGAAGTATAGTATATTTCATCGGGTTCGGCATTTACGGAAGCCGCCGTTATTTTACGCGCGGCTATAACCTCTTTTTCCGCCCTTACTCCCATCATGCTCTGTGAAGAAGGATTGCCGTAATTTTCAAGAAGCATTTCCCTTACCTTGTCGGAAACGCTGTCCAGCGCCCTTGTAGTGGCGGCGTTATCAAAATAAATCATAATATCCCTCACATATCCAAATAAAACAAAGTGTTGGCTATTGCAGTCATTCCCGCCGTTTCCGTACGAAGTATCCTTTTCCCAAGCGTTATGGGAACAACTCCGCTTTTAACGGCTTTTTCTATTTCTTCTGCGGAAAATCCGCCCTCGGGCCCTATAAATATCGCCAGGCTTTCTCCTTTAAAACCGTCGAGAAAAGCTTTAAGACCGTTTTTCTCCTCCAGTTCATAGGGGATAACGGCTCCGTCCTTTGCCGCAGCCTCTTTCAGCGCATTGTCAAAGGAAACAGGCTGACCGATAACGGGGATAATTCCCCTGCCGCTCTGCTTTGCCGCCGACTCGGCTATTTTCTGCCATCTGTCGGTTTTTTTCTTTTCCTTGTTTTTATCTATTTTTACAATACATCTTTCCGTATTTACGGGAACAACTGAATATACGCCCAGTTCCACGCATTTTTGTATTATAAGTTCCATTTTGTCGCCCTTGGGCAGTCCTTGATAAAGGGTTATTTTTACCGACGGCTCGCTTTTTGTATCCAAAGTTTCTTTTATTTCCAATATGACGCTTTTATCGGAAATATCGGTTATTTCGGCAATATAATCGCTTCCAGTTCCGTCGCATACAGTCAGTATATCGCCTGTCTTTCCCCTCAGTACGCGCGATATATGCGCCGCGTCATCACTGTACAATGTAATTGTATTTCCCTTTATATTTTCGGGTTCGGCAAAAAATCTCGGCATATTATCACCCTTTTTAATTATTGTATTTTGAAGCAATGGCAGCCCAGCCTTTGTCCCTGTTCACCTCAAGCGCTTCAAAGCCGGCGTTTTTAAGAGCGTCTAGCACATCGTCCAGTCTTTCCACTATTATTCCCGAGGATATAAAAATACCGCCTTTTTTAATATATTCGGGTATTTTCTTTGTAAGGGCGATTATAACGTCGGCAACGATATTCGCCTCCACAACGTCATATTTTTTACCAGAATACTGTTTGTCCAATTCCTCGTCCAAAAGTATATTTCCGCTTACGACAGTATATACGTCCTTTCCTATACCGTTCATACCTGCGTTTGTATAGGCTATGTCTACTGCATTGGGGTCTATGTCTACTGCGTCGGCATGTCCTGCTCCCAAAAGCAGAGAAGCTATGGAAAGTATTCCGCTGCCGCAGCCTATGTCAAGCACCTTATCTCCGTCCTTAACATAGTTTTCTATAAATTCTATGCAAAGTCTCGTTGTCTCATGGGTACCTGTTCCGAAAACGTGTCCCGGGTCTATTTTAAGTATTTTTTTATCTCCCGTCTCTCCCGGGTCTTCCCATGAAGGGCATACTACCATTTTGTCTCCCACGTTAAACGGTTTAAAATATTTTTTCCAGTTATTTGCCCAGTCGTCCTCTTTTATATTTTTAACCGTAAATTCCAAACTTCCGAAATTTATTTCTTTTTCATTTTCCTTTGCCGTTTTCAGCATATCTTTTATAAGATTTATCGTTTCCATACCGTTGGCGTTATCGCGTACAAAGAAAGTTATGCCGTCTTTGGAATCCTTTTTCTTTTCCACCAGCTCGTCCTCGATATAATCCCAGTCCCTTGCGGGATTTTCAAGGAAATCCGTAAAATCGTCGCTGTCCTCTATCATAACGCCCGTAACGCCGCACTGATATATTATTCCGCTGACAGGCTCAAAGCCTTCCTTTTCCGTCTCGATAAATATTTCTATCCATCCGCATTCGTTTTCGCTCATTTTTTATCCTCCGTAACGTCAAATAAGGGAACATAATATGTTCCCTCAGCTTATTTTTTATATTTATTTAAAAAGCAACGGGAAGCTTATTTTTCAAATTCTTCGCAAACGCTTCTGTAGCTTTCGGGCGTTCCTATATCATAGCACTCGCCGTTGAACGTATAAGCGTAAACTTCCTTTCTCTTATACAGCCATTCCAGAAAATATCCCGGAGCGTCGGGTTTGTTACCCTCCTTAATGTACTGTCTGAACATGGGAACAGTATCCCTTTTATACATATATGTTGCGTAAACCGCCGTATCCGTCTTGGGGTTCTGCGGCTTTTCCTCTATGTCTATTACCATTCCCTTATCGTCAAGAAGCGCAACGCCAAACTGTTTAAGCAGCTCCCTGTTATCAAACTTCTTTACGCATACACAGTCCCTGTCTATTTTTCTGTAATAGTCATAATAGTCCTTAAGGCTGTATGTGAAGAAGTTATCGCCTGCTATTACAAGTATTTCATCATCTATATTCTTTTCTTCTATGGCATAAAGTATATCGCCTATGGCTCCTCTCCTTGTTTCCTCCGTAGTCGTATTATCGTCTATTACGGAAAGCTTTTTGGAGCAGTTAAGTTTTTCCGCCCAGTTATAAAAATTCTCGGCGAACTTATGGTTTGATATTACTATTATTTCATTAACCGCGTCAATGGTTTCTATCTGTTCAATAATATAATTAATAATAGGTTTATTATTAATGG
>ENA-ORSX01001475-ORSX01001475.1-human-gut-metagenome-genome-assembly--contig:-NODE-1475-length-16719-cov-2.585454_pt1 | contig 16719 bp, 22 predicted proteins | sample MGYA00241904_ERZ509172 | MGnify/ENA primary metagenome ERZ509172 (study PRJEB26280, sample SAMEA2338795) | human gut metagenome | biome: human gut; feature: human-associated habitat; material: faeces...
GTCAATTGCCCGGAAACGGGAAAGCCGTCAGCCGTTATCTTGAAATTACCCTCGTAATCATCGACATAATTCGTTGAAAGGTCCCTGTCCCAGAACATATCCTGCAAGCTACCGTGAACGGGGAAACGGTAATCTTTCGTTCCCCAGCCCTCGTCCGTGAGGTAATAAGTTTGACCACCCCCTGATAATTGTATCTTCAAGGCAAATTCCCGGTCTTCCCCGGCGTAACCGTTCATTGACGCGAACATTTGAGCCAGCGCGAATTTAACCTCCACCATCATCGCTTGCCTGGACTTCTCAACACTAACAGACTGTTGGATATAACGTTCTTGTTTTCCCGAGTTCCCATGCATTGCCGCAAACCCCGCTCCTTTACGAACTGCTATTATGAACTCGAAACCTGTCCAACCGGAATCGCCACCAGCGAAATCGTGATTTTGAAGGAAGGACGGTCGTAACTCGTAATCGCTAGTGAATTTAACGCTCTTGTTTGCGGGTTCTATCTCCAATTCAAGGTTACCGATCGGGTATAACTCGGAATTCACGTTTCCAAACTCCCTAGGCTCTAGCGGGATTCTCCCTTGTAATTTCCCAGCATTCGAGTATAGAAAACCTTCTTTAACGAGGTCCGTGTAACGAGCGATCACCCATTTCCCGTTCGCTTCCGTGATAAAAGCGTCAATAGATGTCAAGATTGATTCAAGAACCTCGTAACAAGTTTTATTTCGAAAAGTAAACACGTCAAACGAAGCTTGAACGAGCATCGAGTTACTCTTGTTCATAGAAGACTCGACAAGAGACGAGAACACGATAAAATCTAGTATTATACCCGTTTGATTACAACAAAACCGGATCACATCAAACAAAGTCTTTTCACCACTTGACGTGAAAGGGATGTCCTTTAATATTCCTATCCCATCACTTGCAGTCACACTAACATCGTATGGCACGGGAATATAAGGTTCAGAGTATTTCTCCGGAAGAACGTACCCCGTCCAAATTAACACGTCATTTTTATACAACTCTACAAGAAACAACTTGTTATCTACCGTGTACAGGGATGTCAATTCCCCATCCACGTCTGCCTGTATAACCATCTCCAGTGACGTGCCGGATATTCCCGAATCAGAATCATCCCTACGCAACAAAGGAGCTGCCCCGAGAGACTTGTTTTCTGCCACTCCGGTATAATCCCGCTCTTTGATCAGAATTTTGTAATCATGATTATACTTCTCTGATTCCCATCTTAATATATAGCGTGTCCCGTACATACTCATGTCGTTAATCTTTTACGTTTATTTTCTGAATCAATCACGGCAACAAGAGTACTTCCTCGTGCTTCAAGTTTTCCCGTTACATTTAAATTAACCTCTTTTGTATATCTCTCCTCGGAACGATCAGTACGGACATCTAACGTGTTGGAATAACTTCCTGAAGAGGAACTTCCCCCACCACTTGCAACCTGACTGAGAGAAGCTTTTACGGCAGTTCCCAACGCAACCAAGGCAATACCCGCTGCAATTGCAGCATAAGGATTTCCAAAATTCAAACTAGCTCGTATCGCGATCATTGCCACCCCTAACTGTATTGCAATCTTACCCACTTGTATCGCTAAATCAGCGAACACTTCCGCTACCATCGTGGCAAACCCTTTTAAACTCCCAGTCCCTGCAATTATTTGACCAAGACTTTCACCAAATCCCACTGCAATACTTTGAAACGCCTCGTTTATTGAAGCAGAAATATCAACGATCTCTTTATCAAACGCGGAATAATCCGTTACAATTTTTTGAAGAGGTCCCGTGTCTATCGGGGCTAATTTCACTTCATAAGTCAATGGTATGTATCTCTTTTTCCCGTCTTTTTTAGCTTGCTGTTGTTCTTTTTCCAAGTTTTTAGCAATGGCAAAATCGAGCGTTTTCGCTTGCGTGATTAACTCCTTATTCTTGGCAACCATTTCTTTCTTTTGGGAAAGGATTTGAGTTTGCGTGTCAACCATCGCTTTATACAGGTTATTCTCTTCCTCGTAATCCTTGTTCATGTTTTCAGCTAACCCGTTTTGAGCGGCCATTATATCATATTCTTCTTTTGCCAAGGCATTCCTCTTTCTACCCAACACGTCAAGAACTCCCATTGCTTGTTGATTGAAGAAATAACGTTGCATCGCGGAATACTTTTCCTTGTCCTCCGTTTTTAATCTCAAATCGGCCAGCTTACGTTGCAAATCGGCCTCTTCTTTTATAAATGCAATTCGTTGTTTCTCTAACTTCTGTCGACGAATTTCAAGGGTTTGGGCATCATTATAGGTTCCCTTCAATTTACTACCATAAGCACTTAAAGCATTTATCGCGCTTTGTTGTTGTTGCTTGTTTAACCCCGTTACCGTCTGGTTAAAAGAAGTCAACAATTCCTTTGAATTTTCTTTTACCGCGCTCCAATCAAACTTCAAGGCAGACCACACGACCTTCGCTAGATTATTAACCATTCCAGCCAATCCCATCAAACGGTTCACGAATTGATTTTTAATGAACTCCCACAAATCCTTAATCGCTTGTTTCGGGTGCGTGAAAGCATCAAAAATCTTACCACCCAAAGCAGCAACCGTGTCCATGATCACCTGAAACACCGTTTTTAGAGGTTCGAGGAATTGACGTAACTTGTCTGCCCCGGCTTGAGTCTTCGTGAAATAAGCGACAAGGGATCCCAAAGCTACCACGATCGCCCCGATCCCCGTCGAGATTAGCGCTACCTTTAAAAATTTTAAAGCATTAGAAAGTAACCCGGCTCCTCCTGCCGATCCTTCCATTCCTTTCTGCATTAATAATAGTCCACCCTTGAACGTTTTCATTTCCTCCCCGATCCGTCCCATTGACATACCAAACAACGACGCGAATTCATCAAGCATCCCGGAAGCCTTACCTTCAAAATTTGAAATAGCTTCCCGTGCTTCTTTCGCCCCTTTCTTCACGTCCTTCGTGTCAGCAGAAAATATCGCTTTTAAATTTAATCCCTTTCCCATACCTTGTATAAGTTTTTCAAATTTTGCCTCACGTCAGTACTCTCCAAATCCGGGATCATACCCTCTTTTTCGTCTTCATCATCCCAAGGGAATCGCCACAAATCTCTCGGGTCTTTTATCCGACTCCTTGAATCCACCTGTATATTCAACAACTCGACTGTCTGCAGACGGATCAAGTTTGAATCAAGAATCAATTTTTCTTCTTTGGCCGCCATGAAGTAGCGAAGTTTCAAAAAGAAATCACCCACCCGCATTTCTTCAAACTCCGCTACCGTCATGCCCATCTGCCCGAGCGCTATCCCCTTGAAATAAGTCGTTGGAAGACGTTCTTTTTTTTTGACACGCCCACTTTTCCCGTAACATCATCACCACCCCCGCATTGTTCTTTATAGATTTTCAAGAACGACGTGATGTCCGAAGGCCTGACGATCTCGGATAACCCTTCTTTCGTTAACTCGAACTTGCGCCCTTCCATCCTTTCCCCTTCTTTTATCGCCGAGTACATGATTGTCAAAAGATCACGTGGGGTTACATTCCCGTCCTCACCTAGTTTCGAGAGGTCATCAATACCTTTTTCCTCGCAAAAGGTCATCATGGCGTTCCAGTTCATTTCGACCCGGACTTTCTTTCCTCCTATTGATAAATAATAATTTTTCATGCTGCTGGTTCTACCGGGGTTAATTTAGACACTCCTTGCAAGGTAAGCGAGATCGTGGCCTCGTTCTCGGAATCGGATTTTTCAGAAAAAGCCGAAATAATAGCTTTACCTTTATAAGCTTTTCCCCCCTTTACAGAATAAACGAAGTCAATCGGTTCTCCAAGTAAAGTCATTTCAACAGCTTCATCACGCCCGATCCGGGTCGCCTTTTCTCCTTCCTCTGTCAACTCAACCACGGCATCAATTCCAAAACTGTATTCATAACCTGATACCGTTTTATTTTTTGTCCCCTCGTCATCCTTGGTTTGTGACTCTTTCACGTTTGGGGTAATATCAAACGAGTTACTCGTGGTGGCGGCAAATACCCGTTCTCCAATTTTCAAGGTTATATTATAACCTAATATTTTCTTTCCCATGTTATACAAATTCAATTATTAAACACTCCATTTTTCTCATGTATATATCTCCATCGGTTTCTCCTGAAACCGCCAAGTTCGTCACGGATAGATCATCATTTCGAAGGGATAACAAATTCTTCATAACCCGGTCTGAAATATCCTTACATTCGTCAAAATTTCCTGCAACAACGTTAATAACCACGCCGTGATCGTACCGGTACACGCCATCTTTATTAGACACTGGATTTTCACTCACTTGGAATACGGCATAGGGTAAACATTCAACATTCGAAACCATGTTGTAAGCATTTACAATCCCGTTAAAAATCCCTGCAATAACTTCTTCCGCACGCATTACCTTTGTTGTGCTAAAAATTTATTAACCCCATCAACTAAATATTCAACAAACCTGTCATAAACTTGCTGCTCCTGTCCTTCCACCGCTTTATCGAAAAATAACCGGGGGTGGATTCCCTCTCGTTGCCTTGTATTCCTAAACCTTACCGGATTCTGAAACTTGTGACTTGAATGTCTTCGATTCAACGTTCCGTAATTCAAAAAATACGCTTTAAACCAAGGAGAGATCGCCAAACGATTAGAATTACCGACTTCCCCGAAATAACCAAACTTCAAGCTCGGGTTCATACCCTTTAGGGGCTTTATTTTTATCTTCACCCCTTTAACCGGGCTACCGCTTTTAATACTTTTCACCAACGGGGTAATAGCTTTACGTAATGCCGCCTTGGCAATCTTGTTTATTTCGTTCGGGTAATCGTTCAACAATCGAAGAACGTCATCCACGCCTTTCAATATAACCCGGTTATCTTTCATCATTCAACATTTTTATAGCATCCAATTCCATGAAAGGCCGGGTCTTATCATACACGACACTGGAAATATTATAATCATAACTTCCCCATCGAATAATACAATTCGTGTTTATGCCCGGCAGGGTGTAAGTCTCCACGTGAATCTTTTCAAGAGCTATCAGGTTACCATCCACGACCGATTCACTGGTAGGTAAAACCTGCACGTTAGCGAAAACAGAGGTCAACACCACGTATTGTTTGTGTAACTGCGCAATCTGCCCCTTGCTGTTAACCGCCTTCAAGAAAGTGATTCTATCCGTGAATGCCCCGATATTTATCTTCCCCATCTTTTGTACGCGTTAAGTAAATTAGATGATGCCTTCGGTAAATTTTCCACGCTATCGGCGGGATTCTCGAACAAGCGCCCAGTCACGAGCAATATGGCGGCTGTTATATCATCAGGGAACACGTCGAACCCGGTTAATATCTTAATCTCTATCTCGCTCCCGTTACACGTGTCCGGAAGGATCACCGTGCTATCTTCCCAATCTACATCACAGACCTCGTTCCCGTCTACCTTCACGTTAGCTTCTTTAATCGGCATTATTCCGGTTTTGATTTGCCGGGTAAAATCACCCGTTACCGAAAACTCGTATTCTCGTAACATGAGCCCGGTGTAATTCTCCGCTGCAGTTATCGCCGCTTCAAGCTTCCCGGAGATGTCCGCGTCAAAGTCATTCGAGGTGATCCTCAAATGTCTTTTAGCCTGTTCCAAGGTAACAGGAGATTGAACGATATTAAGACGTTTAACCTTCATACTCTTCGCAAAACTTGATAATCTTCTCTGCCGTTTTTTCTCCAATCCCGTCAATTTCAACCAATGTCTCTCGTGCTGCAAGAACTTGCTCGATAGCCGTGAAACCGTTATCCAATAACACCGCTCTCGCTGGCATATCTTCAGGTAGCTCATTTTCATCTTTTCCCTCGGTATCTTGCACCACGATCGCGATTCCTTCATTCACGAACCGGGTTGCATCTTCATCGGGGAGACTTACCGTCTCCCCCCCGAAATACCCGTAGCCCTTGATAGACTTTTTAATCTTCACCAACATAATTTATTCTGTAATGATGTCCTTAATTGCTGCAAAACTCTTCTCGTGTTTGTACCCGAGATCATGGAAAGCATTGGCAACGATCTTAACATCCCCACTCTTCGCAAGCGTGTACGGGTCAACAACGAAATCCAGACCACCCCATTGAGCGAGAACAACATCGGCAAAATTTCCAAAGATCATGGCCGACAAATTAGTCCCCGTCCCTTTCTTAATATCGGCAGGAACAAGATTCGTCACCACGGTTTTGTATCCATTTACCTCTCCACCTTCCATAAGAAAACGGGCCGTTCCTTGCGACTTTTCAGTAGTCTTCATCGCTCCACGGACTTTCGAATTGGTCAGGTATGCCAATGATCCAAGGTCCGCGTTTTCCACGGCCACGGCAGTTTCCAAGCCAACAACCTTTTTCCAATCCAAAACAGCACCATTTTCCCCACCAACAACAGAACCAATTCCATCCAAATTCAAAATACCTTTAGGTTCCCCGGATGCACCACTACCGTTAATCATCGCCTCGTTCAACGATTTAGCATGCGCCGTGGTTAATTCATTAATGATGTAATTTTCAATATCTATTCCACTTTGGATAAATAATTGTTTCGAGTAAGCCCCCGTTAATGCAACACGTTTAGGTGACAATAAATACTTCGAGAAGGATGTTTTTTCATCTTCCACCTCCCCGTTTTCATCAAGCCATTGAGCGGTAAATTGTCCACCTTTCACGAGTGGTAAATTTCCCACTAACCCGGTTAAAAAGGTAACGCCCAACTCGTTCAATATAAGCTTTGCCCGCAAGGCATCAACATAAACAAGGCCCTCTTCTTGTACAAGGAAACCACCATCCGCGGGAACTGTCACGTTTTGTCCGGCCGCGGCACGTTTATTTGATAAAACAACGTGAGGGATTCCAACACCTTTCAATTGCACCCCGATATTCGTGGCTTCACGTTTAGCTTCCGCCGCCATTTCGCTCTCGAATCCAGACAATTTTCCATCAATGGCCTCACGCATGTACTTCGCGTATGAAAAACGATTGATCTCCCGACGTTCATTATCTGAAATGTGATTTGCCGCTAACGCCTTATCCGCCGCGTCAACAACAATGGCATCATTCAACTCCCGGGTGTATTCATCAACCTTGGTCAACAAAGATTGAGCCTCTTCCTTTTTATCCTCTCCTAAGTTCCGGTAATTTTCAATCGTCTGGGAAAGGTCTTTTCTAATTTCGTGAATCTTTCTACTCATAATTATAAATTTAAAATGTTATTATTTTGACATCGCTAACGTGGCCTCCGCTAAACTGATAAGTCCATGAAAACTCCCAGCGTCCACTTCGGTATTACTATCATTTATACTTCGATCATACCCCATCAAATCAAGCACCTCAGACACTTTCATTCCCTTGATCTCGGAACGACTGTATTTTCCACCCAAGGAATCACTTATTTCGGATACAATGTCCCGGTCTTCTCCCAAATCCCTTCTTGTTGAATTCGGGTTCCCGGGTAACACCACCACGGCGACCTCTAGTAATTCTTGGCCATCATAATAATATGTCGGGTTTGATCCGTTTTCTGCCTCTTCACCCGTTCCCCAGTACCCTCGTTTGGTCGGGTTAAAGTAAACACTCACTGCGTTTATCGTGCCTGCCAATATTTTGCGGAACACCTTATCGGCAACCGGGTTCAAATCTTCCGTTTCAAATGTAATCTCCACGATTAACTCGTCTCCTTCCACCCGTGCAACTCCCCTACCGATCACCATGTCCGGATTGGACGAAAAAGCGTTATGTTGGTATGTCACAACCCCGTTTTTATCATACCGGGTCAAATCCCATTTATCAACTGGCAACACCGTCCTGTAACTATCCCGTGAATTATCACTAGCGACAAACGGGATTGTCCGGCTTTCCTCCACGTCATCCGAAATTCCACGGACAAAACATTTACAATAATTGTCTATTTTCATGTTATTCTTCTTTATTGGTTTCTCCTACCACGTTCAAATTAGCCGGGTACATGAATTTCTCCAAACCATCCTCCCGGTTTAGTCCTTCCATGTTTCTCACCTCGTTACGATTTAACCAACCATCTTGTATTCCGTTATGGTAAAACGCCCCACGACTTGCCATGTCACCACGTAATAAACCGTTCAAGTCGAATTTTATATGATAGGAATTTGATTCCCCTTCAAAAAACAATTTATTTTCAAGCTGGTACTCGAATCGTTTCACTGACGGTCGTAACGAGTACTGAACAAACTGAATATCCTGGTGTTCTATATTGCTAAAAGTTGAACGTGACAAATCTGCCAGCATGTGAGGCGGTAACGAAAAAATACGGGCAATATCCTGTATACTGAATGCTTTTGTCTGTAACATCTGTGCCGCCTCCGGGGAGATTCCAAGTTGTTTTAATTTAATCCCGTATTCAAGCAACGGGGTCTCAAAATTTTTAGCGGACTCCGTGTAATGCCTCATGAAATTGTTATACTCCTTATCCCCTAGACTCCCATCCGTTTCGAGAACCGATTTTATATTACCTCCCTTCTCGAAAAATTCAGTCCCGAATCTTGTCGCAGCCATTCCGTTACCAATCGCCTCTGCATTATACACGATCGGGTTGATCCCTTTCACGCCATCAATCGAGAATAACATGAAATGACAAATTTCAGCGTCATTATAAATACCTTGTAATCCATCATTCCCGGAAATTTTATAATATTTTTCACCTCGATACAAACCCGGAACAACCCGAGAAGGATGAACAGGAAGCAAAGAGGACACGTCTCCATAGGAATCCCGGTTGATTATCACGTAAGCATTTCCCCAGCCATCAAGACAATTATTCAAAAAAGCCCAAAACGTGAAAACATCCTGGTACCCGTTAGGTCTTTTATGCAGGATACCATGAACCGGGTGATTTACCGCGATCTCCTTGCCGGATGATGTCTCTTTTAAAACAGATTTAGGCAAAGATGCAATATTCTCGCTACGAATTCTCATGGCAGCGAACACGGCTGTAAAACGCAAGGCCGTGTCATTATCCACGTTTACACCACTCAAGTTGGGAATAAAAGAAGGTTTCCAGTCACTGACTGGCTTAACTTCTACACTCCTTTTTTGAAGTCCGATTTTTGATAGTAATTGTAAAAACTGCATTCTTGTGTAACATTTCAACAAAGAAACAACAGTTTTTACAGCCAATCAATGCGACATTGTCGCGTTTCTTCACTTCACACGTCTTTTCTCCGCCTAAAACTATCAAAAGACGTGTAACGGCGACGTTTAAACGCTCTCGTGTACTCGGTTTCGAGAGCCTCGTAAATCTCTTTTTGCGTTTTCCCCTCCCGCCCTTTTCGCATTTCCTTGTGTAATTCCTCGTTGAATAACTCGATAAATCCTCGTTTCGTGGTCATTTTCAAAACACGAGTGGAAACTTCTGTCGTATTTTCTGTTTCATTTTCCATAAATTACAATTTTATTGTTCGAAGACCGTGGCTCTTGTACATTTGACTGGATTTATCAGCAAGTGTTCGGGACATGTAGCCAGCGACAGCGTTAACCAAAGCGGCACACCCGTCAACTTTCTCCGAGGAACGTTTCTTGTCGATTCGTATATTCAAGTTTGGATCAGTGTAAATAAACACGTTCCGGAACATCCAGCGCAACACGGGATTGTTCATTAAATCCATTGACCGGGAAAGCAACATCCGTTGCAACTCTTTCGTGGGTTGAGACAACGTCGTAATTCGTTGTGGCAACTCGTCCATCACGTCATAATACCCTCGATCCCCTAAATGTTGTATTACCCCGTTTGCGGCTAAAAAGGGATCATAGGAAAGATTTTTCACGTCATACCTACGAAGGATCAACTCGATGTCTTCTTTCAAGAATTCCGTGTCTATTATATTCCCTAACGTGGTCGTGATGTACCCTTGATCCACCCAAACCCTGTAATTCACCTTATCCTCTTTCTCTATCATCTTCGCCTCCGGTATCCAGAAGAACATCTTTACCGGGTTATGTGATAAACCGGGAAAGAATAACGCCAAGGCGTTTATATCTCCTGTCGATGCCAAATCAAGCCCACCGTAACATTCCTCTCCCAACAAGACATCATCAAGAGTCCCGTGGTTATTACCCATTATGATCTCGTCACTGATCCATACCGTTGGGGCATCAACCCACAAATTCAAATTTTTCGTTTTAAACTCGACCTCCTTTGACGGGTCGTTCATGGCCGCTTTCAAGCGACGTTCCATGTAATCCATGTTGACAGACACGCCAAGATTCGGGCAAGCCTTGGTCCACGTTTCAGAATTTTTCCAGTCGTCTTTTTCATCAAGGGAAAAGATCAATATAAACGTGTCATCCTGTTCCTTTATCCCGTCAAGAATTTCGATGTATACCCGTCTTTTATCGTAACACGGCAAACTCAAATTCAACCCCGCCGTGGTTGTCATGAATATTAACGGTTGCGTCCTCGCTCCCATACCCGATTCGATAACGTCATAAATATCAAAAGTTGTCCAAGCGTGAACCTCGTCACATATTCCACAACTCGGGTTAAACCCGTCCTTGTTATTCGTGTCCCTCGAAAATGCCTTGAAAACAGACATCGTGTTCTCCACCACGATAGATTTTTTACTCACCAAAGTCCGCTTTCTCAAAACCGGAGATTGCTGTATCATGGCCCCTGCCGCACTCCAACAGATTGATGCCTGGTCTTTATCCACGGCTGCACTGTACACCTCCGCCCCGAATTCCCCGTCAGCAAGTAGCATGATAAGCCCGATCGCCGCCGCGAGCTGGGTTTTACCGTTTTTACGGGACACTTCCAAGTAACCAACGTTAAAACGTCTCACGCCACCCGCTTTTTTCCACCCGAATATCGAGGCCACCACGAAACACTGCCATCCCTCCAGCACAAATTCAGCCCCGGCCCATTTCCCCTTGTAATGTCGTAACAAGGAAAAAAACTCTAGCGCCTTCATTGCCGCCCTCTCATCCCAGAATATTCCCTTCTCCATAGCGTACTTCAAGTCGTTCACGTGACGCTCGACAGTCTTGATTTCAAGGCGTCCCGCCTCCCTTTCGCCCGTCAATACACTGTTAATGTACTCGTTCATTTTCTTTATATATTCCTTACCTCTCGCCATCTCCAAAGTTTTTCATGAATTTATCGAACTCATCTCCCTCCTCTTTCTTGCCCTCGATTTTCACCCTAGAGGCCGAAGCCGGGGTAATACCCAATTCACTAGCTAACCGCGTGGCATTAGCAAGGTACTCGCTGGCCATCCGATCTAGCGGGTTACGAGTCACTTTCATTAGAATCCCATCTTCATTGTGCAATTCAATCACTCGCCCTTTCTTTTTTAACTCCTTTTCCGCCTCGATATATTTCCCCATCTCGCTAGCGTACAGGAGAACCGTGTTAATATTCACGACATCAAGGACACCCTTGTCTGCTAGTTGTTGGGCTGTGACCTTGAAAACTTTTTTCGCCTCCACGCACAGGTAAGATGGCGGACCCGGGATTTCTGTTATCTTATCGAATGTTATTTCTTCACGCATCCTGCACGGTTGATCCGTCCCTTTCAATTTTTTCAAAGCGTTAGATATTGGTTTTCGCCCTTTTCCCATGTTTACCTCCTATTTAAAAATCCTTGATTTTGCACGCGTGTTAATTTAACTGGGGGTGTGGTCTTACAGATTTTTGCCATAGAGATTTATACCCCCCTTCCCCTCCAATTTCATCGTATTTTTCGCATTACGCTGTATTTCAACCACTTAATCATTTTATCTATTTTACACCCTTCAAATGCCCCAAAAATGCCATTTTGCAATGTCGAGATAGCAAAATTAATGTTCACTAAACTATTTCTTTATTGCACATTGACCTGTTTCGCATCTGTTTTTATCCCGTTTTTTAATCGTTTAAGACATTCTTAGAACAGTTCGTCAAGCGTGTGAATTGCCCTGTTATTTATCCTCGTTTCTTCCTCTATGGCTCTTAAATAAATTTTAGTGGTTTCGATGCTAACATGACCTAACATTTGTTGCACGTCATAGATCGTGGCCCCGGCTTTCAAGGAAAGAATTGCCGCCGTGTGACGAAGAGAATGACAAGTAAGGAACTTGCTATCCAAACCTATCTCCCGCAATCGTCTCTTCACGATCCGGGACACCATCACCGGGTTTAGCTCGGCCTCCTTGTACCCCCGGGCATGAGAAACAAACAAGTAATCAGACTCGGTTATATCACCACGACAAACAATGTAGTCATGAATGGCTTCCAGCATCTTACTCGTGATCCCGACCTCCACGTCTTTCTCCAAATGTCCTTTCCGTTGCAAACGTATCGTGATCTGCTCCTCGTTCCTCACGTCTCCAACCGTCATCCGGCATATCTCCACCCTCCGAAAACCAGCCCGAACCATGAGTGAGATCATGGCGAAGTCACGCTTCCCGATGATTGTACCTTGATCAATTGAATCAAGAAGCCTTTTCACTTGATCTATCTTCAAGTACCCCTTTCTAAAATCATTACGCTTCTTGGGGGACCGAACACCTAAAGCCACATTCTTCGTTAATCCCCGATCCTCTAACCACTGGAACAACTTACGGACCACGGTCATGTACAGATCAATCGTGTACAACGACTTTCCGGATTTTACCAGATGCTCTTTATACTGGATGATATTAAACCTTCTTATCTTCCAAAAATCAAGCTTCGAAACCACAACCCACACAAGGAACTGATTGACCGCACACTTGTAGGTATTCCGGCTCAACGTGTTCACGTCCTGCTCTCCCAGGAACTCACAAATTAATTCACTGATCGCTTTCATTTATCAAATAAGCTTCATCGTTAACCGTTCTATCATGCTTTATCTTTCCCTCTTTTTCAAGTTCTTCCAAAGCTTTAACTGCCTCGACACGCAACGGGAACAAAATATCCTTCACGAATAACACGTGGCTCGGGTAGCATTTATTCAATACCCGCTCACGTTGGATTTTTCCTATTATTCTCAACAATACCTCTTTCATGCAATAATCTTTTATCTTTGTTACCTTTCTCGATATTATGCTTCCGGCAAAGCGATTGCCAGTTAGTTTTATCCCAAAAATCACACAACGGGAACGGGATAATGTGATCAACAACTTCCGCGGGTGTTACCAGACCCTCTTTTTGGCACTTGACACACAACGGGAACATCTTTCTAAATTCTCTACTCTCCCTCGTCCATCGGGCCGTGTGATACAAATCATGGCTACGGGGACGAAGTTGCATTTTGTTATTCTCCCGGGCCTTGGACCTCCAAGGCCGTGGAAGGGATTTCGGTCTTTCCGGCATTCTCAATTCTCCTAAACTCTATTGTTACAACTTTTTCCAAAACTCTCAATCCCCCACACGTGGAACAAACCACCTGATCGTACTCTCGTTCCAGATCGTTCCATTTTTCAGTGTAACCTTCACCCCTGCAACGGGTGCAGGTTACTATTTTCGTGTACGTTTCTAGATTATCCATCATTCAAATTATCTTTGTCAATATCACTTCATCCCAATACGGGAATTTTAATTGCTTTTTATCGGCAAGATATTTTTTCTTGCTTATCCCGGAACACCACCACCTAAAAGCATCTTCTGCCGAATCGAAATCGAGGTATTTCCCGTGTTCTTCACGTAATCTCTCTATCGTGTTCACGTACGCTTTTCGATGATTGGGAAACATCAATAACTCTTTCCTTTGGCTTTTGCAATTCATCGGGCAACCAATACAACCAATCCGATCCATTTTCTTGTACAATTCACAGACTGGTAAACGTCTTTTCTCAAGGAACTCGAAAACTTCCAAGGTCGTCCAATCAAGAATAATTGAAAGCAATGGCTTGTCACAACCGAACTTGCAATCATTCGTGAACACCTTCCTTTTCGCCCTGCGTTTACTCTCTTCCTTCCTGATTCCAATCACGACGACCTCGTTTAACCCCCTACGTTCCTTTATCACATCGCAACAATACCGACGGTTCCTAAGGGGCAACATCTTCTTTTGCAGGATAAGCTGGAACATGGTTTTCTCCGGTTTTAACCATATAACATCCGGGTAGTTGGCACGGATGAACTCCAAAAGTTCTGGTGGATCAATGGATGTTTTGTAGAAATACGCCTTGAATTTCACGTGTGCCATCTGGCAAAGCTCATGGATCACTTGAGAATCCTTACCTCCACTAAAAGCTACATGGAAGCCATCAGGAGAATATTGTAGTGCCATTTTTTCCATTTTCCTGAGAAGACGTATTGAATTAAATATCTTGTTACTTAACACGCTCATGTCCCTGTTTTTATCGTACCCTTTCATCCTTTATCATGCTTATCGTGTACCCGCTTTCTCTCAAGAACATCTCGACCGCAGACCCACTCACCTTCATCTCTCCCCCTAGCTTGATCATCCCGGCGATGTTCCGGCGATCACTCCATGCCTTAAAAGATTGCGTCATCACGTATTTATTCAACAATTCCACGTATTCATCCGGAGTCATGACCTTGCACACTCCCGACGGGTTTGTTAACTCAATCATCGCCACAAACAATGTTGTTAATTATCCTAGTCTTTTTTATCTTTATGTGATCACGAATAACCGTCAAAATTCCCATCGAGGCTCAAAACGGCTTTTGTTCACCTTGAAACGGGTAGAACCTCGTCATAGCCTTGTTATGCCGGAAAAACACGTACCCTGTTTTCCCGTCCCTCTGTTTCGCCACGATCAGCACCCCGATTCCCGCCGAGGGAATAGATTTATTGTCGTACTCGATCTCCTTTATCTTGTAATATTCAGGCCTGTACAAGAGGCAAATGATGTCGGCATCTTGCTCTATCGAACCCGATTCACGGAGGTCGGCGAGCATCGGTTTCTTGTCCGATCTCTTCTCCGCCTCCCGGTTAAGTTGCGAGAGCATGATGAAAGGAACATTCAACTCCTTGGCGATGATCTTCGCCGTGCGGCTGATGTTAGAAACTTCCTGTTCCCGGTTCCGAATGTTATCGACCTGGCTCCCCGTGAGCTGCAAGTAATCCACCACGATTAACCCGCACTTCCCACGCTTGTGCATGAGCCGGGCGTGATTACGGATGTAGTTTATCGTCACGGAGGGCTTGTCGTCGATGTAAACGGGTAACTTCTCGATAACCCCGGCGGCCCGGTGCATCTTCAACACCTCGTCCTCGCTCAACTCCCCGCCCCGGAATCGCTCGACAGAAATATCACACTCTGACAGCAACAACCTGTTAGCAAGTGAAACGTCGGACATTTCAAGGGAATACATGCAGGCGGAAACCCCGTGTTTTGCCGCGGTCTTCAACATCCGCAACGCCACCGCAGTTTTCCCCATCGACGGGCGTGCCCCGATAACGATGAACTGTCCCCCTTGCCACCCGTTCGTCAGCTCGTCAAGCTCCACGAATCCAGACGGGACTCCAGTGAATATTCCCTTCTTCCTGTTTTCCTCCCGGGTCTCGTAAGCTCGTAAAGCTCCTGCCACGATGGCGTTCACCCGGTCCAATTCCCCGTTAAATCTATCCACGACCTCCGCCACGTCTATTGTCGTGTCCCGTGCCACCTGTTTCAACCTCTCGCAAATCGTTATCACCTCTCTCGCTAGGTAACGCTGTTTCACGATACGGGCGTGTTCCACGATGTTGGTCACACCCGCCACGAGGTTCGTCAACCCCGCAAGGGAATGTACACCCCCGTTATCGCTCAACACATTGTTCCCAGTCATCCCCTCCGCTACCGTGAGTAAATCAACGGGCTTGCTTGACGAGTACAACCGTGTGATCTCGTTGTAAATTTCCCGGTTCACCGGCTCGTAAAAACAATCGGGATTCAAGATCGAGGAAACACGAGCTAGGGCATCGGGTTCCACCATGATCGCGCCCAGTACTGCCTTCTCCAGTTCTATCGCCCGTGGCAAGATTTGTTCCTCAATCGAATTTAACGCTTGTCTTGTGTTCATCGTCTATCGTGTTTAAAGATTCTACCGGGTACTCTGTCTCCCACCTGCGCTGGTTGATCCACGTTTTCAAGTTAGCGAACGAGGGAACGAACTCGCCACGTTTGGCCGCTTGCTCCCGCCATCTCATCAAGTTTTCCAGTGCGGGGAGTAACAACGGGACGATCTCGGTCACGTGCCCGTTGTATTTTTTCACGAACTCGTTAAATTCCGTGTCAAGTCCCCTCTTCGTCCCGGGGTAACGTTTCCGGAATATTTCAAATTGATCTTTCAAGGAAACTAGATCAACTTCCCCTTTAGGGGATCGAGGGGAAGTTTCTTTATTTATTTCTTTATTCTTCTCTTCTTTATTCTTCTCTTCTAGTATAACTTCGTAATTCGATTGTAATACGTTCGTATTACGTTCGCATTTTAAGGGTAATTCTTTAACCTTATTCCACCGACTTTCAATAGCCTTTTTAGCTGCTAATGAACGCCTTGTCTTATTTTCTTCCCAAGCATTCATTCTCCGAACCAAAGTCTCGCTCATAAACACGACCCCACCCTCGACCGCAAATAATTGGTACCCCCTAACAACCGCCTCAATTTTTTGAGGGGTGGTATTATATTTCCTCGCCAAAGAGGGTAATAATGCCAATGGATATTTATAATCCGGCTGGTCTCTCAACACCTCTATTAGCATCCAGTAGATACCGTACCCCTCC